>Ga0115011_10001165_pt1 | contig 19227 bp, 30 predicted proteins | sample TroAtlMetagenome_2_FD_88705 | JGI IMG/M metagenome (GOLD analysis project Ga0115011, IMG submission 88705) | Marine eukaryotic phytoplankton communities from Atlantic Ocean - Tropical Atlantic ANT8 Metagenome | ecosystem: Environmental > Aquatic > Marine > Oceanic | place: Tropical Atlantic...
AAAAACTTTATAATTCCTGATTGTTCTGAGTGTGCTACATGAACAATAAACTTTTTATTGTCTTCGTCATACTCGTTCATGTAAGCATCTCCATTTTCATACATGGTTTTACCATTGTCTAAACAAAAGTTATCCCATTGATTAAACTGTAGTTGTGTTAGTATAAATCTTTTCATATTAATTTCCTAGTATTTTGATAGGCACATAACAATCTGTTATATCACCATTTAGTTTAAAAGAATTTAAGTAGCTATCCATACCTCTCTTTAACTTAGTAGGTATGTTAGGTCTATATCTTGTATTAACAACAGTAGAGTTTTCTACGTCATACGTAACTTTAAAAGAGTAATCTCTTCTCAAAGATATATCTTTTATGTAAGGAAGAAGAGACATGTTAGGGGTAGGGCAAGAAGCAGTAGGTGTTATCTTAACGACAGGCACTTCGACAGGTAATTCTACTACCTCTTGCTCTTTAGTTTCAGAAGGGGCAGGTAAAGGTGTTGCAATCTTATCCTGATTACCTTTATCCTCAATATCTTCAACTAATTCTTCTTCAACTCTTTGTGGTTGAGTGTCAAAAAACATTTGATAAAACGAGTCAGCAGAGTCTTGTGTCTCTTGTAATTGTCGCTTAACTTCGTCTAATTCCTTTGAATTATCATCTATCTTCCTTTCAAGATATTCAAAATCTGTTAAATTGCTTTGAACATATTGTGATATTTTTAATAAATCATTATTTAATTTATTAATTTTTTTAAATTGTTCGTCTTGGTATTGTAGTTCTTCTACTAATGTTGTAATAAAAAATCCAAAAAATAATACATAGGCTACTATGTACACGTAATCTTTAGTTTTCATTGATTTCTCCTTTTAATTCGTTTGAGTTTTCCTCTCCAGTTTTTTTTCCATATCTCTATTGTAGCATCTGCAAAATAAATTGTCAACACTCCATTGTCTGCGTAAAGAGAAGTAATTCTATTTTTTTCCTGCTCTTCTGCGTGGATTTTGTGTGCATCATACTCTGTCATCTTTCTTCTTCCAAGATAATTGTGTAGTCAATGGGTTCACAGTTATCTAATAGTTCATGTAGTCTTTCTAAGATTTCTTTATCAGAAGGGTAGCCTTGAAAGTCTAATTCAAAATTAACTTTATACAAAGGCTCGATACCTCTCCACTCTGTCATTCTATGGAAGTAGAACTTTCTGTAGTTATCTTTATCTTCTTCATCTACATTTACGCGACCACCAATTCCTTCAAAGTCTCCAAAGAATTCATTAGGCTCTAACTCTCTCCAACCTTCATAGCTACCATACTTAAACTTAACAGTTTTATTAGTTTGAATAGCTTTAATAACATCTAGTGTTGCTTGTGATATGTTAATCATTTTTTATCCTTTTCATACTGCCAAGTCTCTCTATTAAATCTAAGACCTAACAGTTCTCTTAGTCTCCACTCTAAGTTTATTAAATTTTGCAGGTCACTTACATATAATTCTCCGCATTCATTTAACATTTGTGTTGCCGAATCTAATTCTCTTAGATACTTTGAGTATTGGTCTAACTCTTTTGGAGTTAACTCAATAACTGTTTTTGTTTTTAAATGTTTTACTTTAGGTGTATTCCTCATTTTCCTTGACCTCTATATTTTTTATATGTAGCTTTTTTTCTTTTGGGCATAGTGGCAAAGCCTACATTTCCTCTACCAATATGTGTTTTCTTTCCTCTCGAACCCGTAATAGGTTGATGTTCTACTTTAAGTCTTGTTTTTCTCATGTGTGTAGCAACCTCTCTTTCTCAGTAAGAGCCATAAACTCTAAGTCTTGTGATGATACTGCTGATGTGCAATGTATCTGTAGATATTCAAAGGCTTCACCTAAAAGAACTACATCTGTTCTATCTTGTCCATAAGATTCTTCAAGTATTCTTTCAGGATATAGTTTCATAATATGGTCAACCACATCTTGAAACAAATCAGGTCTCCCTTTAATAGACCAGTAGTTTGTTAATAACTCTGTTATATGTTCTTTCCAAGCTGCCTTTAGTCTTTCTTCAAAATCTCCCATTAGCCTTTCTCCTTTAAGTCTTCAATAGCATCTTTCAGTTCATCAATCTGATGTTGTAATGAATCTAAATCATCTTGAATATCATAATGTAAATCATTAACTCTATCATTTACATGCTCCATAGCATGGTCATGGTCATACTTTTGTTGCTGTTGAACATCAAACAAATCATTTTTAATATCAGTAATCACATCTGAATCTTCTACAAGTTCTTGTATTGCTTTGATGATTAATTTTATTTCTTTATTTATTTTCATAGTGCCCTCGCTTCTATTTTATTATCAATTACAAAGCCTGAATAATCTGTTCTAGCTTTAGCCTTTGCTTTTAAACCAACCACTACGTTAGGTTCATCTAAAAATCTCATATCGTGTTTGTCTCCGTTTATAACCTTCAAGCCTTTAAACATTGAAGGTAACTTATCTCTAAACACAACTGCCTTATTGTAAGGAACTTTATCAAACAACTCTGCATATTTTTTTGTTGCTTCTGAATAACTCCATGTCAAGTGGTAGTTGTCTATTCCTTCAACCTTTCTTGTAGGTATTTTAGTGTAATCATAGAACAACACATCAGGAAAATAATCAAATATGTTTTTATCTTTAACCTTGATAGTCTCCCATTGTATATCTGACGTTCCATTCAATCTTAGAGCAGGTAGCTTTCCTAAGTCTTTACACTCTTTTTCAAATTTAAAAATGTCTTTAAACAATTCAGTCATAAAAGTTCCTTTGTCATTTAAAAACATTAAGGTCTTTCTGATTCTAGCTTTCTGAACACTATTATAGAATCCATTTCCTGAAAGATTTAAACAGGGTTCATGGCATTTAGCAACTGTAGCATAAGGGCATACAGTATTCTTGCCGTCTGCTAAATTATGTGGAGCTAGATAAAGAATTCTACTAAAGTATTTGTCTTGTATCTTATTGCTCTTATCTACTTTGACACTACCACTTGATAGTAATTTATATGTTGGCATAGTTTCTCCTCAATTAAACTGGTGATAGAGGTAAGATTTGAACTTACGAACTCTGAGAGAATAGTTTTACAGACTATCAGCTTTAACCACTTGCATACTCTATCATAAAAGTGTGTAGCTAGTTCGGGTATGGATTACTCAGTCTTATCCCTAATTCGACTCTGACCTTCAGGAGAGTTACCAACCTCAAGGATTTTATAAGAGTTTCAACACCTAGCTACACTCTGAAGGTCTAGTAGTTTATAGTCACTTCTTGAGATAACCTTCTCGCACTCAATGGCTGACTTACATAGTCACTCCTCGACCACTTTTATCTTACTATGTATAGGATAAAGGGGATAGGACTAATTATTAACATGGTAGTAATTCCTATCTATTACTAGCATGGTTATCTTAAACTCTGAATTTGATATTTAGTAGGCTCATAAGTTTGTCTGTATGGTGTCACAGAAACTAACTTAAAACCTTTTTTATGAATCTCAAATATATCTTCTCTATGAGAATAGTTCTCTAAGTATCTGTATTTGTTATCTTTTAAATATCTCTTAGCACTCTCTAGTGTATTGAATATTTTCATATTAATTCCATTCGTTTCTTGTTGGGGTATTATACGCTCAACCCCAAAGCGAGGTCAAGCGTAAATAACAAGTAAGACTATATAAATTTATTAAAGAATTTTCTAAATAAAGAACTGTCGTAACCCCTATCTAGTTTTAAAGCGGTAAAACAACTATCAATATCTCTATTAAAATTAGGATTAGATTCATAGTTACTAGGTACTCTTAAGATAGTCATTGTAGGATTTGTTTCTCCTGCTTTAACTTTCTCATTAAATCTAACTTCGTCTTCAATAAAACCTGTCCTAAGATTTTTAGGTAAGATTTCATTAAGACTAACTTTACCATAATTATGTACTCTAAAAGATTTTCCATTGGTAGTTTCATATCTTTCTTTATACTTTCTAATTTTAATCATAGAGATTCCTTCATCATTACCTCTATTCCATAAGTCTTGTAACTCTTGTGGAGCAGAACTTATAGGTAAAGTAGTATTAGAACCACGTCTACTGTATTCTAGCACAGTATTAGCTAAATGTTTATTGGGCATATCTTATATTCCAATTATTGAGTTTAAATAAAAGTGGTAAACTCATTCCACTATTCGTTTCTTGTTGAGCATTTTACACTTGACCATTTTCACAGTCAAGCGTAAGTAACAAGTAATACTTTATCTCCAAGTTAAATGTTTTCTATTAAGTAAAACATCTAATGGATTGCTGTCAAAACCATAATCAGTCCACCAACCCTTAGGCTTAATATTATTATTAAGTTTTAAAGTATCGCTTAGTGCTGATTCTCTCCATTCTCTGAAGGCTAAAGTTTTATATTTATCTAAAGTTATTCTTGCTCTATGATTATTGGAGCGTAGCATAACCCATTTGCGACCAATCTTAATAGTATAAAGTCTATAACCATATTTACCACACATAAAAGTTTTAAAGTGGTCTGACATTTGTGGATTTAATAATCTTTCTTGCCTTTCCAAGCTAATAGGGTTTAATAAGTTTTCAATTTGTTTCATTTGCTTACCTCGATTCATCAATTAAAAGATAATCTACTATTTTAGGAACAGCTTTTATAAGTTCAATAGTAGCTTCCTTTTCACCACCATTTGCAGTATTTATTGTAGTTTCATAAAAATGAAATTTACTTGAATTTTCTACAGTATATGCAAAGTAATAAGTAATATTATGATGTCTCATTTGTCACCTCTTTAACTTTTCTTAAAATTTGACATAAAGCTTTACGTTTTAATCCATAAGTTGTTTCATCTTCTGACACATAAAAATCTGCATCATTACATAAAATTCTATGAGCATTATCATCACTCTCCACTTTATCTCTATTAACATCTGTATAAATATTAAAATTATACAACCCTTTGCTAGTGTTGAACACTTGAACAACAACATCATTATTAAAATATAATGTTTTTAACATAATAAACCTCCGTAGGTTTGTTTTAACTCCGCACAATTGCGTTGTTTGTTGAGCATTTTAGCGACTGAAGTTTTTGGTGTCAAGCGAAATCGCGCGCGTGATTATATTTATAATAGGATTTCCTTGCTATCAATCCTTGCAATCCTTAAAAATAATAGTTATAATGCCTTGCAATCCTTAATTTTAAAATAAGAAAATGCTTATAAGTAATGGTGTGTTGGTGTAGTAACACAGTAGACTGGTGTATTAGTAGAGTAACACACCAAAACAACGACAGAAAAAAAATAATTGTTGACAGATTGAAATTTTTCTGAATGAGAAAAAATATTTTTGTTGACGCTATGAAAAAATTATGCTTGCGGTAAAAAAATATTACTAGGTGATTCTATTCGTTGGGTGTATTTTGGGTTTCAAGCGTTGGAAATGGTTTCAGCGTAATAACTTAAAAAGGAAATAAAATGGTTAATAAAACTAAAAAAACTTTTAAAGACTGGGTGGCTTCTAGCAAGGAACAATTAGAAGCTTTACAACAACAACCAAAAGAGGAGCAAAACGAAAAAATCATCTACAAAGATGTAAAGTCTTTAGCTACTCATTTATGCAGTAAAGATATAAAAAATAAACCGAAAGAAGCGGTTTTTGACCGCGTTCGTGCTTACTGTTTGAATGAAGTTAATCAAGGAAAAGGATTTACAAGATTGCAGGTCCTTAAAATAAAATCTTCCGAGACCTTTCCAAAAACTTTTGAAAAGAAATTTTTAGAAAGTTTTAAAAAATGGGAAAGTGAAACCCTAGCATGAATATTTCACTTAAACATTTAGCCACTTCTGTAGAAGAGGATTTAAGGCTTAAACGTCTAAGCGGAAAAGAAACTTTTATTCGCTTAATGTTTGAAGAGAACTGCAAGGAAAGACTTGCAAATAATCAAGAGCCTTATTCTTGCGTAGAAGAGTACATGAATCGCAATGAAAATTTTGTAATTCATCTTTACAGACGAAAAGGCGGAATATTTAGTTAAAACTATGAAGGGGTAAGTCTAATAAATTTGCCCCTTTTTTATTATGGCAAAAGATAAAAACAATGTGATTAATTTAAGTAATCAAAAACTAAAAAAAGGTATTAAAAGTTTAAAACAAATTGAAAGTAAAACTATTGGCGTTGAATTGGCTATTGATGCTCTTAGTAATGAACTCTCTCACATGATAGACGGAGTTATGATTATTGAAGAGGTAATTTCTAAAGAATGTTTAATTGAATTTGATATAACAGAAATTAGTAAAGTTATAGATTTATTAGATGAAGCTGAATATCTTTTAAGAGGACAGATTCTTAAAAAAGAATAAGATTTAAAAAATAACATCTAAGACCCCCAACTTAGATATTTTTTAAGGGTAGTTAAAAGCTACCCTTTTTTTTTATTTGAAAATAATTTGTCACTTTTTCTGTTTTGAAACGTTATAGAGGGTATGGATAAAAAAATAGAAAGTCTTAACGACTATAAAATAAACGATAGTACCAACACACAAGTTAAAATCTATCATGAACTAATAGAAAGCATTATTAAGTTAGCGGAGCATTCAACTGCTGAGAACACACAGGATGCGATAAATCTAGCGTGGGAACTCTTCAAGAGTGACGATAGACTTACTTTAGTCTTTGAAGATGACTACTTAAATTAAAAGGGAGGATAAACAACTTAAAAGAGGGGCTTAATGGTCCCTTTTTTTTGTGTTGGTAACTAGAAAGCCCATAAATGCGATTTAAGACCTCGAAAATCTCTTACCCCTTACTAGACCCTTAAAAGTTTGTGAAAGTCTCTCTAAGGGATTGTTAAGGCTATAGAAACGTACTTAACTCTGTGATGTTAAACCCCTATATCAGACATTGATTATTTTCCTATATTCTAGGTAAACTTCATAACTTCTATAAATCTCTCTAGGTTTTAGTCTGTTTCTTTGTAAATCTTTTAAAGTTTTTAGAAGTTTTTTAAGTTTTATAAGTCTGTATAAATTTTATAAGGTTAAGTCTTTAGGTTTTAGATTTATAAAGTCTTTTAAAGTAAGTTAAGTTTATAAAGATTTATAAAGTCTTTTGAAGTAAGGTAGGCAGGCAGGACACCCGTCCCCCCTCTCCCCTATATATGCACAATCTCATACATTTCAAAGAGTTTTGAATGTTAAGTAGGGTTGGTCGGGGGTATGTGGAACTTCTAAGTCTAGGAAGTCTTTAGATAACTATATAGGGACTTTATTTGTGTTACTATGACCGGGCATAGTTAACTATTATTATACAGTTAAAACCTGTTTTTGTCAAGCAATATTTAATTTATTTTCATATAAGCTTGACAGAATCCAAAATAGCCTATATAATAGATAACATATGAACTTGCCCAGTAATTCAAAGAGGAATCTTACAGATAAACAACAAGACTTCCTCAATAACTTAATCGAAACAAAAGGAAATTTAAAGCTTTCAGCCGAACTTGCAGGCTATGCAGGAAATCACTACCAAGTAATAAATAGTCTTAGACAAGAAATAGTGGATTTAGCCGAGACAGTCCTCGCAAGGGAAGCACCTAAAGCAGCCTTTAAGCTCGTAGAAGTTATGGAGAGCGAGACAGCAGTACCGCAAGCCAATACAAAGCTTCAGGCTGCTCAGACAATCCTTGATAGGGTTGGGGTTTCTAAAACAGAACGATTAGATATTAATCAAAATGTTAATGGAGGCATATTCATACTACCTGAAAAGCAATTAATAGATATAGAACAAGAAGACTACGAAGATGTTAGTCCATCACAGTAGACCAATGAAGATATTCCTAACTGAATACCACATAGATGATAAAGTCTATGCAGGAATAAACATCTTTGCTTTAGATGATTATGAAGCAGAACTTATTGCTAAAGAGCAAGGAGTAACTATTGTAGGTGAAATAACAGGAATAACATTCAAACCAGAGTTTGAAGACTACTTAAAGCAAGTAGACGAAGCACATACAGAGGAAAGGATATTACATTAAATGGTAAGAGGGTTACTAGTTGTATTTGTTTTAACAGGTTGTGTTAATACTAGTAAGTTTGTAGAACTAGAACACATATCAAGTATTAAAGATGGTAAACCTTTTAATGATAATAGAGAAACTTCAACAGATTTATTAATGGGTGGTTATCGTTATACAAATAATGGTTGGACAACAAGTATAGCTATAGGTATAGAAACATCAAGTGACTTAGAAGGAACAAATCCACGAGCAAAAATTAGTATAGGTAAAGAATGGCAAAGCAAGTAGGAAGTGACGAAAAGCCTGTTATGTTTAGAAAGACAATAGCAGGTAAAGGCTCTAGAGCAAGGTCTGGAGTATATAGTAAAGAATATAGAGATAACTTTGATAAAATTTTTGGTAAAAAAGAAATAAAAACTAATTAGGAGATAAAATGGATATATTAATATTATTAGTTGTTATAGTTGTTGTTGGTGCAGTAGTACTTAAAAAGTCTAAGCCTGATACATATAACAGCCTTAAAGATAAAGTACTTAGTTTAGTTAAGCGTAAGTAATGACCATAGAGCAGATACTAGTATTGATTGTTATACTAGTTACTGTTTGGGGGTTATATTAATGGCTTATTCACAACAAGTACTAGATAGATTTGATAAAGTTCTTAAAGAACCTGAAAAACATGCAGTTGGTCATTTCGACCCACAAGACCCTAACGTAGCAACAGGCATGACAGGAGCACCTGCATGTGGTGATGTAATGCGACTACAATTAAAGCTTGACGGGGACTTAATAGAGGATGTCAAGTTTAAAACCTATGGTTGTGGTTCTGCAATAGCATCATCTACTATGTTTGTAGAGATGTTAAAGGGTAAGACCATAGAAGAAGCAAAGCAAATAAAAGATAAAGATATAGCAGAAGCATTAGAGTTACCACCAATAAAGTTACATTGTTCTGTTCTCGCAGAAGAAAGCATACATAAAGCCATAGAAGACTGGGAATCTAAAACAGTCTATAGAAAACATAATCAACTATGAATGGCTATATAAAAAAGAAAGGAAAAACTATTCCTTTTGGTTATGAACTCTCAGAAATAAAAGGTTATCTCAAACCAATACCTGCACAACAAGAAAGTCTAGCAAAGTTTATTAAGCTTATACAAGAAGAAAGTTTAACTCTTAGAGAAGCAGCGAGACAACTCTCAGAAGAGACAGGACGTTCTATTAGTCATGTAGGCATATCAAAGATAGTTAAAAAACTAGAGCCTGCTCCACCCCCAAGTAAATACAGATATTCTGCTGAACAAAAGCGGAAGATGGCTTTAGCTAAAAAAGAAAGAGAAATAAAGAAAGCTAAAGAAAAAATCTTAGCTAAAGAAAGAAAGGTTAAGAAAGAAAAAGAAGTAATTAAAAAAGCAACGGAGTCTACTACTAGTAATATTGTAACGGAAGAAGACTTAGAATCCGTTGCTCCTTCAGTACAAGAAGTTATTAGAGACTCTAAGATTATCTTTCATCCTAACGAAGGACCACAGACAGAGTTCTTAGCTGCAGATGAAAAGGATGTTTTATATGGTGGTGCTGCGGGTGGTGGTAAAAGTTATGCTATGATAGTTGACCCTCTACGCTATGCTCATCGTCCTGCCCACAGAGCCTTAATACTTAGAAGGTCTATGCCTGAACTTAGAGAGATGATTGATAAATCCAGAGAGCTTTATCCTCAAGCATTTCCGGGTGCTAAGTTTAGAGAGGTTGAGAAGCTTTGGAATTTTCCTAGTGGAGCTAAAGTAGAATTTGGATTCCTTGAGAGAGATGCAGACGTATACAGATATCAAGGACAAGCGTATAGTTGGATAGGCTTTGATGAAATAACGCATTTACCTACAGAGTTCTCATGGAACTACCTAGCCTCTCGTTTAAGAACAACAGACCCTAATATCAAAACATATCTACGCTGTACTGCTAACCCCGGTGGTGTTGGTTCTCATTGGGTTAAAAATAGATACATAGAACCTAACGAATCTAATCAAGGCTTCTTAGGTAAGGATGGCTTAACTAGAAAGTTTATACCTGCTAAGTTAGCAGACAATCCATACTTAGCTAAAGATGGTATCTATGAACAGATGTTGAAGTCTTTACCTCCGATACAACGAAGACAATTACTAGAGGGTAATTGGGATGTAGCAGAAGGAGCAGCATTTGTAGAATTTGACCCTACTGCTCATGTTATTCCTCCTTTTGAGCTTCCTGTTCATTGGGAAAGGCTTAAAGGCATTGACTATGGGTACGCTTCAGAAAGCTGTTGTTTATGGGGAATATTAGATTTAAATGATAATACTTTAATTATTTATCGCGAATTGTATCGAAAAGGCTTGACAGGTCACGAATTAGGTGCTATAATAACCGATATGGAGATAGAAGACCCTTTCTCCGTAAATGGTGTATTGGATACTGCAGCATGGGCTAACACAGGAACGACTGGACCAACTGTAGGAGAAGAGCTTTTAAAAGCAGGACATAAACTAAGAAGAGCAGATAAGAATCGTATTCAAGGTAAAATCCAAATACACGAATATTTGAAAATAAGAGAAAACGGAAGACCTAAATTGCAGATATTTAATACTTGTCCTAACTTAATAAGAGAGTTACAAAGTATTCCGTTATCAAAAACAAATCCAGAAGATGTGGATACACATGCTTCGGACCACGCGTATGACGCGTTAAGATATATGATAATGAGTAGACCTCGTATGGAAAACCCATTAGAAAGAATGAGAGGTTTTAAAAGAGAAATGTATAAGCCTGCTGATTCTGAATTTGGATATTAAGCTTTATGGCAGAAAACAAAAATACATTTTTAAGTGCTGATAATATCTACGAAGAAGTAGAAGGAGAATCAGGTAAAACTTTAAATTTAGAAACAGACCAGAAACAAAACCTTGTAGGAATAATTCATGGTCGTTATGCTCAAGCAGAAGATGCTAGACAAACTGATGAAACACGTTGGTTAAAAGCATACGAAAACTATAGGGGTCTTTACAAAAATTCAGTTAAATTTAGAGACAGCGAGAAGTCTCGTATTTTTGTAAAGATTACTAAAACAAAAGTACTGGCTGCTTTTGGTCAATTGGTTGATGTTATATTTGGAACAGGTAAATTTCCAATAGGTATAGCAGAAACAAAACTTCCTGAAGGCGAAAAAGAAAATGCTTATCTAGATATACAGAACCCTACACCTAGTATTGAAGTAACAGATGAGAATAGAGGGAATATAGTTGACCCTTTTGATGTTGGATATGAAGGAGACGGAAGAGTTTTAGAAGCAGGTTCTACTTATACTAAAGTAGAAAGCCTAGAAGAGAAAGCAGATGATATGCTTGCAGCAGGATTATCAGCTATACCAGACATCCCTGAAATTAGTCCTGCAGAAAAAGCTGCAAGAAGAATGGAAAAACTTATCCATGACCAAATAGAAGAATCAAATGGGTCTGCAGAAATAAGAAATGCTTTATTAGAATCTGCACTACTAGGAACAGGAATTGTTAAAGGACCATTTAACTTTAATAAGAAATTACATAAGTGGTCTTCAGAAGGAGAAGAAAGAAACTATAATCCTTTAGAAGTAAGAGTACCGCGTATAGAGTTTGTTAGTTGTTGGGATTTTTATCCTGACCCTGCTGCAACAAATATAGAAGAATGCGAGTACATAGTTCATAGACATAAAATGAACAAAAGTCAATTAAGGCAGTTACGTAATATGCCTTACTTTGATGAAGAAGCAATACGTAGTTGTTTGCAAATGGGAGCAAACTATGTTGAAAAAGATTTTGAAAGTCAGCTTAAAGATGATACAAGAAGCGATGACGGCTACGTAAGTAATTTTGAAGTTCTTGAATACTGGGGTATAATGGATGCAGAGTATGCAAGAGAAGTTGGAATTGAACTATCTGATGATATAGATGATTTAGATGAAGTTCAAATAAATGCATGGGTATGCGGAAATAAATTGCTAAGAGCAGTTGTTAACCCTTTTACTCCTTATCGTATACCTTATAATGCATTCCCTTACGAAAGAAATCCTTATAATTTCTTTGGTATAGGTGTTGCTGAGAACATGGATGATTCTCAACAGATAATGAATGGACACGCTAGAATGGCTATTGATAACTTAGCACTAGCAGGTTCTCTTGTTTTTGATGTGGATGAGTCTGCTTTAGTAGGTGGACAATCAATGGATGTGTATCCCGGAAAAGTATTTAGAAGACAAGCAGGAATGCCCGGACAGTCAATATATGGCTTGAAGTTTCCTAATACTGCTCCAGAAAACATGATGATGTTTGACAAGTTTAGACAGCTTGCAGACGAACAAACAGGCATACCTAGTTATTCTCATGGACAAACAGGTGTACAAAGTATGACTAGAACTGCTTCAGGCATGTCTATGTTATTAGGTGCATCTAGTCTGAACATTAAAACAGTTATAAAGAATCTTGATGATTTTTTATTAAAGCCTTTAGGAGAATCATATTTCCAATGGAATATGCAGTTCTTTGAAGGTGGTCTTGATGTTAAAGGTGATTTAGAAGTTAGAGCAACTGGAACAAATAGCTTGATGCAAAAAGAAGTTAGAAGCCAAAGGCTTACTATGTTCTTACAAACTGCACAAAGTCCTGCTATTGCTCCTTTTGTTAAGATTTCTAAACTCGTAAGTGAACTAGCCTACAGCTTAGATTTAGACCCTGATGAAATACTCAATGACCCTGAAGAAGCTGCAATAATGGCTCAAATTATAGGAATGCAAAATGCTCAACAAACAACAGGCGAAGAGCCTAGCCCTACTGGTGAACAACCCGGAAACATGGAATCCGCTACAGGAACACCTCAACCACCTCAAGACCTTGGAAGTACAGGCACTGGTGGGGGCAACATCGGAACAGGAGATGTTCCGCAGTCAGGGGAGACTACGTTTAGTGGTACACCTAGAGCAGTTGAGGGATGAAGTAGTAGAAGCAATAAATAGAAAAGAGGAAAATTAATATGCCACCACAAGGAAAAGGAACATACGGAAGTAAAGTTGGAAGACCACCTAAAGCGGAAGGTGGTTCTATAGATGACCAGATGCAAAAGGCAATGGGAATAAACGAAGAGCAACCAGAAATCGTAGAAGAAGAAATACCAACAGAAGAGCCAATGGTTTCAGATGAAACTATGGAAAGCGATTACCTAGACTTTATATTAGATGAAGCTCTAGACGAAGAAGAAGAAAACTTCTTAATGGAACAATTAGAAAGCAACGATGAACTATCTTTAATATTTGATAAAGTCATAGACGTTGCATCAGAATTCGCAGGGTCTGGACCAGTTGATGGTCCGGGTTCTGGAGTATCCGATTCGATACCCGCAAGGTTATCGGATGGGGAGTTTGTCATAACTGCAAAAGCAACTGAAGAAATCGGAGCTGATAATTTAGAAGCTATGATGAGAGAAGCAGAAGCTCAAGCAGATGAAAGACAACAAGTAGCGGAAGGCGGTGTAGTTGAAGAAGAAGAGAATGTTGAAATGCCAGTACAGGCTGCACAACAACAAGATGTTCGAGTCTCTAGACCAACAGTATCTGCTCTTGCTGCAAGGCAAGAACAAAAAGATATTGTAGGTGATGAGATTAAAAAAGGAATGTTATCTTCCAGACAATACGTTAGAAGCTAATAGCCGATAAAGCTACCCTAAGATATTAGGCACTTTATCACAATAATAACCGAAAGGCTACCTTTACAATACAAGCCCTCTAGTCGACATAGAGCTACCTTGTGAACGAAGCCCTGAGTAGGAGAAAAGAAAATGACTGAAGAAGTCTTACAAGAAGAAAAAGCCAATCCTTATAATGCAAAAAAAGACTGGCACAAAATAGAAGATAAACCTTTTGTATCATCAAATAGTTTATTTTTTGCACCAGAAGATGAAGCAGTAGCTGAACCTTCAAGTGTAAAAGAAATAGAACAGGAAGTAAGTGAGGATAAACCTTACAAGCGTCCTAACTATAAAAAACGATATGATGATTTAAAGAAACATTATGATAGTAAACTTAATGAATTTAAGTCCAGAGAACAAGAGTTATTGGAAGAAGCTACTAAAAATAGAACTGAATACAAAACTCCAAAGTCTGCTGAAGAACTTGAAGAATTTAAAAAAGAATATCCTGATGTTTACGAGGTGGTAGAAACTGTAGCTCACTTACAAAGTGAATCTAAGGCAAAAGTTCTAGAAGAACGTCTTAGTCAACTCCAACAAAGAGAGCAAGAAATATCACAACGTGATGCTTTAAAAAGGTTAGGAGAAAAGCATCCTGATTTTGAAGATATCAAAAATAGCGATACCTTTCAAGATTGGACAAAAGAACAACCTGAGTCTATACAACAATGGATAACTGGTAATACTGATGATGCTGATTTAGCTTCTCGTGCTTTAGATTTGTTTAAAAAAGATTTTGGAATTAATACTTCTCAAAAGAAAAAGTCATCTTCTAAACCGACTAAAGAATCTGCTGCTGATTTAGTCTCCACTAAAACAACTAGTGTAGACTCCAAGCAAGAGAAAATTTGGTCAGAAAGGGAGATTGCTGCATTGAGCATGGCAGAATTTGATAAATACGAAAAGGAAATATCAGATGCTATGCAAGAAGGCAGAATCATTAAATAAACTATAATTTAACAAAGGAGAAAGTATCATGGCTCAATATTTTGAACCCTCAACAGATACTAATGCTAACTTTGCTAACTCCGTAGCAGGACAAACTAATAGTTTCTTTTTACCTTCGGTTTACTCTAAAAAGGTTTTAAACTTTTTTAGAAAAGCCTCGGTAGTCGAAGCTATTACTAACACCGACTATGCCGGTGAGATATCCTCTTTCGGAGACTCAGTAAAGATTATCAAAGAACCCGTTATTTCTGTGTCTGATTACACAAGAAATAGCGATACTACTGAAACTAGATTAACAGACCAAGAGATTTCTTTGGTTGTTGATAGTGCTAAAGCTTTCAAATTCATCGTAGATGATATTGAAACTAACATGTCACATGTCAATTTCAAAGAAGTAGCTTCTAGCTCTGCTGCATATGCATTAAAAGATTCATATGACGCTGCAGTTATTGCTGTTATGTTTGCAGGTTTATCGTCTTCATCACCAGACCACGTGTTAGGTGCTGATAACGCTACGGACTTAGGTGCGGGTGTTTATGATGGAACTGGTAACATAGACCTTGGTGTATCTGGTGAAACAGACCCTCTAGACCTTATGGCTAGAATGGCTAGACTTTTAGACGAACAAAATGTACCTGAAGAAGGTAGATGGTTTGTTGGAAGTCCTGACTTCTACGAAGTATTAGGTCAATCAGCGTCTAAACTATTATCAGTAGACTACAATGCAGGACAGGGTTCTATAAGAAACGGACTAGTTTCTAGTGGAAAACTTCGTGGATTTGATATGTACAAGTCTAATAACATTGCAAGCACATCTAATGCTGCAGGTAAATGTTTAGCAGGACATATTTCATCTACTGCAACTGCAAACACAATTCTATCAACAGAAGTGTTGAGAGACCCAACATCGTTTGGTGACATTGTGAGAGGTCTTCACGTCTATGGTGCGAAAGTACTTAGAAGCGAAGCTCTAGTTGGTGCATTCTACGGAATAGACTAATCTTAAAGTTCGGGGGAGTCTTCGGACTCCTCCACTTTTTAAGGAATTAAATATGTGGGATTACAACAAATGGTTAAAAAACGACTTCAATACTAGGACAGTAGGTAAGTGGTTTAAAGAAGAACCAAAGAAGAAAAAAGAAACTAAAGAAGAAAAATAAATATGGCAACTTCATTTCTAACAGTAACAAACGATATTCTTAGAGAACTTAATGAAATTGAATTAACCTCTGCAACTTTCGCAAGTGCAAAAGGAATTCAAAAGTTTGTAAAAGATAGTATAAATAAATCTATTAAAGATATAGCAAATGAAGAACCTCAACTTCCTTTCTTTTCAGTAGCAGCAAGTGGAGGAACAGACCCTTTTTATGGGAATGTAACTGTAGCTTCTGTTGCAGGAACTAGATGGTATACACTAAAAGCAGGAAGCTCTAGTATTACTACAGATTATTCATCCGTGGATTGGGATGATTTTTATATAACAACCATAAGTGTTAGCGGTGAATCTGCTCCTTATGTTTCAAAAGGATTAAAATTTATTACATTAGATGATTGGACTAGATATCTAAGAGATTCAGAAAACCAAGACGATGCAGATAGTCAAAACTATGGAGAACCACAATATGTTATTCGTAGTCCAGACCATCGTAAGTTCGGTTTAAGTCCTATACCTGATAAAGTTTATAATGTGCATTTTTATGCTTATAATGCACCTACAGCTTTATCAGCTTATGGAGATGAAATAGTATTACCTGACCAGTACGCTAATGTAATAACAGCCAGAACAAGATATTATGTATGGCAGTTTAAAGAAAGTCCACAACAAGCAGCTTTTGCTTTAGACGATTATAAAAAAGGTATGAGACAAATGAAGTCTAACTTAATTAATCCAAGTCCGTCTTATATGTCAGATGATAGAAGGTACTTTTAATGCCTGCATCACAACCTTATACAGTAGCGGTAAATGGAGGATTAGTAAGTTCATCAAATGTTATAGATTTACTTAAAACTCCCGGAGTTGCAAAAGATTTAAGAAACTTTGAAGTATCTACAGAAGGTGGATACAGACGTATAAATGGTTATCAAAAGTTTGGTACAACTAATGCAACAAGACCTACAGGTAGTGCTACAAATATACTAGGTACATTTACATATGCTGATGGTGTTATTGTTACAGCATCAACAGGAATATATTTTAGTAATGATGGAGCTACTTGGATAAATATTGGAAGAAGTTCAGTATCAGGAAGCGGTGATAACTATTCAACCTTTACCGGAAGAAGTACTTTAACTAGAACAAGTCAAGGTCAATGTCAATTTACATTGTTTGATGGACCTACGTATGATTATGGTCAAGTCATTATTGCAGATGGAGCTAATAAACTTTATAGCTTCAGAATGGAAGGAACTGGTTCTCTATCAGATAGAACTTTTTTTGCAGAAGAGATAACAGTCACAAGTACAAAACATGTTAAATATGTTACAACGCATGATAAGCATTTAATAGCTGCAGGAGTTGAAGATAATTTAAGTACAGTATATTATAGTGGAACATTAGACCCAACGGATTTTACAAGTACAGGGTCAGGGTCAATAGTACTAGAAGACCAAATAGAAGGTATTAGAGGTTTCCGTAATGAACTATTTATATTCTGTACTAACAGTATATTTAAACTTATAAATATTAATAATTCAAGTACTGTTGCAATAGTACCAGTTACAAAAAACGTAGGTTGTTTAAGTGGATATAGTATTCAAGAGATTGGTGGTGACTTAATATTTTTAGCTCCAGATGGTTTAAGAACAGTAGCCGGTACAGCAAGAATTGGTGACGTTGAACTAGGTACAGTTAGTAAAGCCATACAACCGCTTGTTACGGACTTGACAGAAAGCATAAATAGCTATATAATAAGTAGTGTTGTACTAAGAGATAAATCTCAATATAGATTATTTTATACAAACGCAAGCTTAGAACAAACACAACAAAAAGGAATAATAGGAACATTACGACCAGAAGGATTTCAATGGTCTGAAACAAGAAGTTTAGAAGTTACTGCAATCGGTTCAGGATTTGATAGTAATAATGTAGAACAATATTATCATGGAGATACCGAAGGATACATATATCAACATGATACTGGAAATAGTTTTGATGGTACTAATATCTTAGCACGTTATGAAACACCTAACTATGACTACGGAGATTTAGGAACATTAAAAACTTTACACTATGTTAGAGTTTCTGCAAGTGCTGAAGGCATTGTAGAACCTGATGTACAAGTTAGATTTGATTATGGGAATACAGATATCCCACAACCACCAGATTTATTTGATATAGGGATTATAAACCCTCCTTCAAAATTCGGAGATGCATTATTAAATACAAACGTATTTGGTGGTGGAGATAACCCTTTAATAAGAATTCCATTACAAGGGAGTGGAACAAGTAATAATTTTACCATTATAAGTAATGATACAAAGCCACCTTATACTATAAATGGTTTTTATGTAGATTATATACCTTCAGGCAGGAGATAATAAATGGCACAAACATATACAAGACAAAGCTCATTCGCAGATGGAGATACTATAACTGCTGCGTTATTCAATAATGAATACAATCAATTAGTAAATGCATTTGCATATAGTTCTAGTTCTGCGAGCTCTACAGGTCACAGACACGATGGAACAGCAGGTCAAGGTGGTAATATACATACTATAGGTGACTTAGATTTCTTAAATAAGATAGTTGTAGACAGTACAAACAACAGATGGGGTTTCTTTGTCGAAGTATCTTCTTCCGCAGTAGAACAAATTAGACTATCAGATGGAGTTCTTACTCCTGTTACAGATAGTGATGTTGATTTAGGAACAAGTTCATTATATTTTAAGAATGCTTATATAGATGCAATAACAACTACAGGTAATGTATCTGTAGGTGGTAACTTAGATGTTACAGGAACAATAGACTTTAGTGATTCAGCAATAACTAATGTAGGAAGCATTCAATTAGATAGTATTGCAGGTGACGCAGATTCAAATACTTCTATAACTTTTAGTGGTTCAGATGTAATTACTATAGCAGCAGGAGGAGATGACCAAGTTACATTTACAAATGGAGCTATCGTACCTTCTACAGATAATGATATAGATTTAGGAACAAGTTCAGCAGAATTTAAAGATGCTTATTTTGATGGTACAGTTACAACTGATGCTCTTGTAGCAGATACAGCAGACATCAATGGAGGTACTGTAGACGGAGCAACTATTGGAGCAAGTTCAGCAACTACTATTGTTGGTACAACTATACAAGGAACAACAATTACAGCTACTACAGCTTTTGTTCCAGATGCTTCAGACGGAGCTGCTTTAGGAACTAGCTCTTTAGAGTTCTCAGATTTATTCTTAGCTGATGGTGCAGTTATAAACTTTGGTGATGACCAAGATGTTTCTTTAACTCACGTAGCTGACACAGGCTTACTTCTTTCAAGTAC
>Ga0115011_10001166_pt1 | contig 19219 bp, 10 predicted proteins | sample TroAtlMetagenome_2_FD_88705 | JGI IMG/M metagenome (GOLD analysis project Ga0115011, IMG submission 88705) | Marine eukaryotic phytoplankton communities from Atlantic Ocean - Tropical Atlantic ANT8 Metagenome | ecosystem: Environmental > Aquatic > Marine > Oceanic | place: Tropical Atlantic...
AGTGTTCATTATTGTCAGGCCAATTTACAACCACCCATTGAGCCTTAGTAGCTTGAGCATGACTCATTAGTGCACGCTTAGCGTTGTGGGTCACTATGTCGTTAAAGTCCAGTGCTACGCCAATCTGGCTACAGATCTGCTCTGAAACCTCCTGGACTTGCATTTTTCCAGAACTGCTTTTGGCGTGGTCTATTAGCATTACCTGGTCAGGTACCTCTGTAAAGTGCGTCACCTCCAAGAGGCCCACATCTACAAATGATGCTCCAAGCCTCACCAATCCAGGAGAAACTTCATCTTCGTTAAAGACTGGAATGATCACCCTCGGAGCTTGGTCAGTCATCTGCTCTTCGAGTTCAGCTAGCTGGGTTTCCCTTAGTACTCTGGCTTCGCCCCACAAGTGTTGAATCGCGCTTTTCCTAGTTACTCGCTTCTTTCCATATGTGAAGTACCATGCAGTCCCAACAATTATGCCGAGGATTATACCGAGGAATGCTAACGTACCTATATATGTCAAAAGCCAGAGGCCACCGATTATGCCAAGGATCTGATTCCATGGATAAAATGGAGACCTGTATGTTGGTTTGTACCATTTGGCGTTGGTCTCCCTGAGTATAATTACGGCAAGGTGGTTTAGTGAAAAGATGAATATCTTGAAGCCGCTAGCGAGTTTAGCGAGGGTGACTATGGGCAGCCAAGCGACTAACGCAAACAGAAGTAAACCAGTTAACATTATGGAGTTTACTGGAGTGTGTAACTTGGGGTTTAGGTTGGCTAGAACTCCAGGTACAAGGTTGTCGCGACTCATTGCGAAAGGAAAGCGGCTAGTTGCTAAAATACCAGCATTGCACATTGAGATTAACGCCAAGACTGACACCATTGCCATTAGCTGGTAGCCCCCAGAACTAAGGAAGTTTGCACCAGCTGTGGTTATTGGGGTTTCGTCGTGGGCAATCTCTGTGTAGCTTATGTTTGATGTGATTACCCATGTAACTATTATGTATAGGACCATGACGGTCAGCTGAGCGGATATCATACCTAGCGGTATGTTGCGAGAAGGGTTCTTGACCTCTTCGGCTACGGAACATATCTTAGTGATTCCAGCGTAAGCCACGAATACTAAACCTGCTCCAGCAACAATGCCGTGTCCTCCATTAGGGAACGCGGGGGTTAGAAGCTCTGGGTCCGCTGTTGTAAACCCAATACAACTATATATAAACAGGGCTACCAGACAAAGACCAACTATCAGTGTCTGAACACTAGATACTTTGCCGACCCCTAGTAAGTTTATGAACAAGAGAAAAGCCAACACAGCCATTGAGAATGACTTTGGTGGCAGGTCTGTAAAGATCACCAAATATGCGCCCAGTCCAACGAGGGCAAAAGCAATCTTAGCTGACAGTCCCAACCAAGTCCCCAGGCCGGTTATTGTACCCAACCAAGGGCCCATACTTCTATCTATAAAAACATAGGCGCCCCCTGATACTGGCATGGCGGTCGACAATTCTGCTTTAGAAAAAACGGCAGGCAATACAACGAAGCCAGCAATTAAATAAGATATCCACACCATCGGTCCAGCGTAGCCCGCTGCAATGCCAGGCAAAACGAAGATGCCAGCCATCATTGCCCCTAACGAAATGCTAAATACCGACCAGAAGCCGAGACTGCGATCAAGCTGTTTGGCCAAAATTAATCTCCAAATAATTATTGTGAAAGTGAGGTTTTCTAATTTTGATTTTATCAAAAAAATTAGAACTAATATCTGAGATATTACGGAGGCAAAGCATATCGTTTGAGTCAAATCGATAAATAAGCCCTAAACCCCTGTGGTTTCGCGGTTTATATTAAATAGGAAATCTAAGCTAAATGCACAGCAGTTAGATGCCGAAGAAGGAAGGGCATGCGCACAAATAGCAGGCTGGTTTTCGAAGCTTTGCCATATGGGAGGTCTCCTTGAGTGAATTGAGTAATCGAGAAATTGTGGTTGATGGTTTTGATAGGGGTATCAAATCGATGCTTTCTGCAATAGGCGCTAACAGTGAGTTGTTATTGGTAAAACCGAGCTTCATATACGCGTTGGTACATCACCATTGTGTGAGTGATAGGGTGCCCAATCAGGTCACGGAGAGTATGTTCGGGTCTGATATACCGAACCTAAAGCTTGAAAATCCAGTAGTCTTGCCAAATACGGAACACCTCACTGTTGATGTGGCAAAAGGCCCTATATCTGCTGTTGTAACCTCCAATGATGAGAGGAAAATTCTCTTTGCTGACACGAAAGGTAACGTAACAATAATCGAGCGTGAGACAGGAGCGGTCTACCACACGGTGCCAGCTCATCGAAGGGCCATAACTTCATTGGATGTACGAGAGGATGGGCGCCTGATTGCAGCAGGCTGCCTTAATGGCGAGATATCTTTGTGGACCGAGGAACTACACCCAGTGCAAGTATTTACCGCTCACAAAGGAGGCGTCAACGATGTTGCGTTTTCCGAATGCGGTAGATTTTTGGCTAGTGGAGGTGATGACGGTAAGGGGCGAATTCATAATTTAGAGACTAGTGAAGTGATCGCACTTAGAGGTCATACCCGATGGGTAAACTCGGTAACGTGGGTCGATGGCAGGCTTGTTACAGGTTCTGAGGACGGAACTATATGTGTATGGACTACAACTGGGGGCTTGGTCAGGACGTTAATAGGTCACGTCGGTGCAATAACTGGATTGTCGGGCGCTAGGTTTAGCGACAGGTTCGTGTCCGTATCTAAAGACGGTAGCGCAAGGGTATGGTCTATTAACGGTACCTCGGTAATTGGCGTTCTTAAGGGCCATAAAGGGACAGTGCAGGCCTGCTCATATGATTTTACAGGTCGGTATATCGCTACCGCTGGTTCGGACCGGTCAGCAATAATTTGGAATGCGGAGACCTTTGTCGAAGAGGGTAGGTTCCCTGCCCACGCAGCTTCTCTCAATGATTTATGCTGGACACCTGAAGGAGCATTGGTGACTGGAGGAGTCGATAGGAAAGTTCGGGTCTGGCCAGTAAATGATATGCGAGCACCAATGTTCACAACTCCACATGGCTCGACCGTAAGGACTTGTGCTGTATCTAGAGATGCCAAGGTTTTAGTCTCTGGTTCTTGGGACTACAGTATTGTTATTTGGGACGCTGTGGAGATGGTAAAGCGGTTTACTCTTAAGGGTCATGAAGGTTCGGTGGAGTGCGTCACTGTTGACCCTCTTTTGGACAGGGTGCTCTCTGCCTCCACGGATGGTACTCTTAGAGTCTGGGACATTGAAAAAGGTCATCAGATAAAGCTTATTGACGCGGAGCAGGGCCCCCTTACATGCGCCGAGGTAGCCTTTGGTGGTCGATTATATGTCTCTGGTGGCCGAGATGGAACGATAAAGGTCTGGGACGCAGACACTGATGAATTATGGTTTCATTTACACGCCCATAAAGAGCGGGTGAGAGGTAGCGCGGTACATCCAGATGGTCGTAGGGTCGCTACTGTGGGCTATGACGGTTCTTTGGCTGTCTGGGATGTAGTTGCGGGGGTTTGTCAGATGAGGGTGGATGCCCATTCAAAACCCATTGTCGCGTGTACCTTCAGTGATGATGGACACGAGATTGTGACCACCTCTACTGATGGCACTGTAAAGATTTGGGACATACGTTCTGGAGGTTTGATTGCTAGCATAGATGCACACGATGGCGCTGTGTTAGCCATAGCGACAATTGATAATTCGCTCTTCGTCACTGCTGGAGCTGATCGTACACTTCGTGTATGGAACGCTGTGACAACTCAGATGGTTCACGAACACGGGTTACCAGTGAGCCCTAAATCATTGGCCGCGCGTGCAGGACTCGTCTCAATGGGCGACTCTATGGGAAATGTTTGGAGATTTAGGTGGAAGCCTTTAGAGAATGAGAATGCTGGCTTCTTTGGTGAAGGCCTTCAGCGCTCAGACTCATCTCATGTGGCGTCTTGTCAAAGAATCTAGATATGTGAAAAGATGCCATGAGGACATCATAGATTCTCAAAGGCATAATCGTATGCAATTCTTTTTAATCAAAGATCCATGATGCTTTCGCGAAAACCTGCCAATCTTGCACCGTTATTTCTGGATTGCCTACTCCCAAATATAGAGCCTTGCCAGGTGTGAGCTCCCAACCCATGAGCGCATCTATCGCTTGTTTATCAATCCTATTGCTGTCATCCCCTGAAAGATCGTAGTTAACCCTGGCCCATAGTTGTTGAGTAAAGAAGTACTCAGCCTGAAGTCTCGATACCCAATCTAAGCCAAGCACTGCCCCTGGCTCCGATAATCTCAAAAGTCCAAAACTTCCACTGATGCTTAATTGACGCAATATGGCAATTGAGCCAGACCCTTCTCCCGAGAAGTATTGTACTGAACGGGGGTCTATCTCATCGTAGAATGAAGTTGTTCCTCCAGATAAGCTTAGGCGAAATCCAAAGGCCCGGGAAGGGAAGCCAGCGAGAAAGACTCCGACATCACCATTGTCAAGCCATTGCTCTTCATAGAGCTCACCAGAATAGCCGCCTAAAATGTGAAAGAACATATTGTTGGCCAGGCGGGTTGAGATCATTGGGCCTACACTCAAGTGCTTCAGGGTGCCATCTGTACGCCATGAAACAGAGGCGTCGTACGGGTTGAGTTCGAGTTTTGTTAGAACGTTGCTGTCTGGGTAATAGTTCCTCCAGAAAGTGCTGCTAATCTCCAAGATGTCGCTTTCAGGAAGGTACCCATTCTCAGATCTAAAGTCGGGCCCGATGGCCGAAAGATTCATGGACATCTCGTAGTCTGAACTTTCCCATTCTGTACCGATAAACCCAGCCTGATCGGCTATGAACTCGCCGTCGCTCAATGTGGTTCTAGATGAGATCAGGGCTCCAGATAGGCTGGCCTGGTCGTTTATTCGGACTCGAGCATCAGCACCTGCGACTACGTTTGTTAAATCGCTTTCTACTATTGATTTGTGGGAGAAAATCGCACCAGTGTAGCCATCAGGTCCAAGAGCACGTCTCCCTCTAAGTATTGAGCTAACCGAGGTCGATTCTCCAATATCATCTTCAGTCCATCCATTGCCTTCAGTCACGCTCTCCGACGGAGTTCTGTCTATTACGCTCAATGTTGACAGGCGTATGTCATTCTGCTCGAAATCTGCCCTAAGCCCAGCGATTGGTGCAATCATGGAGCGTGTGTATATTAAATCTTCAACTCCAAATTCCAACCATTCACTCCCTTCAGTGAAAAACGGTCTTTTCTCCTTAAGGTACAGGGCAAACCTGTTGTTTGACTCGATCTGAAATTCATCGGACTCCACAGTTGAGAAGTCTGGATTTAATGTACCCAATACAGAAACCGTGTCATTTGGCGCGACTGTTACGGTTAAGCCTGGGCTCACGCCTTGGTATGCGAAACGCCCTTCGTTCAAGTCCAAACGTGAGACTACTAAATCGGGGGCTATGGTGTAAAAGGACTCGTCTTCTACGTTGCTTGGTCCCCTGAAAATCGATTGCTGTATCAGGATGCCTGATACGTCAGGGCGACGGACAGGCCAGGACGCTCTTTCGCGGTTTCTTGCTGTTGATGCCAGAAGGCTAATTCCGATCTCTTCCATATTCACTGGGTGCCGAACCGCACTCCAAGGTATCATCATCTCAACCTCGAATCCCTCCTCCGTTAGGCGGCCATCACACTGCCACCTTTCGTCCCATCCGAATGAATCCCCAGAGCCAGGCACCCTAACCGCGTCCGCTTGCGCCCCAAAAGGGTTGCAAATGAACAGGTAGCCTCTCTGAGCATCACCGTTGGTATCTACATAAATACCGACAGTGTCATCTTTCCAGATGTTGTCTCTTCGTTGGAATCTAGCTCTGACTAAGTGAGGCTCGGGGTCCAGAATAGTCCAGTGCACATAGAGCCCTTGATTGTCGGAAAATAGCCTCGCTGTAATATCGCTTGTGGGACTTTCTCCAAAAAGGGGTTGGTAAGTAGTGAATTCCGATGCCTCATAAGCCTCCTGCCAGAATGACTCATCGGCCCTAGAATCTACAGAAATTTCTATAGATGGTAAGTGGGGAAGGTCTACGATTGGCAGCGCTGGCATGAAGCTCCCTTTGAGTGATTACAGTGTGCTAGTGGCGCCTAATGATTACTCTGGATATCTGTGGCTCAGTATAGACAATAGGCGGAAAATTCACCATGACCACTCCTAATTTCTCAGAGATGTTGACCCGACTTCCAGCGCATGATGAGCTTGAATCAACGGCGATTTTGATAGCTCGTAGATGGAAGGATGCCCGCTCGACTGCGGAGCGCTTATCTGTCCTCGCTGACTGGAACAGAGAGCGGATTGAGTTTGAGACCGAGAAAAGCATAGCAATGGTAAGGTATCAGATAGACACTTCTAGTACAGAAAACAGGGAGGCTCAGTCTCATTTTGATCTACTTACGCCAGAGGTGGAGGTCCAATACTTAGAGTTCCTCAAGGATGTTCTTTCTTCAGCTGACAGACCAGAGTTAGAGAGAGAGTTGGGCTCTCATGTCTTTTCCCTATGGGAGCGTTTCGTGGAGTCATGTGACCCCGCGGTAGTCGATGCAAAAAAACGAATAGCCGAGTTGTGTACCGAATACAGCGCGGTAACTGCTGGTGTTAAGATCGATTTTAGAGGGGAGAGCTACAACCTTTCTTCAATAAGAGCACTATTTTCGAGTGACGATCGTAAGATGAGGCATGATGCGTTCGTGGCTGTTGATGAGGCAATGGGCTCTGTCTCAAAAGTACTAGATGGCCTCTATGATCAGCTAGTGTCATGCAGGCAAGATGTCGCCGAGCGTTTAGGTTTCGAGACCTATACCCCAGTCGGTTACGGCGCCATGTATAGAACTGACTACGGGCCCGATGAGGTTGCAAACTTCAGGAAGCAGATCAGAGAGATAGTTGTTCCCCTGGCTACAAAGGTTCGGCAGAGACAAGCTGAACGGCTTGGCTTGAGTGAAGATTATTGTCATCATGATGAGTACGTTCAAGACCGTAAGGGTGTTCCGCTCCCGAAGGGTGACCACGACTGGATGCTGGGGCAGGCTCAGATCATGTTTGATGACCTGGGCTCTGATTTTTCGGAATTCTTCAGTACTATGCGCGAACACTCTCTTCTGGATTTAATTAGCCGTGATGGTAAAGCTGGTGGCGGTTTTTGTATATCTTTTGATCGATGGGAAGTTCCGTTCATATTTGCGAATTTTAATGGGACCCAGGATGATGTCTTGGTCTTTACCCACGAGTGTGGTCACGCCTTTCAGACTTGGTCGTGTCGCCCACAGCCAGTCATTGAGTACAACTGGCCAACATATGAGGCTTGTGAGATCCACTCCATGGGGTTTGAGTTTCTCACTTGGCCTTACATGGACCTGTTCTTTGGAGAAGATGGTGATCGGTTCCGAAGAGGGCACCTTGAGGGCGCGATATTGTTCCTTCCATATGGGGCGATGGTAGATGAATTTCAGCATGAGGTCTACGCTAACCCAAATATGAGTGCAGAGGAGCGCTGTGAGTTATGGCTGAAGCTGGAGCGGGTATATCAGCCTCACAGGAAGTATAAAGAGACCCCTAATTTTGAGACTGGGCGCTGGTGGCATAGGCAAGGACACATATTCTCAGACCCGTTTTACTATATAGATTACTGCCTGGCACAGACCTGTGCTTTACAGCTGTGGCAGCTGGCGGAAACAGACCACGACAAGGCGATGGATCTTTTTAGGAGGCTTTGTAAATTGGGTGGTTCCATGTCGTTTACAAAACTGTTGCAAGAAGTGGGTATCAAAAGCCCCTTTGTTTCAGGTACTCTTCAGGAGGTTTGTGACGAGGTGTCACTGACGCTGTCGCTCTGAGTGGAGTAATACTCCACTTGGTCTGGAGTAATAAATGAAAAACGTGCTTGGGTTTCTATCGCTACCTCTATTGTTTAGCTGTGGTGGCGATAGTCCCCCAGAGAGTTTCTGTGATACTGCGAAGATCAGCGGTGTAACAGCAAATGGATATGTATATACAGATATTGACGCTTCTGACAGGTCTACATATGCCAGCGGAATGGCCGATGGAGACACCCCTATAGCAGGTGCTACAGTGACTCTTTATGGGGCAGGGGAGACAATGGTGACAAACTCTTGCGATGATGGAAGCTGGGGGGTCGAAGAGCTACAAGATGGTGCTTACCTGGCGACTATTGAGCCAGAAGAGGGCCTCTGCGCACAACACAATTGCCCTCGCAGGTTACCTCAAGCATTAGAAGAGGGGCAGCTAGATATACTCACATTTGGTGACTCAGTGCCTGTCACTGGAGACCGCCCGTTCTTTCCATCTCGCCTTAAGGACTTACTGGACTCGGTTACCTCAGTGACAAGTACAAATGTCGCGATTGGTGGGACGTTATCTGAAGACTGGTTGCCAGATGGCGAATATTTTAACGAGCTAGTGATGCCCAACCTCCCAGATACAGATGTAGTAGTTATATCTGTTGGTGGTAATGACATCCTCGCATCTATTGACGCCTCTTCGCTAAATGACCCCGATGGGGCTGTAGAGGATGTGCGGGATTTGATAGCTGAGACAGGGCAAAATGTGATCGAAATATCTGATAGTATCAGAGCAATAAACCCCGATATAGACATAGTGTTCTGCCTCTATGTGAACTATGAGTTGGCCACTATATCTCCGTGGAATCTACTGCCTTTGGTCATCGAGCCAGGTGTTTTCGCTGGCCTCCTAGAGGGCGCCAGAGAAGAATTGTTCATGGGCGAAGATATTATTTTGGTAGATCTGTTTGGAGCATCATTTGAACTGGAGGAGCTGGACTACTACCTCTACGACGCTCTTCACTTCAATGACTATGGTCAGACATTTTATGCCGAAGAGGTTTTTAAGGCACTTGGAGGAGTGCTAGTAGGGGAGAGTCCATTGGGAGGGGAGCCTAGGACTCCTTTAGGATTAGACCGCAATTGGTCATTTATTCCCTAATCAAGGGGCATTGTACTCTCTATTTCCTCACTCTCTTCTGCTAACCTAGCAGATGTTGACCGAAGTCTGGCACTGACGCTGGAAAGAAGGTTCCAAAGGATCTGAGTTCCTAAGCTAGGCTCCCTTTTTGCTAGCTTGTCTAGCGCGAGTCTGTCTATTACTATCATCTGCCCCGAAGTTAGTGCTGTAACAGTTGCGGACCTTGGCAGTGTGTCTGCGAGCGCGAGTTCACCAAAGTGGTCATTCGCTACGAGCTCTACCAAGTCAACTTCGTCGCGAGAGACTAACAACTTGCCTTCAACAACTGCGAATAGCGTCTGCCCTTCATCTCCCTGTGAGACTATTACCTCTCCCTTACTGAACGAGATCTCCTGAACGAACCTGCTGATTCTCTGTAATGATGAAAATTGTAGCCCCTGGAACAGAAACAATTGAGACAAGACGCGGGCCTTTGCTAGCGCTTGCTCTGCTGCAGGTGTCGGCTGGGGGTCTACAACGATGACACTAATGTTATCTGGGCCACCACCATCAAGGGCTGCCTGAAGTAGCATAGCCGCTGTCTCGGTCGCGTTACCAGTGTTCATAAGTGTGTGGATTTTGTTTGGCTCTACTGGATCAGTCAGGCCATCTGAACAAAGGAGCAGTCTGTCGTTAGGCAGTAGCTCCAGTGACGCTACGTCAACTTGGATAAAGGGCGAACTGCCTAGAGCTCTTGTGATCACATGCCTGTAGGGGCTAGTACGCGCCTGCTCTTGCGTCATTTTTCCCTGTCTTATCAACTCATTAACCATACTGTGGTCTTCTGTTAGGTGCTGAAGTCTACCGCTTCGCATCAAATATGCCCTTGAATCCCCTGCGTGAGCTAGGAAGCAGTGCCCATTGTTGATTAGGGTTACAACTAGAGTTGTACTGGTACCAGGAAAGCCTTCGGCTTGACCCATCTCGTAGACCGCTCTCGATGCCTCCTGACAGACCGAGTCTAGCGCCTCTAATACCTGGTCTCTTTTTCCTGATACTGGCTCCTTAGAGTAGGAGCTAGCCAAGTGATTTAGGGCGTGAGCTCTCTCCTCAAATACCTTGGCACATAACTGTGAGGCCTTGTCTCCGCCTAGCCTCCCTCCTACACCGTCCGCTACTAAATAGAGCCCCATTTTTGGCAAGGATAATACGGTGTCTTGGTTGTTGGAGCGCTTTAGCCCAGTGTCCGTAAGAGAAGAAAATTGGTCCATTTGGATTCCAGATATGGATTGTAACTTTAGTCAGCGCAATGTAACTGGTATTGACTGACTTGTGAAAGGTTCCTGCACATCACCAGCGCTGTCTTTGAATGCGACTTCAACCACTAATTTTCCAGCCCCAGCCGCCGCTCTATAATTCGGGATAAAATCGAACACCCACTCGACTGATTCACTAGGCGACAGCGTGTTGTCTGAGAGGGTATTCCACGGCTCTTGGTCTTGAACAACTCTAGCGATAGAGTATATGGACTCTTCTGTGGTGAGATTATCGCTGTCGTCTAGCAGCTTTACAGTAACAACGACAGATTTAAAGGGGCTTCCCGTTGGGAAATTATGCCCTGCGCCACTGTTTGTAATTGAGACTGCCCCTGAGAACCTCTCACCTCTAACAGCGACCGCAGATTCTAAGGCGAGTTGAACCGTTATCGCCCTACTTGTGTCAATGGAGGTTGAGTGATCAGCGAAGTAAGAAAGTCCTCCAGCCGTCGCCACGCCAGCGACAGGTTGCATGTGGCACGTCTGACAAGTGAGCCCTGCATCAGCGTACCACGAGCGAGACCATTCACCGTAGGTGTCATAGATTGGCCTGTCTGTGCCAGGCCATGAAAGCTGGTGGCATGTCGAACAGAATTCAGCAGACTGTAATTCAGGGTTCTGAGTCACTGGGTGCGGCGCGTTATCGGGTCTATTTACGCCGTAAACCGTGCCGTCTCTAACGTGGCATGCGGCGCATGTTACGCCCTCTTGCTGTAGCGTCGGGTCCCAGGCGTGCCCCTGACCATCATCTGGAGCAACTAAGCTTGAGTGTTGGCTAGCTATAGGTAGGTGGCAGCCTATACAGAGCTGTTCTAAAGGCTCATCTAGCTCCAAAACACCCATTTGATGTAGCCTCCACCCTTCCTCATGAGCGGAATTGTTCCAACTTTCGTGTGTTTCAAAATGGCAGGAATTACATTCTTGGGCAGATAATGACGAGAGCCCTTCGGGGATAACGGGGGTAGACGCAGGTAGTGGGCCATAAAAAATTGGCTCTACATCTATCTCTTGCGCCTCTGTTGAAACTTCTTCCTTATTAGGTAAATCTTCAGCATGTTGGCTTGATAGCTCCCCGTCTAGAACAAGAGGGACAGTAACGTTCTGATCGGTGATTAGAGGCCTTTGGTGGCAGGCCCAAATAGAAACCAGAGAAAGGGCCCATAATACTGTGTTCACCTTTATCTTGGGTAGGTGCTCAGAAATTGATTTTCTCTTGGTGGTCATGGTCGATGCTTAAGGGAAGGTTTAGCGCTGCGGCTGAATTGTATAATGCTGTATGCACAGAATAATAACCTACAACACTTTTCACGTATTCTCGAGTTTCTCTAAATGGAATCTGTTCTACAAAATCGTCTAATTCGATGTCACCTAACCAAGGAATAAGCCACGAAGATACGTTTGTAGGCCCTGCGTTATATGCTGCCAACGAAACGGGCCAAGCACCCTCAAACCTTTCATTGAGCTGCGATAGGTACCAAGTGCCGTATCTTATGTTTGTCGCGGGTGTGGATAGCTCATCTGGCGACAGGTCTTCATTTAGCCTTACTGCGATACGTGTCCCTGTTATTGGCATTACCTGCATCAAACCATTAGCGCCGACCCTAGATTCAGCGGTGACCCTGTAAAGGCTTTCCTGTCGCATTAGAGATAAAGTTAGCAGGGGATCTATGTCGTAATTCTCGCCGTTCTCCACCAAAGTAGAAATATAGGCGGTGGGGAAATTGAGCCAGTTTGAGTATGGGTCTTGGCTATCAAGTATCAGGTTCCCGTTGGATGGCCGAGGAGCTGTTCTCGCTACTGTGTTGTGATCCCTACAATGTCTTGCGACAGCCCTCCATATATCGTTATTTGATACCGCTGTCTGGACCAGGGTAGCCCGTGCTCCGCCGCCCTGACGAGAATCTCTAAATTCACTTCTAATGCTCTCCAACATAGAACCTGAAAGCTCGTATATACCAACGGATGCTAAACTCTGTATGACGGTTAGCGAGGGCCAAATATGTTTATTATTGGCAACGAAGCGGTTGAAGATCCTCTCGGCTGATTCTGAGTTGAAGTAAGGGTTTTCGTTGTACGAATCAGGGGAAAAGGCGGGGGAGGGTGTGGTGACAGACTCTGTGACTAGTTCGGGATATTCATATTGATCTCGCACCTGCCTAGCGATCGTCCAGTCAATGTCTTGCGCCTTGGGGAGCTGCCCCGCCGCTAGGACGCCGGGGTACAGACCCTGATCATCAACGGCCCTATAGGCGCTATAATTATCAATATACGTGTTCGTTTCAACGGATAGATCTTCTGGCACTCCGTGTGACCAGCTACCGTTAGCTATCTGGAGTGTTGCGTTTGAATTGTCATCTGAGCTGGGGTCTAACTCTTCCAAACGAGCACGGGCCAACTCGCCATACCAACTGTTTGGGTCCGATTCTATTGTGGATAAATAAAATTGAGCTGCCAATTCATACGAAGCTTTTTGTTGGTGAACACGTCCTAGGTAATAGGATGCCGCTATTTTGTGCTCAACGCCGCTGTTTGCAATTTCGGCCAAGAGTTCTTCTGCGGCATCGAAGTCCTGCATTCTGAATGTAGACCACGCTACAAACCATCTCCCCGCACGGCCTAGCCTCCCTCTGCGTCTCGCGACCTCTCGCCAATGATCACGAGCCTTCTCATAATTACCGCTTAACTGCCACATCTGAGCTACTAAATCATCGGCATTTCGCCAGCGTCTATGTCTGGAGTGAGTCGACATCATGCGCTCCCCCCATTCTGCGGCTAATGAAAACTCACCCGCCTTTTGATAACCCCTGAAGATCTTCCAGGCGGTCTCACCAGATGGCGTCAATAGATAGGCCTCCATCTGGCCTTCGACGTATGCCTCGTATCGTTGGGCGCTCCACATAACTCTGAGGCGCTCCGCATCAGTCCAGTTTCCTATTATGGATGACGATGGGGCTCCTCCTGATTGCAGGAAGAGCTCCCACGCTCCGTCAAGCTCGCCTCGTCGGATTAAAGACTGAACGGTGGCCTTGGCTATTGATATGGGGGACAACTGAGGTATCGTACCTCCTTGGGCTAGGTGGCTAAGTAGTTCACTGTGAGCCTCTTCTGCTACGTAGATATCTTTAGAATTAAGCATTAACTCTGAGAGCCTTCGGTAAGCCCTCGACCAACCGTTTAACGCCTCTAGTTTTGCTAGTCTGAGTAGTACTCGATCTCGAATAAGCGATGACGGGTTCTCAGATAGCCACAGTTCATAAGTCTCTCTCGCAGTCCTCGTGTGGCCCGCTAAAGTATACGCCTCTCCCATTAACAAGAGGCACTCATCGCTGTGAACACCCAAAGGCCAACTATTCCTATACTGAGCGCATTCCCTCGCTGAGACTAGGTGTCGGCCTCTACGAAGATCTACCCAAGCTTCCCACCATGAAGCCTCCTCGCTGAGTGCGACAGAGCTGTTTCTTACAATCGCAAACTGTGTAGAAGCCTCATTGTACCTTCCGACCTCCTTCAGTAGCCAACCAAGCAGAAACCTACCATTGGCTCGCTCTTCGCCCCAGGGGCCTTGTCGGCTCTCTATCCATCGGTTGAGAGCTCGTATGGCGAGCGTTTTCTGACCATTTAAATGTGCGTCTATCCCACCCATAAGTGTTGGAGGGGTAGATGGTGGCAAACCCATAGATATCTGTTCAGGAGCTCGCTCTAAGTGCGCCCCAGTGTTTAGCCATTCTGATTGAGATGAACCAAGAAGTGGAGAAGATAGAAAAAATAAAACAGGGGTAAGAAGCACTCCCATTTAAGTAATGAACTCTGACTTTGAGACCTGCTTCTTTACTGTTTCTAGGCTTCCGTCATCAATTAGGATGTCGTATTTCCATGTTTTTCCAGACTTAGCACCATTTTGAACCCAACCAGAGGCGCCGTCTTTTAGGCTGACTGTTGAGCCTATATTGAATTTGCCAAGTTTTACTGGTCTGTCATTTTCCTCGTTGTTTTCGATCCATTCCGCCCAGCCTCCTTGGAGCATACGCGCACCCTCCCAACCGTTATCGCGAAGAAAGGTCGCAAGCTCATTGGAAAGCTCGCCACCATCTGCGTCGAAAAGTGCCAGCGCCGTATCCTTTGGGGGCAAGTTGTCGAGGTTGTCAAGTATCTGACGTCCAGGCATAAGGATCGATCCAGGAAGTGTACCGCTGGCTACCTCTTGTGGGTGTCGCAAATCGATTGGAACCGGCCCAACGCCACTTGATATCAGCGCAGATAGATAGGGCCTCCCATAGATTCTGTGGTCATTTGGTGTGGGCATGTCCCCATTGCCATCTACGATAGCTGGAACAACAGACTCGTCATAATCAGTAGGGGCCTGCCAAGAACGTCCCTGACTCTTATTCTCAGATTGCTCTTGTCGAACCTTCTTCGATATTCGTGATGCTACGCGTTTTAGTTTGTCTCTGAACATAGGTTACTCTCTACCATAAAACTACCCATTATTGCCATACCGCGCTTGACTACAATGTGGTAGTTTAGGTTGAGATAGATGGCATTAAATCGGCAAAGTATGTTGGTTATATAACGCTGTTATGTTTTTGAGCGCTCAAGAAAGAGTTGTGTATTGATGCTAAATTTCATTGAGAAATCACTTCTAAATTCCTCTGATATTGTAATAGTGTGCAATTATTCGGGAGAGACCCTTTGGAAGAACAAGCTAGCTGAGGAGACCCTGTCTCATGAGGGAGCAAGAGACCTTTTTGTTGATCCTTCCGATTTCGACAATATGCTCGAAGAGAGATTTATAGGAATCAGTGACAAGACATTCAGCTTTAAGAACGGCTGGTTAGCACATGCTGTTGCTGTATCATTTGAAGATGATGACAAGTATCTAGTGACATTCAGAGATATTACAGACCTGATACTATTGACTAAGGAAAATGAGCTGGTTGAGCGCGTTAAGGCTGTAGGTGGTTTAGCCAACAATGTCGCCTTTGACATGGCCACACCTCTCACAGTTTTACTTGGTAGGTTAAGTTTCCTGCAGGCTATTGAGGGCGGGCTAGACCGTAATGTTAGGAAGCAGCTTAGGATCATAAGGGAGCATACAAACCGCATCTCTTCAACTGTATCCGACCTCCAGATGTTCGCCTCGATTGATTGTGATGAGGTCAGCCAAATATCACCAATTGCGCTGCTTAGCCGTTCTAGGGCTCGGTTGCTAGAATCGGACAATACGATCTCAGTTGAGTTTATCGTTGAGCCGGAGATTCAGGCTGGTGACCTCCAGATTCGAGGTGATGAGTCTCTATTGCAGCAGGCTTTAGCGGCTTTGATGGAGAGCGTGGCCCAGTCAGATGTGGTTGGGGAGATCTACGCGTATTTGGGAAAATGCAACACGTCTCATTGCCTTAAGTACCAGTTTCAAAGCGTCGAACCAATCATAGAGGACGAAGAAGGCTGGGAGCGTCTGGAGTCTAGTTCGACTCAGGCGTTAGGGTTTGGTGTTTCAGTCGCAGTGACAATTATTAGCTACCAAGGAGGGGTTCTCTTCTTTAGAGAAAACAATGGGTCTATCATCTATAAGTTAGCACTCCCTATCGAGGATACTGGTGACTCTACTAATAGGAAAAATGGTCCAAGCTATAGAGCTTTGTTGGTAGATGATGAAGAGGGGCTTCTTTCTTTAGGGAAGGAGATCCTAGAGTTGAATGGGCATGAGTGCCACACAGTAAATACCGCTGAAGACGCCTTAGAACTTCTCAAGACGAATGAATATAACGTAGTCGTCACGGATGTAGGCCTCCCAGGAATGTCAGGATTAGCCTTTAGGGAGGTCGCAGTAGCTAAGTGGCCAGAGCTCGCTGGAAAGTTCGTGTTCGTTACAGGGCTTTCCTTGAGTGCCAATTTAGGCGTTCGTTTATTACAGAAGCCGTTCACTCCTAACCAGCTGATTAACGTTGTTGATGAGGTTGCTAGCGAAGTTTCAAACAAGCATTGAGGCTGTTTGAACCATCATGGGTTTAATGTCTCCTGTGGATGACACCCCAGGTCGGCTGAATTAGGCTGTCAAGCTCAGTGGGCGTTGATTCCTCTAGCTGGCGCTTTACTGCAGCCCTCCAGCTATCGCCGTCAGGATGTGAGATGCCATTTAGCTCAAAAAGGGAGCTGTCGTCGTGTTCGTAAAGCGGTTCTGCTAACCACCAAACGATTACAGAACCATAGTCAACGGGCTCTCCTAAGTGCCTGGTAAGGTGCAGTCTGTACCTGTTGACCTTGCCTTCAGATATTGTAGAGCCAGGTAGAGCATCTAAAGCTATTGCTGTGATTCCCTGTGATAAAAGAGACTGGACTCCGTCAGCGTCAGGTGCCTCTTCAGGGTGTCTCCGTTCGAATTCCATGATCCAGGAGAGCAGTGGCTCTCTATCCATCCACGCCCTCCATTCACCGGGAGGTCTCGTGCCAGGCGGTAGCAGTATACCATTCACGACACTCTTACCGTGGAATCGTTGATGCAATCCTACAATCGGTGCTTGAAGGCCTCCTCGTGATATAGGCAGCTCGATAAGGGCACCTCTATTGGCTTTTAGCGCCCTCCAGCCATTTAGGAGCGACAGGTCATTGGTCTGTAGCGGTGCGTTTGCAGAGAGCGCGAATGTCTCAATGATCAAAAGCGTTGAAATGAGCCTTGGTCTGGGGCTCCTTGCTGCTATTGGTATCAGGGCAAGTGGAATCAATATTCCCCATCTCTCGGGCCAAGTAAGCCTATCGAATATAGGGTGGAGTGATGATAGCCAGCCACTAGGTAGAGGCACTGGAGAACCATAAAACAGCACAGGGTCTTCACCCCATTTTAGCCACGGTCCTAGTACAAATATGGCTCCAATCAGACCGATGCTAAGTATGGCAGGGGTTAGCCTCTGAAGAGAGTCTCTCTTTCTAACCATTAGATAGATGACGGTGCCTAACAATATTAGGCTCACTCTATTTGTCCGGTCTATGGGTGTAGGTTGGAATGGAAAGAGTAAGTCAGCCCCGTGCTCAGTGACAAAGACATCGACCTCTGGAATTACAGATAGAGCTTCGTGCATATTATTGGGGGGCGGTGCCATGGAGGGGTCGGAGAGGGGCAAAGCACTAATATTTAAGGCTAAAGGTAACATGAACGGCAAGGCCAAAACGAAAGCGACCCCACCAACAATTAAAGCTCGCTTGTAATATTTGCGCCCAACGACTAAAAGACCAATTGAACCTATAGCTAAGAACACGGCGTAGTACCAATATGTGATACCGGCTAAACCTAAAAAGATGCCAGCCCAAATTGCATCTTTTAGCCGCCCATCTTCCCGTATAGTCCTAAGAGCAGCGGCCAAATATAACGGCAACCAAATAGTTATTGATTGAGGGGCATGATGTAGATTAAGTTCCCTTAGGTTAGGCTCTGCACACAGCCAGGCAGTTCCAGCCAAGACACCAGCCATATGGCTACCACCTTCTTGCCTGCCTAGGACATGCGCTCCTAGAGCTGAAGATAGAAGTACCGTACCCCACCACAGGTTATCCGAAAGAGGAAAGGGGAGTAATAACGAGTATATACCTCCAGTGAAGTGATCCAAAACATTAGGTGTTAGAGTTAGTAAAGGGTAGCCCCAAGGATAGTAGATCCCGTCACTCCATGGAGCATCACCTAGTCCGCCAAAGATGAGATCCCTTACAAGGCCACGCAACATCATTGTGTCTAGTGCATCTACATTTGGGAAGCCGACCGTGGACCCAGTAATTTCCGTTGCTAAGGGCCAGGTGATCGCAACGATTACGAAAAGGTAAAATATTGACGCGAAAACCCACGCTAATAGTCGCGGAGGTGGCGTTTGGCCTTTACCTTTTATCAGATGTCGAGCTCCTCGACCTGGTTGGTTCCGTCCATAATTAGTCGAAACCGGGCTTGGGCATCTTTGCCCATTAGCTGATTGATAACCTGATCTGTTTCAAAGGTTTTGTCTGCTGGTATCTCTACCTTTAGAAGTCTGCGCTTTTTTGGGTTTAATGTGGTGTTGTAAAGGGTCTTGGGCATCATCTCACCAAGGCCTTTGAATCGGGAGATCTCGGGCTTGTACCTAGCAGGAAGCTTCTTAAGAATCCTCTCTTTCTCATCGTCATCCGACGCCCAATGGGTATCCTTGCCAACCTCAATCTTATACAATGGTGGCTGTGCGATATACACGTGGCCCTGTTCAATGAGCTTAGGTAGGTACCTGTAGAAGAATGTGAGTAATAATGTTGCGATATGGTGCCCGTCGACGTCGGCATCCATCAGCAAGATAACTCTGTCGTAGCGGAGGCGTTCTGGTGCGAAATCCTTGCCTACCCCACAGCCTAAAGCTTGGATGATATTGTTGATCTCTTGGTTCTTGAGTACAGCAGACAGTGTGGCTTGTTCGGTGTTTAATACCTTTCCCCTAAGAGGCAGAATCGCCTGTATGTTCCTGTCTCTGCCTTGTTTGGCCGAACCTCCAGCAGAGTCTCCCTCCACTATGAACAGTTCTGAGATACTAGGATCAGTGGACGAACAGTCGGCCAATTTACCTGGGAGATTTAACCTGTGTGATACAGCGCTTTTTCGGCGGACCTGGTTGGCTGCCGCACGAGATGCCATTCTTGCCCTTGCGGCCTGAGTGGCTCTCGTTACGATTATCTGTCCCCACTCTTTATGGTCGTGTAACCACTGCTCAAGGATTGGTCGCACAGCGCCCTCTACTTGAACCCTTATCTCGGGATTGTTCAGTTTATCCTTTGTCTGCCCTTGGAATTGTGGTTCGGATATAAAGACTGACAGGAGGCCTGTTAAGCCCTCTCTAATGTCATCAGCAGATAATTTGAGACCACGCGAGTGGAGGTCATGCGTATCCATGAAATTGCG
>Ga0115011_10001170_pt1 | contig 19174 bp, 13 predicted proteins | sample TroAtlMetagenome_2_FD_88705 | JGI IMG/M metagenome (GOLD analysis project Ga0115011, IMG submission 88705) | Marine eukaryotic phytoplankton communities from Atlantic Ocean - Tropical Atlantic ANT8 Metagenome | ecosystem: Environmental > Aquatic > Marine > Oceanic | place: Tropical Atlantic...
GAGGTCATCACCAAATCGCAAGATCCTGGGACTATCATGGAGAAGCTTCGGAGTGTGCAGGCTGGAATGGCTGCTGATGAGGAGGAAGAGGAGGATTAATGGCAGACTTTTTGTCCATACCACTGCTGTCATTGATAGCTGAGCTGAACCTGTTGGACGAGTTCCAGATTGAGGAAGCCGCCGGTGAAGTGGAAACCAAGGGAGTGACCGCATTTCAGGCCTTGTTAGACTTGGGGTACATGGACTCCGACAGGATCATTCAAGCTTTGTGCGACCATCTCGGGGCTGAGTCGATGGATCTCAATGATGCCATGATCACCCCGGAATTGATCAAGCTCCTGCCTGCCGACTTGGCTAAGCAGCACAAGTGTATTCCGGTGTCCCATTTTGAGCCTACGTTGCAAGTGGCTTTTGTGGATCCCCTTGACCTCTCCGCGAGCGATGAGATCGGCTTTACAACCGGTTTGGATATACAGGTGGTGGTTGCTGATCCCGCTCAGGTTATGGCTGCTGTCAAGGAACACTACGGCGAGGACGAGGTTGATGCCGCGGCCGGAGGTGCTGCGTTTGAGGAGATTCTCAAAGAAATGGGTGCCGACTCTACTGAAGAGAGTATAGATGAGGAGGACATAGTAAAAATAGACGTCTCAGGGGATGATCGGGATATTGCCGCCTTTGTAGATGCTGTATTGCTAACGGCCATTGGTGACCGCGCTAGCGATATCCACTTTGAGCCGTTCGAGAATAATTTCAAGATTAGGGCTCGTGTTGATGGAGCGCTCTACGAGTTAACAAGTCCGCCACAGAGCCTGGCCTCCAATGTGGTCAGTCGCATCAAGGTCATGGCGGACCTCAAGCCGGACGAGCGTCGCCGGCCACAAGATGGGCGCATTCCACGCATCCTGCCTGACGGTCGAAAGATCGATCTGCGTGTTTCCTGTTTGCCGACACAGTTCGGTGAATCTGTCGTGTTGCGTGTGCTAGACCGCGAAGCCATAACGCTGGATTTGGATGCCCTTGGCTTTCCTGGTGACATGCTGACCCGGATCAAGGAAATCGCAAAAACTCCCAATGGGATTTTTATTGTGACCGGCCCGACAGGCTGCGGTAAAACCACCACCCTGTATTCCACACTTCACGAGGTGAATTCCATCGGCGATAAGATTCTATCAGTAGAGGATCCGGTCGAATTCGATATCGATGGGATCATGCAGGTTCCTGTCAGTGAAGCCGTTGGGATGACGTTTGCCGCTGGTTTGCGTTCTTTTCTGCGGCAGGATCCGGACATTATCATGGTCGGGGAGATGCGCGATCTCGAGACGGCGCAGATTTCTATTCAGGCATCGCTGACGGGTCACTTGGTTCTCAGTACACTGCACACCAACGATGCAGCTGGTGCTGTAACCCGCCTTTTAGATATGGGGGTCGAGCCATTCCTTATCTCATCATCCCTGTTGTGCGTGCTTGCCCAGCGCCTCATAAGGACCATCTGCAAAAAATGCAGCAGTCCGTTTGAGCCGACGGATAGACAACTTGAGGAACTTGGATTAAAACAAAACGATTCGAACGAGATAAAGTTTCATTACGGTCGGGGTTGCTCCTCCTGCCACGACACCGGTTATTCCGGCAGACGGGGTATTTTTGAGTTTTTAGTCATTGCCGAGCAGATTCGAGAGTTGATCAACGTAAGTGCCCCAACCATCGTCATCCGCCAAAAAGCAGTTGAACTGGGCATGAGTACCCTGCGACAAGATGGCTTGCGTGGCATCTACGATGGTGATACGACCGTGGAAGAGGTGCTCCGTTATACATCATAAGATATTAGGACGCATTTATGGCCACCTTTCAATACGAAGCTGTAAACACCAAGAGTGGGAAGACTGAGAGTGGCGAAATGCCTGCTGCCAGTCAGGCCGAGGCATTGGCACGGTTACAGGAGATGGGTTTGGCTCCAACCAAGGTGGAACAAGCCAAGGTGGCCAAAAAGAAGACCAAGGGGAAGAAAGGTAAAAAGGGTGCCAAAAAAGGTGTCGGGCAGATGGAAATCAGCATCCCCGGCATGGGGGGCAGAGTTAAGGAAAAGGTTCTCACGATTTTCACCCGCCAGTTGGCCCAGTTGACTTCCGCTGGTTTGCCTCTTCTTTCCGGACTCAGGGTGCTTGAGAAGCAGGAAAAAGACGTCACGTTGAGGCGCGTTGTGGGTGAGTTGTCTGAAGTGATCGAGGGCGGCGGCACGTTCTCCGAGGGATTGGCTCAGCACCCCAAGGTTTTCAACAAACTATTCGTTAGCATGGTCAAGGCGGGTGAGTTGGGAGGTGTGCTTGAGATTGTTCTTGACCGTTTGGCCATGTTCATGGAAAAGGCCATGAAGATCAAAGGCAAGGTTAAGGCTGCTATGTTTTATCCCATCGCCGTGTTGGTAGTTGCGGTGGTGATCATGGGCATTCTTTTGGTGTTCGTTATCCCTAAATTCAAGGACGTGTTCGCCGACATGCTGGGCGCGGACGGGTTACCGGCTTTTACAGAATTAGTGTTATCCATCAGTGACACGGTCCGCCTGAACGCTTTGGGTACACTAAGCGGTGCCTTCGCTTGTTTCTTCACGTTTTCTATGATCGGGCGGTCGAACTTTGGTCGTTACATTCTAGATAAAATGAGCCTTTTCTTCCCTGTCATCGGACCCGTTGTGGAGAGGGTGGCGATTGCCCGTTTTGCACGGACGCTTGGCACTCTAATCAACTCCGGTGTGCCTATTCTTCAGGCGCTCAATATTGTCAAGGACACTTCAGGTAACGTGGTCGTGTCGCGTGCGGTTCAGGACGTTCACGATAGCGTCAAGGAGGGGGAAACCATTGTCGCTCCGCTGGATGCCTCTCGCGTGTTCCCCCCGATGGTCATCAGCATGGTGGATGTCGGCGAAAAAACCGGTGACATGCCACAGATGCTCGAGAAAATCGCCGATACCTACGATGAGGAGGTTGATCGGGCCGTGGAATCCCTGACCTCGCTGATTGAGCCGATCATGATTGTTTTCCTCGCCGTAATCGTTGGCGGTATCGTGATCGCCATGTTCCTGCCTCTGATTGTGATGATTGAGCAGTTGGGCGGAGCGGATTAACCAAGTTAGGTTGAACTGCCTGGATTCAGTTCGTAAAAGAGCTTCGATCTTAACTTCCGATGTGGCCTCTCAGGCGAATGATGAAGAGGGAAAGACCTGTTTATCATATTCGGAAAAACTTAGGATGAGCAAATGGGCATGAACTGTAAGGCAGACAAAGGACAGCTCACCCGACGTTTGGTCGAGATCGTTGGCAAAGATGCCGTGCTTACCGACGAACGGGAACTCATGGTGTACGAGTGCGACGCCTACACACTCCAAAGGAACCCCCCAACTGCAGTTGTACTGCCCCGATCCACGCAGGAAGTGGAGGCAGTTGTGTGCCTGTGCGCCGAGATGGATGTGCCCATTATCCCGCGAGGAGCCGGCACCAGCTTAAGCGGCGCAGTACTAGCGGTCGATGGCGGCGTGATGATCGCGCTCACCCGGATGAATCGGGTACTAAATATTGATCCGCGCAACCGCCGAGCACTCGTAGAGGCCGGCTGTGTCAACGCGTGGATCAGCCGTAACGCATCGGTGCACGGATTGTTTTACGCGCCGGATCCATCGAGTCAGACGGCCTGCACGATCGGAGGAAACATCGCCACAAACTCCGGCGGTCCGCACACCCTCAAAAATGGCGTCACAACCAATCACGTACTCGGCTATGAGATAGTATTGCCGGATGGTACAATCGAATGGCTAGGCGTTGAACCCGAAGGTGGCGAGGAGGTGGCCGGGTTCGATTTGCGCGGCGCTGCGATCGGCTCAGAAGGGATGTTCGGCGTCGTGACGAGAGTTTTGGTACGCCTCATGAAAACTCCGCCGACGTTCAAGACCTTCCTATGTGTTTTCGAAAGTGTGGACCATGCCAGTCAAGCGGTGAGTGGAATTATTGCTGCGGGGATTGTGCCAGCTGCTCTGGAGATGATGGATCAACTTATCACGCAGGCGCTTGAGGAGGCGTATCACTTTGGCTTCCCTCTCGATGCCGGCGCGGTGCTGATCGTCGAGTTGGACGGCTTGCCCAAGGGCGTCGAGCAGCAGGCCAGGCGGGTCGAGGAGATTTGCCTCCAAAACAACGCCAGCGAAGTGCGCTTGGCTAAGGACGATATCGAGCGTGCCGCCCTGTGGAAATGCCGAAAACGCGCCTTCGGTGCTATCGGTCGCCTGAGTCCCAACTACGTCACTCAGGACGGCGTCGTGCCGCGAAGCAAACTGCCGGAAATCATGCGTTTTATCAGCTCCGTCAGTGACAAGTACAAACTGCGAATACCCAACGTCTTTCACGCCGGCGACGGCAACATTCACCCGCTAATCCTTTACGATGAACGCGATCCCGACCAAGTGAAACGAGCATTGCGGGCGGGGCACGACATTCTTGCCAAATGCATTGAACTCGATGGCAGCGTCACCGGTGAACATGGAATCGGTGCCGAGAAAATTGACTTTATGACGAAGCAATTCAGCAGGGACGACTTAGCCGCCATGCAGCAGTTGCGCCGCGTCTTCGACCCGGACAAGCGCTCCAACCCCCACAAAATGTTCCCCGGCGCGAAGCGCTGCGCCGAGTTTACCCAAAAAAAACAAGTCGCGGCCTGAATAGCCCCCTGCTATTTTAGCTTCGTTAAAGACATGAAGACGCATCAACAATTCGTCATTGATTATTTACGGGATGAAGATGGGGGCTTCGCCTCCAATGTGCCTTCAATCTCTGGATGTGTTGCTTGAGGGATGCGCTTGAGGGAATCGAAAGTTGTCTTGAGGCAAGTGAAATCGAGGGTCTCCGATCGAGGAATCTCATTATGCCTATGGGAATATCTATCAGTAAGCCGCTTATGCCTGAATTGGTGCCAGTTACCCATTGTGAACTGGGGCAAAAGTTAATACGAGTGAGCTTTCAAAAAATTCGGAGTACCAAGCACCCCGTCTGTTTCTACAGAGAAAAAACCTAGTCATCTGGCTAATGTGCGAAAAGGTGCTTTAGCTAACTTTAAATTCCGAAATTAGCATAACCGTGGAGGAGTTTGAACGGCTTTGATAACGCATAAACCAAGTTCAATTTCTGAGTTGCAGGAGTTGCTTCCGCAGTTGCAGGGTGTTAGTGAAGTGTCACTGGAGTCTGTTGCTGAATTCGTAGAGCATGTTTCGGATGACATGACCGCGACGGTGCAGGCTGGGATGACTCTGGCGGAATTTCAGTCTAACTTGGCAAGGGCCAACCAGTGGCTTCCGGTCGATCCGCCGCAAACCGAAGCCGTGACTATTGGCGAGTTGTTGGCGGGCAACTTAAATGGCCCGAGGCGCTTTGGCTTTGGCTCGATACGCGATTGGCTCATCGGATTGGCGGTAGTATTGCCGGATGGTCGACTGATTCGCAATGGAGGCAAGGTGGTGAAGAATGTTGCGGGGTTCGACCTGTGCCGGTTATTCGTTGGTGCAAAAAATGAATTGGGGATCATTGTTGAGGCTACATTCAAGCTGCTGCCTTTGCCGGAAGCGGAAACGCACTTGTGCAAGCGTTGCGAATCGCTTGCCCAAGCGGATGAGTTGCTCGGTAAGGTTTGGGACTCCGACCTGCAACCGACGGTACTCGATTTGTACAGAATCGGGGGCGATTCGCTGATGCTGGTCACAGGTTTCGCAGGGACATGCGTCGATGTTGAGGTCCAGTCGGACACGGCGAAAGACCTTGGTTTTGCTGCAGAGGCGTCACTCGATTACGACGCCCGATTCCGGCAAACAACCCCCAACTTCACATCGGTCGCCCCTGGGAAACTAATTTCGACTTTGCATGACTTGGGCGATAAGTCATTCGTGTCACGTGCTGGAAATGGTGTGATTTATCATGCCAGTGCCAAGCCTTTAGAGATTCCGTCGTCGAATTTGCAGAAGCGGGTAAAAGAAATTTTCGACCCGAAAGGAGTGCTGGCAGGATGAGTGCGGTTGAGCAATTTCTGGATGAAACCAAGGCGCTGGCCTGCGTTCACTGCGGGCTGTGTCTCTCGTCCTGCCCAACTTACCTCGAAAACGGAAACGAAAACGACTCTCCTCGTGGGCGAATTTATATCATGCGAGCCATACAGTCTGGGAAGTTAGATGTGGGGGCCGCAGCGGTTAGACATATCGACTTGTGCCTCGGTTGCCGTGCCTGCGAGACCGCCTGCCCAAGCGGGGTGCAGTACGGGGCTTTGCTTGAGGGGGCGCGCAATCATATTGAGAAAAACCACGGCCGCGGCTTTTTTCAGTGGGTTTTACGGCGACTCGTCATCGAGCAGGTTTTGCCTTTTCCGTGGCGAATCCGCCTAACTTTGCTTCCGGTGCGTGTGATTCGTTTTTTACGGCTTTGTTTTTTGCTGCCCAGATTTGCCCGCGAAATGACTGAGTTGCTTCCGAAGCGTTTGACTAAGGCTAAACTGCCTCACAGGAGCTTGGCTGAGGGGGAAGCCAAGGGGAAGCTCGGCTTCATCGAGGGATGCGTAATGCAGGTTATGTTCGGCGACACGAATGAATCGAGCGTCGAGTTGCTTAACCGCGAGGGCTGGGATGTAATCACGCCAAGGAGGCAGGGCTGCTGCGGCGCGTTGTACGCCCACAGTGGGCAACTGGCCAAGGCTAGGGATTGTGCGAGGCGCAACATTGCGGTTTTCGAGAGTGAACCGCTCGACGCGATCATCATCAACGCCGCCGGTTGTGGATCGACTCTTGTTGAATATGGCGAACTTCTCAAAAACGATCCTGCTTGGGCGGGCCGAGCTGAAGCATTCAGCTCCAAGGTGAAGGATTTGGTAACTTGCGTGGACGGTTCTCGCTTATCGGTTTCCCGTTCTCTAGCAAAAGTGACCTATCACGATGCCTGCCACTTGGCTCACGCGCAGGGAATCACGGCAGAGCCACGCGAGTTGGTGAAAGCCAAGTCGAGGGGCGAACTCGTTGAGCTTGCTGAGTCGGATCTCTGCTGCGGTAGCGCGGGAAGCTACAACCTGACTGAACCTGAAATGGCTAGTCAGCTGCAAAAACGCAAAGTACAAAACATAATTGAGTCTGGGGCGGAGGTGGTCGTCACGACAAATCCCGGTTGCCTGCTTCAAATCCAATCCGGCCTCCGGAAAGCCGGTGAGCATCACATCCGTGTCGTTCACATTGCAGACTATTTGCTTGAAGCCGGCACCACTGACGGCTGATTTGCACTTTCCGCGTGCGTTTGGATGTGGAGTCGGTATTTTGTTGGCGTATGCGGCCGAGCGCAGAATCACAGGCACTTTTTAAAAGGGCACAGCAATGGATTCCCGGCGGGGTGAATTCCCCGGTGAGGGCTTTTCGCGCCGTTGGAGGCAATCCTTTTTTCGCTGTGCGTGCCAGCGGTGCCACGATTTGGGACTCCGACGATAACGAGTACATCGATTATGTGGGCACTTGGGGGCCGGCAATTTTGGGGCATGCCCCTAGGGTGGTTGTCGAGGCGGTGAAAAGTACGGCCGAGTCAGGAACGAGTTTTGGCATTCCGAATCCGCTCGAGGTCCGTATGGCGGAGTTGGTTGTCAACGCAGTGCCGTCGGTTGAGAAAGTGCGTATGTGCAACTCAGGAACCGAGGCGACGATGTCGGCGATCCGCCTTGCGCGTGGCTTCACCAAGCGCAACAAAATAATCAAGTTCGAAGGCTGTTACCACGGCCACGTTGACTCGCTGTTGGTCAAGGCCGGTTCGGGCGCGCTGACGCTTGGCCAACCGGACAGCGCTGGTGTGCCTTCCGAGTTTACGAGCCAAACGATCGTGTTGCCGTTCAACGATATGGAGGCGGTGCGGGAGGCGTTTGCTGATCATGGCTCGGATATCGCCGGAATTATTTTGGAGCCAGTTCCGGCCAACGCCGGTTTGTATTTACCACGAGATGGATATCTTGAATTTCTCCGCGAAATCACTGCCGAATATGAATCTCTTTTGGTTTTTGACGAGGTGATGACTGGCTTTCGCCTCGGCTTAGCGGGGGCGCAGGGGCGATTTGGTATAACGCCGGATTTGAGCTGTTTCGGCAAGGTGATCGGCGGTGGCTTGCCGGTCGGTGCGTTTGGCGGTCGGAGTGAAATCATGGATAGCCTCGCGCCGGACGGCCCGGTGTACCAGGCGGGGACACTGAGCGGGAACCCCTTGGCCATGGCGGCTGGCATCGCTGTGCTAGAGGCGTTGGTGGATGGGGCGGTTTACGAGAGAATCGACGCGCTTTCGCAGGCACTGTCGGACGGCTTGGCCAAGGCGGCGAAGGCGGCAGGTGTTGAGGTCCAGTTGCATCGTATAGGCTCGATGTTATGCTGCTATTTCACCAACTCGCCGGTTCGAAACATGGCGGAAGCTATGCAAAGTGACCGTGACAAGTTCGGGAAATATTTTCACGGAATGCTGGAGGAGGGAGTTTATATTGCCCCGTCGCAGTTCGAGGCCGGTTTTGTTTCCGCCGCACATGATGAGGCGGCGATTAAAAAAACAGTTGAAGCAGCGGGAAAGGTAATGAAGTCGCTATAGGGTATGCGGGTACTAGCCATAGATCACGGCACCGTCAGGATGGGGCTCGCGATGAGCGACGAACTGAAAATGATCGCGCAGCCACTCGAGTTCATTCCGGCTGAACCGTTCTCCGGTTTCCTTGACCGGTTGAAGGAGTTGCTGCGCGAGTACGAGGTCGAGTTGATACTGTTGGGCATGCCGCGGAACATGGATGGCAGCTACGGCGAGGCATCGATAAAAGTGAGGGAGTTCGAAGCGGTATTGAAAAACACCATCACTGCGCCAATCAAGACTTGGGATGAACGTCTGACTTCTGTGCAGGCCAACCGGGCCCTCACACAAGGCAGGGCAAAGAAGAAAAAGAAACGGCTAAACGTCGATTCGATGTCAGCGGCGATCCTGCTTCAAAGTTATCTGGATGGCTTGGACTGCACGCCATGGACAACATAAAGCTCAAGTTGACCGTTGCGTATGACGGCACCCGCTACAAGGGGTGGCAGGTGCAGAAAAACGGCGTGACCGTCCAGCAGAGGGTCGAGGAGGCACTGCAAAGGCTTTTTCCGAGTGTGACACGGATTCACAGCTCGAGCCGCACTGACACCGGCGTGCACGCACGCGGGATGGTGGCACATGTGGAGGTGCCAAAAACGGAATATCGAATTGAAGAGCGAAAGTTGCGCCTGGCACTGAATGCGTTTTTACCGGAAGACGTGCGCGTGATGGAGGCAAAGCGCGTGTCGATGACCTTCCATGCGCGGTTTGATGCGAGCGGCAAGCAGTACCGCTACAGCGTTTGGAATCACCCCGTAATGGATCCCCTGCAAACCAATACCGCCTGGCACATGCCGCGCGAGTTGGATTTTGAGCGGATGCAGCGCGGGGCGAAACACTTCGTCGGAAAGCGGGATTTTCGCGCTTTCGCTGTGAAGCGCGAATACGAGATGCGCTCGACGGTTCGCACAGTGACTACGTGCAAAATCCACAAAAAAGACTCGCTGCTGATGTGGGTCATCGAGGGTGACGGTTTTCTGTACAAAATGTGCCGCGGAATCGTCGGTACATTGGTCGAGGTCGGAACCGGCAAACTGAAGCCGAGCGATGTTAGCGAAATTTTGAAATCCTGTGACCGCGCCCAAGCTGGAATGACCGCGCCATCGCACGGCTTGGTTTTGTGGAAAGTCTATTACCGCAAGGGGAACGCTAAGGCATGACTCGCTCGGGCAGTAGGCTGAATGTCGTCTTGGTCGAGCCGGAGATTCCACCTAACACCGGCAACGTGGCACGGCTTTGCGCGGCGACACAAACTAAGTTGCACTTGATCGAGCCGCTTGGTTTTGACTTGGACGACCGGCGGTTGAAGCGAGCCGGGATGGATTACTGGCAACACGTTGATTGGCAAAAGTGGCCAGACTGGACAGCGTTCACCGGAACGTTGACGTCGGAGGCCAAGCTTTGGTTCGTCGAGTCTAGTGGACCGACGTGCTATTCCTACGCTCGGTTTTCCACCGGAGATTACCTTGTTTTCGGGAGGGAGTCAGCCGGGTTGCCGGAACAACTTTGCCTCGAAGCAGGGGGGCGTGTGCTGCGGATTCCTATGTTCCATGAAAAGGCTCGTTCCTTAAATCTTTCAAACTGCGTGGCATTGGTTTTGTATGAGGCGATTCGTCAATTGGGGTTTGATGGTGAGGTGTAACTCTTAGTCAAGCGCGATTTTGGTGCTGGTTTCGATTGGCTTCTGGCAGTAGAAATTACGCCCTTGGCAGGGCAACCCTCCTTTTTTGATGAAGAACTTCGTTGAGATTTATGACACGACACTGCGTGACGGCACGCAGGGCGAAGGCGTGAGTTTCTCGGTTGCGGACAAGCTGCGCGTAGCCGAAAAGCTGGATGCCTTTGGGGTGCATTACGTGGAGGGCGGTTGGCCGGGAAGCAACCCGAAGGACATAGAGTTTTTCAAACAGGCAGCCAAGCGCAAGTGGAGGTATACCCAGATTGCCGCTTTCGGCTCGACACGCCGCAAGAAAATCGCCGCCAAGGACGATCCGCAGGTCAAGTTGCTCGTGGACGCCAAGACGCCGGTGGTTACCCTCTTTGGTAAGACCTGGCTGTTGCATGTGAAGGAGGTGCTGCGCACCACTCCGAAGGAGAATTTGGCGATGATCGCCGACACGATTCGGTTTCTTAAAAAGAAGGGGAAGAAAGTCATCTACGATGCAGAGCACGCGCTCGACGGCTACAAGGACGACCCCGAATATGCGATGGCAACATGGCTTGCGGCGGAGGAAGCCGGGGCGGATTTCGTGGTGCTGTGTGACACGAACGGCGGCTCGCTTCCAAGTGAAGTGGCAGCCATCACCGCTGAGGCGCGTGAGAAACTGTCGTGCAATGTGGGCATTCACACCCACAACGACATTGGCCTCGGCGTGGCTAATGCGTTGGTTGCTGTGGATGCCGGGGCGACGCAGGTGCAGGGCACCATCAACGGCTATGGCGAGCGTACCGGTAACTGTAATCTCATCAGTGTGATTCCGAATATCTCGCTGAAGATGGGCAAGCGATCCATCCCTGCAGCGCAAATCAGGAAGCTCCGCGAATTGTCACGCTTTGTGGACGAGGTGGCCAACCTGATGCCTGACCGGCGTCAGCCGTGGGTCGGCGCAACGGCCTTTGCTCACAAAGGCGGGATGCACGTGAATGCTGTGCAGAAAGTGGCGCAAAGTTTTGAGCATGCGACTCCGGATGCTGTTGGAAACAAGCGACGAATTCTTGTTAGTGATTTGGCCGGTCGCAGCAACATCGTGATGAAGGCTCAGGAAATGGGTATTCGTGTGAAAAACGACACGCCGCAATTGAAAAGCATCTTGGCTAAGGTCAAGGAACAGGAGCACCTCGGTTATGATTACGAGGGTGCGGAAGGTTCGCTGGCGTTGCTCATCCGCAAGGCGCTTGGCCGGGTGGAGCCGGCATTTCAACTGGAAGCCTTCCACGTCTCCATGCACGGGGATGGTGTCGAGCATGTTTGCGAGGCGACCGTCAAGGTGCGTGTCGGCGACAAGACGGCTCACACAGTCGCTGACGGCGATGGCCCGGTGAACGCACTCGACCACGCGCTGCGAAATGCGCTGCGCGGGTTTTACCCCGTTCTTAAGCAGGTGAAACTTACTGATTACAAAGTACGCATTCTCAACGGTGGCACCGGCACGGCAGCCAAGACGCGCGTGGTCATCGAGTCCACCGATGGCAAAGAGAGATGGTACACCGTTGGCGTGGATGAGAACATCATCAAGGCCAGCCTACAGGCGTTGATGGACAGCATCGAGTTCCGCTTGTTGAAAAAGTGACTTCTGTGGGCAGATAGTTTCTAATTTCATGGCAGAAATCCCCAAGGTTTACGAATCCCAGGCGGTTGAGACGAAGTGGTACTCATTCTGGGAGGAGAACGAATGTTTTACGGCCAAGCCTGAACGCGTAAGCGATGAGCGGCCGGCGTACTCGATCGTCATCCCGCCGCCAAACGTCACCGGCAAGCTGCACATGGGGCATGTGCTCAACAACACCATTCAGGACATTCTCGCTCGCAAGGCGCGCATGGATGGCAAGGAGGTTTTGTGGCTCCCGGGTACCGACCATGCCGGCATCGCCACGCAAAGTGTCGTCGAACGCAAGCTCCGCAAGGAGGGTGTAATGAAGCATAGGGACGATCTCGGTCGCGAGAAACTACTCGAGCATATTTGGGAATGGAAAGAGAAGCATGGCGGTATAATCATCGAGCAGTTGAAAAAGCTGGGCGCATCGTGCGATTGGTCGCGACTGCGTTTCACGATGGACGAGGAATACACGAAATGCGTGCAACGCGTCTTCGTGGACCTCTATAAAAATGGGCACATCTACCGCGGCAAGCGGATGGTGAACTGGTGTCCCAAGTCGCTGACGGCCCTCTCGGACGAGGAGGTCATCATGAAGGAGCAAAACAGCCAGCTCTATTATTTCAAGGTGGAGGTCGTCGAGGAGCCGGGCACTTGGCTGGAGATTGCGACCACTCGGCCGGAGACCATCCCTGGCGACAGCGGGTTTGCGGTGAACCCGAACGATCCGCGCTACGCTCACTTGGTTGGCAAACATGCGGTGAGGCCGTTGCCGATTGAAAACCAAGCACATCTGCCGATCGTTGCCGACGAGCATATCGACATCGAGTTCGGCACAGGCGTGTTGAAGGTTACGCCAGCACACGACAAGGCCGACTTTGATATTGGCCAACGTCACGGACTGGAAGTCATCGACGTCCTCGAACCTGACGGCAAAATGAATCGCTTGGCCGGTGTCGAGTTGGCCGGCATGGATCGTTTTGAAGCCCGCAAAGCCGCCGCTGCCAAACTCGAGGAAATGGAGGCGCTTACCAAGGCTGAGGATTACAAAAACAAGGTCGGCTTCAGCGAACGCGCCGATGTGCCGGTAGAGCCGCGCCTCTCAGAGCAGTGGTTTTTGAAATATCCCAGCCAGGATGCCGCTCGGGCCTGCGTCGCCGACGGAGCGATGAAGTTTTATCCTGAGCGCTGGTCGAAGACTTACGACTACTGGATGGGAGGCTTGCAGGATTGGTGCATCAGTCGACAGCTTTGGTGGGGGCATCGTATTCCGGTTTGGTATCGCGGCGAGGAAATCCGCTGCGCCCTCGATGCGCCCGAGGGAGAGGGTTGGGAACAGGACCACGACGTGCTCGATACGTGGTGCAGTTCGTGGCTGTGGCCGTTTGCCACGATGGGCTGGCCTGAGGAGACCGAGACGCTAAAGAAATTTTATCCCACCACCGATCTTGTCACCGGGCCGGACATAATCTTTTTCTGGGTGGCTCGCATGATCATGGCCGGTTACGAGTACAAGGGCGATCTGCCGTTCCACAACGTTTATTTCACCGGCATCATTCGGGATAAAAAGGGACGCAAAATGTCGAAGAGTCTAGGCAACTCGCCCGATCCATTGGTATTGATCGCCCAATATGGCGCGGATGCCCTGCGCTTTGGCACGATGCGTAGCGCGCCGCTTGGCCTCGACGTGTTGTTTGACGAAAAAGACGTCGAGCTTGGCCGCAACTTTTGCAATAAGCTTTGGAACGCCTGCCGCTTCCGCCAAATGCAGGGCGGCGAATCCGAGGGCGAGATCAACCCGGAACAACTTACCAGCGACGATAAGTGGATATTGCTGCGGCTTGGCCAAGCGATCGACGAAGTGTCGGTTGCCCTAGAGGCATATCGTTTCTCGGATGCCACGGCGGCGTTGTACCGTTTTTTTTGGAGCGAATACTGCGACTGGTATATCGAGTCCTGCAAGGCAACCTTCTTCGGCGACGACGAAATCCGTAAAGCCAACGTTCTTGCCGTGGTCGATTTCGTGATGGGCAACACGCTGCGGTTGTTTCATCCTTTTCTGCCTTTCATCACTGAGGAGCTGTGGCATGGGCTTGGATATTCCGGAGACTTGCCGGTGGAGCAGGGTGGCAAGAGCATCATGACAGCGAACTGGCCCAAGGCGTTCGATGCTTCGTTTAATGAGCTTTACGGGTTGGACGATACGGTGGATCGCCTCGTCGCCGCGAAACACGATCTTGTGACGCAGGGGCGCAATCTCCGAGCCGCGTACAATATTCCGTTCAACAAAAAAATCGACTATTTGTTTAGCTCCGGCGGCAAGTCGGATGCCCATGAGGTCGAGGTGCTGAAAGTTCTGCTTAACGCCGATTCGGTTTCGATTGGCTTGGAAGTGCCAAAGGGAACCCCGCGCGTCGGTTCGGCCTTTGGCGATTTGTATTTGCCGCTGGAGGGGTTGATTGACTTTGAGGCCGAACGGAAGCGCTTGGCCAAGGAGTTGGGAAAAACTGAGAAAGAGATCGCCAAGGTTGAGTCGAAACTTAACAACCCCAGTTTCACCGAGCGCGCCCCAGCGGAAGTGCTCGATGAGCAGCGCCAACGCCTGGCCGGTTGGCAGATCAAGCGCGGACAAATCAACGAGGCGATCGGTAATCTTTCGAATTGATGACTATTGCAGAAAAGAAAAAACTGCTTGCAGTTGCCGTGAAAGCGGCTCAAACCGCTGGAGATATCATGCGGCGCAACCGCTTGGCGTCGAAGAAAATCAACGAAGCCTCCCAGCGGGACATCAAGCTGGAACTGGACGTGCGCTGCCAGCGCAAGATCGAGTTGATGCTGACCAAGGCGTATCCGGAGATTGCTGTCCTTGGCGAGGAGGAGAATGTCGGCGACATCGAGAGCGAGCTGCGCTGGGTGGTCGACCCGATAGACGGCACGGTGAATTTCACTTACGGCATTCCGCACGCCTGCGTGTCGATCGCGCTGCAGCAGCGCTTGGCCAAGCGGAACAAATATGGGGAGAATTACGAAACGATCATCGGTGCGGTGTACGATCCGTTTGTGGAAGAGCTTTGGACGGCGATCAGGGGCCAAGCGGCCAAGCTCAACGACAAGCGGATACAAGTAAACGACGGTCCACTGAAAGAAGCCCTGCTGTCGATCGGATTTGCCAAGGACAAAAAAACGATGGATTATATGATCCCGTACTTTAACAAGTTGGCGTTGAAAATTCGCAAGCCGCGAATGATGGGATCGGCGACATTGGCGTTGACTTACGTGGCTTGCGGCCGCTTTCACGGTTACATCGAATCGAAGGTTAACCTGTGGGATATTGCCGCCGGAGGGCTGATTCTTGAGTGCGCGGGCGGCGAGTTTTGGCGAATGCCTCGCCGAAAAGGCGAACACTCCTATGCCGTAGTAGCCACCAACGGTAGCATACGCAAACAAATCGAGCGAGTTTGCGGTCCACTTGACCCGGATGATGTTTTAAATCAACCGTTACGAGTCAAGGGGGAGAACTGACGCATATGAGTTATCCTTTAAGGGGTGACAGAGTAGCAGTCGACAGTTGAGTCAGTCGCTAGGCCAATATAAAAGCTTTCGTCACAGCCCATATCGTCTTTCTGTTACTAGATTTTGAGGGCGTTGGAGCTTTCCTTGGCGGCGATATGTTCTTTCGGGTTTAGGAGCCTGATGTAGTCGTGGAGGATGTGGAGTGTCTCGCGCAAGTGTGGATCGAGCTTTGGCAGGTCCTCTTCCTCCTCGATTTCCTCGCCGTCTTCAGGGTCTTCCTCGAGGCGGATTGGTTTCTCCTCATTTTCGACTTCTTCACCCAGCTTGGTGTTAGTCTTGATCATCTTGATTGTGAGATCAAAAACGGATTCCTCGGGCTTGTCTCGTGACTTGCGTTCTTTTTTTCGCTGTTCTCTCTTAGCTTTTTCCTCGTCCTTTTCGGCAAGGCGCTTGGGTTCGCTTAGTGAGACGGACTTGTCTTTGAGTCGCTCCTTGAGCGTCTCGATGTCTTCTAGAATATAGGCGAAATCCTGATCTTCCTTAATGCGCGCGTTCGATTGCTTGACTAGGGTTTCGACGTGTTCGAATACGCGGTTGAGGCGTCGATAGGCTAGTTTTTCTGTATGATCGGCCTCGAGGCAGTTGGGTAGCGTAGCTTCGCCAATCTCCATGTAGTCATACGGTGTGGGCAGGATCAGATCGGGGATGACGCCTTGTTTTTGGGTGGTGCCACCGGCGACACGGTAGAATTTCGACACCGTGAGCTTGAGTTTGCCGGAGTCGGGTAGGCGTACCCAGTTGTTGAGCGGCATGACAGTTTGGACGCTGCCTTTGCCGTGGGTGGACAGGCTGCCGACGAGGAGCGCCCTGCCGTAGTCCTGCAATGCCGCGGCGACGATCTCGGAGGCGGAGGCGCTGAGCTTGCTGACGAGGACAATCATCGGGCCGTCGTAGACTATATTCGTGTCTTTGTCCTGCAGGACTTGTTTTCGGCGGCGGCTGTCGACGACCTGTACGATGGGTCCTTGTTCGATGAACAGGCCGGCTAGCTTGACGGCCTCGGGCAGCAGACCGCCACCGTTACGGCGGAGATCCAGCACGATGCCGCTGACCTTTTCTTTTTTGAAGCGATCCAGAATCAGTGACACGTCACGGGCGCAGTTTTCGTAAAATTGTGGGAGGTTGATCACGCCCAATCGAGGCTGCGAGCCGTCCTCCTCCGGGTAGTCGATGACTTGTCCCTTAGCCAGGCTGTCGGTCAGCTTGATCTTGTCGCGGACAAGGCGCACCTCCCGGGTTTCACTGTCATCAGCGGCATCGACCGGGATGATGGTCAGGCGAACCAATGTGCCTTTTTCGCCGCGAATCTTGTCGACTACTTTGTCGAGTTCCATCTCGACGACATCGATCGGTTCGCCATCCTTGCCTTGGGCCACGGCGACAATGCGGTCTCCCGGCTTGAGTTTTTTGCTGCGGATGGCTGGACCACCAGGGACGAGTTCGACGAGTTTGGTGTAGCCGTCGTCCCACTGCAAGCGGGCGCCGATGCCGGTTAGGGAGAGTTTGATGTTATTGATCTCAAAGTTCTCTGCCTCGCGCGGGCTGAAGTAATCTGAGTGGGGGTCGTAGCCATTGGAGAGAGCGGTGAGGTAAACCTGCAACACGTCCCCGGAATCCATCTCGGAACGAACGCGCAGAAAGCGCTCGTATCGGCGGAGGGTTTTCTCCTTTTCGGCCTTGATATCGTAAGGTTTGACTGGTGTACCGTCGTCCTTCTTAAGGACTTCGCCGTTGATGGCATTAGACTTCATTGCCTCGACACCGCGACGCTTACTGAGGCGGGTGCCGAGCACCTCGTACTTGATTCGCTTACGCCATAAGTCACGTGCCTCGGCCTCAGTCGCCGGCCAGTCAGACTTGGTTCGGTTGGGGACGAACGATTCCTCGACGGTGAAATCGATGTCTGTCCAGATTATTTCCTCCAGCCAACTGTGAGCCGTCTTAAGCCGGGTGAAGTAGCGTTTGTGTATCTCAAAGGCAGGAGTGACGTCGCCGCGTTTGGTCAGGTTGTCGAGCAGCGTGCCGTACTTGGCCTCGAATTCCTCGTAGTCGGGTTGAATGAAAACCATGCGACTGTAGTCGAGCGACTCCATATATTTCTTGAGGAATGTCTTCGAGATGTCGTCGTTGAGCGGCGTGCGCTTGAAGTGAGTGTTGGAGAGCAGAAACCCCACAACCCGAGCGATTTTGCCACTGTCCTTCTCGGATAACTCGACCGCTTGGCCAAGCGGGCATAACAGAAAGACGATTGCTGCGATTAATGTGATGGTGTTTTTCATCCTCTTTGTCTTGGAAGAGTATGGAGTTGAAATGTTCAAAAAGCAATCGGGAATTGACCTGTGCGGCTGTCCGGGCAGTATCCGAGTTTTGACGGGCTCATGGCTGAAAACGCATTCACATCAAAAACAGGATCTTCCAGCGGTTGGTTGGGCCGGATCGAGCGCCTCGGCAACCGGTTGCCGGATCCCTCGACGCTGTTTCTTATAGGAACGGTACTGGTGATGATTGCCTCGGCTGCTGCTGCCAAGACCCATTGGATAGTCGAGGAACGTTTGCCGGAGCATGCGGCCTCGCTTGGGCAGGTGGCAGACGTTACTGTAAAGTGGGTGGCCACCGGTAAGACCTACGAGGCCAACAACATCCTGACGCGCGACGGCCTGTTTTGGGCAATCTCGAGCATGGTCAAAAATTTCATCAACTTCGCCCCGCTAGGCATTGTGCTGGTGGGGATGCTCGGCATCGGAATCGCGGAGAGGACCGGATTCATTGGCTCCGCGCTCAAGGCGATGCTGATGGTTGTGCCCAAACAACTTTTGACTCCGGCGGTCGTGTTCATGGGCATCATGTCGTCGCTGACCTCCGACGCCGGCTACATCATACTGCCACCCTTGGCCGCTGCTCTGTACAAGTCAGTCGGCCGCTCGCCGCTGGCCGGCTTGGCGGCGGTGTTTGCCGGTGTGGCGGCTGGCTTCAATGCAAACCTTTTCATCACCAGCCTCGAGCCGTTGCTCGCTGGCTTGGCCAACGGCGGAGCGCAGGTGATAGACCCCGAGTATCAATTGAACCCCGCATGCAACTGGTGGTTCATGATCGTTTCGACAGTGGTGATGACCGGTGTTGGCTGGTTCGTCGCCGATGTGATCGTCGAGAAGCGTCTGGCTGCCAAGCCGCCGGAGGAGGGTGGGCCTACCCGGGTGGATGCCCGCGACTTGGCGCAGCAAAGGTTGTCGCCGGAGGATTGGCGCGCGTTGAATATTTCGACTGTGGTGTTTGTCCTGGGGCTGGGGGTGGTTCTGGCACTGATTAATATTCCGGGCTCTCCTCTTTACACTTACCAGATGGAGTCGCCTTCCAACCCTTTTCAGACGGTGGCTGCAGAGGTGATTCAATTGGCTGAAGGTCAGTCGCCGCCGGAGGGGAGTGTCGAACAAGACGGGCAGCTGCTGGTACCGTCGAGTAATATTTTCCCGCGCTGGGTGAAGGCTATCGTTCCGCTGGTGTTTATCATTTTTATTATCCCTGGCATAGTGTATGGCGTGGTGCAGAAGAAGATTCGCAACGACCGCGATGTGAGTCGGTTGTTGACCGAGTCGATGGCAGGCATGGCATCGATCATCGTCATGGCGTTTTTCA
>Ga0115011_10001171_pt1 | contig 19171 bp, 31 predicted proteins | sample TroAtlMetagenome_2_FD_88705 | JGI IMG/M metagenome (GOLD analysis project Ga0115011, IMG submission 88705) | Marine eukaryotic phytoplankton communities from Atlantic Ocean - Tropical Atlantic ANT8 Metagenome | ecosystem: Environmental > Aquatic > Marine > Oceanic | place: Tropical Atlantic...
AATGTAGATCTTTTGGTCTACAATATTAATCGCCATCTCTCCGTCTTGGAGATCGGACAGACCTGGAATCTGTCCGATGGTAGTACTTCGTTTTGGCTTAATTGCGGTAGGCATTATCTAGGCACAGACGCTTCTAAGTTATTTATCGCCATGATATATTAAAAGAAATTGATATCCTAGTTCTATCAGTCTGATTTTGATGAACCATGTGTGGCATATGTGCAGGAAATATACACATCTGTCCTTCATGCGGTTCAAATCCTTCATTAGTGCGGTTCTCAAGCATAGATCTACCAAAGACATCACAACATTCAAATTTAATTTCACTATCCTCCACAGTTTGTACCCAAAAGACTCCTGCAAGTAAACATCCAGGATGAACATGGGTTACATTATAACAATGCTTATAGTTAAAATTAAACCACATATTAGATAGAGATAACTGATCAGGTTTAGGTAAGGCTAATTTATCCTGAAGATATTCTTCTATCGAGATCATAATTTGCTCGCTTATTCTATTCATAAAGGGAGCAAACGATTCTTCTAAGTAAAAATTATCTGGACTCTGATACCCACCTACATTACTCTTCTCCTCTGTTTCATGAGAATTTTTATAATTATCTAACCAATTAACAAGATCCTCTTTATAGTTAGAGAACTCTGTGTCCTCTGTCATTAAAATCTTAGTAGGAAATAACCACTCAGGTGGATATATCTTTATAGTCATTTGTAAGAGAATAAAAAGTCATCTACAAAAGACTCTGACTTATCCTTACCAAATTTTGCTGTAAGATATCCCCTAACAGGATCCAACTCAGTCATGTAAGTATCAAAGTCATGATACACAGTGGTGTCTTCTCCCTCAGGTTGATTGTCATCTATCATCTCTCTATATTTTGACAGATAATATTTAAAAGTAGGTAAGTATGTGTTAACTGAGTCAGGTGTACAGTACCGTACAAATATATTCTCTGAGAAATGATTACCCATTTCAAAGAACCTATACTCACCAGTATCTTTTGGTAGTGTATCAACTGAGAACAGATAGTTCTCTACTGGATGCTGGAAATCAAATACTATGATAACTTTCTTCTCACTAAACTTCATTAGATCCATACCAAAGCAGGGAAGGTTAGCACCTGTCTTAGGATACATTATAGTATTATAAATGTCGGATCTAGGATCCATGATCAATGCTTCTCTTGCCTTAAGAAAATGACCACCACTACGGATGTCTGCATTTAAAGTAGCACCCTTTGCTTCCCACCTTGCCCACTCTTCCTTTACCTCTAATTCAGGAAAGGTATTATAAAGAGCATCAATGTATCCTTGCCAAATAGTCATAACAATTCCCCCATCTTTGTGCGTTCAGTAACTAAGTGATGATAATCTTCATCAGGCATTCTATTTACATAGTAACCCTGTTCCTCCAACATCTGAGAACCCCTAATAGTATCCTTAAGATGTTGTATTAATACTATAGAATATGTAGGACTATGACCATAGGTTTGTGATCCCCATAGCAACCAGATATCTTTCTTCTGTACACTCATCAAACTATTCAAAGCATCTATAGCTCCTGACATCCATTCACTACTAATAAGAGAAGGGTCATAGATCGATGCAACAACAACGATATCATTATCTTTACGATCAAAAGTTTCTATTTCTTTACCAACTACAGACCAAAAATCATATGTCTCATTATAATTATAGATTTTACATACCTTTATCCGATCCTTATCCCATGCTGACTTAGCAAAAGGACAAGTTCCACCAGTATATCCACCTTCATTCTTGGTGTCTGGTTTTTGCAACTCATCTATCCATCTGGATAGGTAAGCATCAAAGTCATCTAATGGGTGCATTTAAAATACCATCTCGAATTGATCTAGCTGAAGGATTAGCATCGCATAATTTCTGCATCCAAATCCTTTCCTCTAAGGTAACCTCTATACCATCTGTAGTTATCATGCGACAACAGATGTCAGTCAGTTCTAGTCTGTAGTTAGTACTTAACATAGCGTTCATAAAGAGCAAAGTATCCACGAAGGTGAGGTTCCTCATTACTATAGAAGTATGTGTCCTTTAATAAAGAACAATCAAATCCTATATCATAATAGAGTTCTTCCAATTCATACTCCCTAAAACGATAAGGAGCATCGGGTTGATCAAAGAAAGGACTGCATCTAATTTCATAAGGACTTAAAACTTTTAAAAGAATGACACTATTATCATGAGTGATACGATCAATCATATCAAAGTATCTTTCTCGTCTTTCATCTCGAATTAGATTGTGTATCAGTCCTCTGTCTATAACAAAGTCATACTTTTTATTCAACCTAGAATTTAAAGCATCATCAATAATAAAATTACCAATAAAATACTCCAAATTATTTTGAATGTCTGTTCCCGTGACATTGAAACCACTCTGTTCTAAGTTATAACATAGAGAACCATTACCACACCCAAGTTCTATTATAGAATAGTCCTTTGTGTTTGTAAACTTTTCAAAGAACTCTTTGTAATCCTTATCAAATCCGTGGTAATCATATACATTCATATTTAAAATGCATTAATGACTAGTGGTAAGAGGTCATGTTCTGCCTGTTGAATAGCTCGAGTCAAAGACTCAACAGTTTCACCAGGTAAAATAGGTACAACTTGTTGTTTTATTATAGCACCTGAGTCAAGATGTTCGTTAACAAAATGAACAGTAGCACCAGTCTCAGTTTCACCTGCCTTAAGTGCTTGCTCTACAGCATGTAACCCCTTGTACTTAGGCAACAAAGAAGGATGAAGATTTATAATCCTTCCTGCAAACTCATCAGTAAACTTCTTAGTAACTATCTTCATCCATCCTGCCATGACAATCATGTCCACATTATATGCATGGAACAATGCAATGATCTCATCCTCATCTTTACTATAGCAGGAACTTATATCCAATCTATCTGCTCTCCTCTTTGCCTTACATTTCTTTTTGTTATACACCATGAGTACAACATCATGCTTAGGACATGAGTGTACTATGTTCTCGAAGTTGGTTCCCTCACCTGAACACATTACTCCTAGTCTCATTGCCATGCCTCATAAGGTGGTTCTTCTTCTCCAACATAATGTTGGAAATGTTTTGTATCAAAATATGATACGGGTAAAGGTTTAATATTATCATATGGTCCTGCCAACCTCCTTTTATACTCACGCTCATCCAATACTTCATTGATAAGTATCTTCAACTCCTTAACCATCTCAGGAGTAAACAATCTCCTAGGTGTAATAGTAGCAGGTTTATGTTCCTGTGGTTTACCATCAGGAACATAGTTGGGATCGACTGGTCCTCCCATCCCCTGAGTGTCTATCTTACTCATAAACTTCTCCGATAGTCCATGAAGGAATTGTAGTATGTATATCAATGTCTGATGGAACTACTAAACAAAACCCGATACCAAGATTAAACACTCTCTTCATCTCTTCCTCTGGTATCTCACCAGAAAGTTGAATCTTACTGAAGATAGGTGGAAGTGGCCATGAGTTATAATCTATCCTTACTTTTAAATTGTTTGGTAAACATCTTGATAGGTTCTCTTCTATCCCACCACCAGTTATATGTGCCATACCAAGAATAGGATATTCATCCAACAACTCTTTGATCTGAGGCCAATAGATTGTAGTAGGAGTAAGTAACTCAGGAGTATCTGCATACTTTATCTTATGTCTCCATAACATATCATTGATCAATGTATATCCATTGCTATGAAGACCACTACTTGCTAAACCAATTACTTTATCACCCTTATAAATTTGTCCACCGTTTACTATCTCATTCTCTTCTGCTATACCAGTACAGAAACCAGCAAGATCATATTCTCTCTGTCTAAAATGTTCAGCAGTCTCTCCACCTAGGAGTTCCATCTCTGCTATCTCACATCCTTTAAGGATGCCCACCATAATGTCAGCAACATTTGCATCAATCTTCTTAGTGGAAACATAATCCAAAAAGTATAATGGTTTAGCACCACTACAGATCACATCGTTGACACACATAGCAACTAGGTCTTGACCTATAGTTGTATAGTCACCAGCAATCTGACAAATATTCATCTTAGTACCAACACCATCAGTACCAGATACTAGGACAGGTTTCTCATACCCAGATGGTATTCTAAACATACCATTAAAGCCCCCTATACTGGGAGCTTTTTCTTTGAGTTTTTCAACGAATGCATTAGCTGCATCGATATCAACTCCTGAATCTTTGTAGTTCAATGTGGATTATACCTCTGAACGATAGAATATATAATTGCTAAAGCAATGAGACCAATACAAATCAAGGTCAGTAATAGATGCATAGAATCAAAGTCATCATAAGGGTATTATAGCATAAAAAAGACCCCCTGCAAGGAGGGGGTCGTAGTCTGGTTCTCTAGGATCTATTCGAGGATCCCAATAAAAGAACTTAAGTTGATGCAACCTAACATGCATCAGTGGTTTGTTTAGCTTCATCCAACAGTAGGAGCGACAAGTGCAACCTCGGTAGTCTCAGCAGCAGCCAAGTCTAATGGGAAGTTGTGAGCATTACGCTCGTGCATCACTTCCATACCTAAGTTAGCTCTATTTAGAACATCTGCCCAAGTAGGAACGACTTTACCACCTGACGATACAATCGACTGGTTGAAGTTAAATCCATTCAAGTTGAATGCCATCGTGCATATACCCATTGAGGTAAGCCAGATACAAACAACTGGGAATGTAGCAAGGAAGAAGTGTAGACTTCGACTGTTGTTGAATGATGCATACTGGAAGATTAATCTACCAAAGTATCCATGAGCAGCAACGATGTTGTAGGTCTCTTCCTCTTGACCAAATTTGTAACCATAGTTCTGAGACTCATTTTCTGTAGTCTCACGGATAAGTGAAGATGTAACCAATGAACCGTGCATAGCACTGAACAAAGCACCTCCAAACATACCTGCCACACCTGCCATGTGGAATGGATGCATGAGGATATTATGTTCCGCTTGGAAGACAAACATAAAGTTGAATGTCCCTGAGATTCCCAACGGCATACCGTCACTGAATGATCCTTGTCCGAAAGGATAGACCAAGAAGACTGCAAAGGCAGCTGAGACTGGCGCACTATAAGCAACACAGATCCAAGGGCGCATACCCAAACGATAGGATAATTCCCACTGTCTACCCATATAGGCAGAGATTCCAATAAGGAAGTGGAAGATTACTAACTGATAAGGACCACCATTATACAACCACTCGTCTAAATTAGCGGCTTCCCAGATGGGATAGAAGTGTAATCCAATAGCGTTAGAGGATGGAACTACAGCACCAGAGATGATGTTGTTACCAAACATAAGTGAACCAGCAACTGGCTCACGGATCCCGTCTATATCGACAGGAGGAGCAGCAATAAATGCAACTATGAAACAAGTAGCGGCAGCTAACAAGCATGGAATCATTAAGACTCCGAACCAACCAACATATATTCTGTTGTCAGTTGATGTTACCCACTCACAAAACTCGTTCCAATTCTGCAATGGTGACTGCTCTCTTCTTTGAAGAGTTGTCATCTGAATAAGAGTACGATTTTTTTTACTTGTATGATGAGAGACATAATCCCCGTGGTCTCGGTTAGGGGTAGTAATGGGTGGGATACATATCCTCCTTACTGGAGACCCATTGTATCATCGGGGGGACTTATTTGTGTTCGGAACGCCCAGCCATCCTGCAATAGGAATTCATCGGTTCGGTCTTGCCCTTGCACCCAGAATATTTATTATAACTTTTTATTAAGCATCTGTCAATAGTTAAAATTGATTACTATCCTTGTCTTTTGATCTGTGCATGTAACAGTTCTATGTTTCAAATTAGAATCAAACACAACTACTCTATTGCTAACACTCTTTACCTTATCACCAGATTTAAATTCAGTGTATCCATTATTGGTATTGAGATATAATATAGCCGTTGTTATATTAGGATAATCAATATGAAAACTACTATAAAGAGGTTCTTTATGTGCAGTAGTTAGATTTGCTTTGACTCTCTTCAAAGATTTCGCACCCAATTTATCTAAGGTGGAATCAAATATATGAAAGTAGGGACAAGTGCATGATGTATCTGGATCAAAGAACCCATGTACAAATTGAAATGATCCTTTTGGATCATCATCTTTCACCAACCCATTTAAATAATGCCAATCAAATTGAAGACTAGTTAAACAATCATGAATGATTTTAAACTCATTAGTTGGTAAGAAATCATCAATTACTTTCATCCTTGCCAGATCATATCAGGCATTGCTTGTTGTCCACCAGGTCTTACTACAAATAATAATATACCATAGCATACAAACCATATTATATTAAATATCCATGCTTGCCTAACCAAATACTTTCTGACACCCATCGAAAGGAATACATTCCGTACTGCCTTGGGGTCATCCTCATTACCTGTTGCTCTGAAAATCTGTTCTATGATCACTGCAATGATTGCACCTATCACCATAGGATAGAATACAAAGTTTGCAAAGGACATTAGACTGATTAAGAAAATCATATTCTTGGAATGTAAGATTTGTATTTTTCTACTTGAGGTAGTATATCGCTCTCTACTCTCTCTATTATATCATCAATAACATTAACATCAAGATCCATGAAGGGTGGTATGATGCCTAAAATTCTAAGTAAACCATCAACAAACAGTGCTAGACAAATGAAACCAAGAATCATACTGATGATAGTTGCATCTCTATTATGCTTACGCATCGATGCTTCATCTATTGCCCGTGCTTCTGCAAGAGCATCAGCGATCATCTGATCTACTTCTGCTTTAGTATAGAAATCTCCTATGAATGGTATGTCGTGTCTGTCTGGAGCCATTAGTAGTCATATTCATCGAGCACATCCAACGCATTGTTCAGGGCTTGCTGTGCAGCCCATCGTTCCTTGCTAGTCCAATTTGGATACCAAGACTTGCTATCGATGTCTCGCTTCAACTTCAACAGTCTAGCACTCATGTCAACTTTTTTCAACCGTCCGTTCATATACTCAGGGTACTGTGGGAATTGTGCGTCCTGGGGTCTCATAAGGAGTACCAGTTGGTATACTATATTATACCAAGAGATCCTGCAGTTATGCCGATTGTCACCATACCAAAAAATTCCACCAGAGGCATATGCTCTGATGGAATCTGCATGAAAAGGTTATTGAAGTACGAGGCTACCAACATTTGTATATGTAAAAACTGCTAAAGTTGCTGCAAATAAAATGACTGGCATGTTAAGCTCCTGATGGTACTGCAATGGGTTGTGCTATTCGTATACCCTTACCTCCGTTATCATCATCGTCATCATTATTAAATGCACGAAGTAATAACTCTATCAATACAAGAGCAGCCATTGGATAGAAACACCAAAGGATTGCTACGATAGGTGAGATAGTATCTGTTGCTTCTACGAAGTCAGACATGTGAAGTAATGTTACGAATAGTTATTTATACTCAACTAAAATATTGGAGCTTAGTATAGATTGCTATACCTGCCCAGAAGAGCATCATAGTTGCTCTTCCGTTTGCTCTCCAAAAAATATCTGCTTGTGTCATTAGAATATACCTGGAATGATTTGTCCTGTGGTGATGTAAGCACCTGTTGCTGCAACGAAACCGATCATCGCTGCCCAACCGTTAAACTTTTCTGCTTCTGGTGTCATGGTTTTTCTCCTTTTGTTAGATTTGAGGGTTAAAAAGTAGCTAGAGGTCAACACTAGCGGTGTAAAAGACCTTTAGGCATTAAAGAATGCCTGGTATTACCCATCCGAAGACGGTGTAGTTGAAGACTCCGATCACTAATCCCATCATCGCTAGGCGACCATTGGTTAGTTCAGCGTTCTTCCAGTAATCCACTTCCATTACCTCAATTTGAGGCTCGGCAGCGAATATGTTTTGCTTGCCATACTCGGTAGTTGTATACCTTTTGGCAGTTGATGATGTCATTTACTTTGTAAAGTAATGTAACATAATTATATAGCAAACATAAAGTTCTGTCAACTAGGTAATTGTACGGACATCAGAACCTCCATAAGCATCCCTTATTTCACTCATTAATAATCATCATCCATCCGACTCTCAATAAATTCTTTGTTCTGTTTACATACACCATGTACATCTATTTCCTGATGGAGATGTGCCATAGTATGCAGTGCTTCTATACCACCGAAGCATATTAATAACATCATTGGTAGCATCCATAGTGGATGACCTGCTACTTCTCCTGTTGTTTTCATGGCATAAAAAAAGACCCTCCACTATGTAGAGGGTCTTATTATCTCGAACGATTCTATTTAGAATACGAACTTAGCACCGACTTTACCGCCCCAGTTAACGATGTTGTCACCAGCAGCGTCTTCTCCAGCAGAGATACCAGAGATCTCGCCGTAGAATGCTAGATCTTCAGTAGCAGCGATAGAAGCACCAAGCTTACCAGATAGTTCTGTCTCAGTATCATCTGTAGTATCAGAATGAACTAGAGAAGGACCACCTTGTACATAATAAGCGATCTTACCTTCTGTTGTTGCGCCTTCGTAACCTACATGTACATCTGTAGTAGCACCTGAATATGATCCATCAGGATATGAAAGGTTGCTCTCTACATTCACATAAGGACCAGCAAAAGCTGCACCAGCGAGTAGGAATGGAGATGCTGCAACAGCAGCGATTGTTGATTTGATAGACATGATTGTTTTGATTATATCTCGCAAGGAAAAACCCCACGGATGATAGCACCCCCGACAAGGGTACTGTTTACATTCGCCGCAGGGTTACGATAATTTCGAGTCCTTTGACTGAACTGTCACACTACTGTGTGTGCCAGTTGTATCTATTTATTGTAACAGAAGTTTAAGATCCTGTCAAGACCCCTCAAAACCTGGTGGTAGAGTGCCGAGATAGGGATTCAACATATAAAGCTGTTCGGGATTCTCTACCCCATTAACTTCGTTCCTCCAGAACTGCCATAAAGCATCGTGACAATTCTTATGATACACATCCACATGAATGTCATGAATGTCTGATCCAAGATCGATCTTGTATAAGAAAATAGGAAATGCAAATGTCAATCCAGTGTTGTATATAAGATCATCTGCCACTGCACGAGGAAGAACTCTTTGATCTATCTTATACTTATCACCTCTAACATGAAGATCCAATAGTTTCTCAGCATATCTTCTATTAATTACATAACATGCAGTAGAAAAATCATTCACATATCTACGATGGATCTGTGCATGACCACCAGCAGGATTAATAACTGCTAGTTGAATACAGTCCCAACCATGAGGTGCATTAGCAATAATATCTTTCCAACTAAATGGCCAGTGCTTTACTACTGATATATCACAATCATCCTCCATCATAATAGCAACATCATCTGCACTAGTATCTAACCAATGCTTCATTGCTTTAAGATGAGAAGTGACACATCCAACTTCTCCTGATGACATATTATTTGGATACCTTCCTTTAATAATATCACTCAAGTCATCCTCCCTACCATCGTAAGCAGAGATCCTAGTATGTTTTTCTATCTCCCAGAACTCAAACTGATCTTCCATATACTTAGCACGATCTTCCTTATCATCAAGGTTGATCCAGTATACATGAGGAAATCCTTTTAGTTTTTGAGCAGACTTGTTCTTGTCTAGTATAAAAGTTGTCATCCGATCACCTTCTTAACAGTGGGTAAGTAATGAGTCTTAATAACATTCTCCCATGAGAATTGTTTAGCATACTTCAAGATCTCAGATCTATGAGCAACAGAGTACTCTCTATTCTTCTTAATAGCATACTCCACAAACTGTGGATCGTCAATCTTAGTTTCTGGAATCACAGTAATGAATTCCTTATCAAGATCTAGATTGGCAGTAGCAAACTCACTCACAACGACCCCTAGACCAGCAGCAAATGCCTCCATGATGACCAGAGAGTGTGCCTCACCATCTGATAGGAGCACAAGGTTACCATAGTCTGTCAGATAGTCATGTAGATATTCCTTCTTCCATTCACCAAGATAGTTATGGTTCTCATTGAATCTCTTGTCTGCTATATTGCCAGCAAAGAAGAGACTGTCTATAGACTGGAACTTATGTTGACGCTTCCTGTAATCAATCTTTGCTAGATAGATGCTACGGTCTGGGAACTCAGGGGTATCTGTGTGACGGAAGAGACTAAGATCAACACCGTTAGGAACAACAAACAATTTGTTGTCAGGAATGCCGCCAAGTATAGAATAGGCTTTCCTAATACTTTCCGATAGACAAAAGACATTTGGTTTAGCTTGTTGAAAGAGTCCAAAGATTCTACCATACCCATTCATCTTATCAGGTTGCTCAAGATAAGCAAAGTGAGTAGTACATGCACAAGGGTATTGTATGTAAGGATATAATACTATCCAATCATCATACTGTATGTGGCAGAAGTCGGGTTGAAAATCATTAAGTCTATGAATAATTTCCTTAGGGTTACTAATGTTCAGAATCTGTACATGATGTCCTAATTTCTCTAAGGTTACCTTGTAATCCCAGATCAAACTTTCAACTGCTCCCCACCCTACAGGAGGTATTGGTGTGGCAGGTCCAACTATACTAAATCTCATGTTAATAATGATTGTAACTTAGGAATGTATTCGTAGGCAAGAATATTTTCTAGTCCAAATGTATCTATACCATATTTTCTGATCTCTTTTCTGATCTGTCTTGAATGTCTCTTGTTCTTATCAACTACTGATTGAATATATTGATGATCATATACCTTATCCTCTGGGATGACATCAATAAATGATTTGGATGTATCTAACTCAGGAGCAACTGCTTCTGATACTACTACACCCAGACCACATATCAAAGCTTCCTTAACAACTAGTGGTGTAGTATTCTCCACCTCACTTAGTAAGATAAAGTTTGAGTAGTTTGTGATAGCTTGATTCAATAGATCTCTTTCCAATTCACCTTGATAATGCTTACCCCTAAACCTTCCTGCTTCTCTGCGTCCAAAGATATCAATATCATTCAGACCCTCTAAAATAAATTGTCTCTTTCTGTCACATATCTGAGAGAAATGTAATGTCCTATCAAACTGAGCATACTCATTGAACTGATATGGATCACATCTAACACCCAACTTACTCAACCAAGTGTTCTCTACATCAGCACCATAATCAACAAAGGTATCAATATCTTTCTGACTTGATGCAAAGATATGAAAATCTTTATTCTCTCTCATTACTGAGAAGTGTTCACCGTACTGATCTCTACCCCACATAGCAGGAGTATTGATAAAGGGATAATGACTAGAAGCAATTACCCTCTTACAGTGAGGGATGAAATCACTAATAAGGTCAGCATAAACATCATAGTGTAAGTGTACGATGTCAAACTTACCATACTCTACCTCAAACTTAATTAGTTCTTTGTCTGTCGTGTTAATTATCTGTACTCTATGTCCCAACTCTTTAAGAATAATAGCATAGTCCCAGATCAACATCTCCACAGCACCCCACTTTGGTGGTGGGATCTCCATCATACCTGGACCAATTAGAGCAATCTTCATTCCTAAATTGATTTTCATCTGTAGTCCTCCCAATACATGACTTTTTTAAGTTCCTCTACATCAGTACCATATTGATGTAGACTAGAAACATTCTGAGCTGCACTATGGAATAAGAATATTGGTTTCATCTCATCTTCATTTGGATTAGAACCATACCATACACCATCCCTCAACTCCATAGGTTGATAGTCATTAGCAGCACAGTGATTGAATGATCCATTGGTAAACTTATAGTTACCCCACTCATTCAATGCAAGACAAAGAATCATCTCGTCTGTTACACCACTATGCAACCCACCATCAGAGAATATATCAGTAAAGATCTCATCATACCTCTCAAAGAGTGCATCATGCTTCTCCTTTTGAAATAAGAATGCACCAGATGCAGCATAGTTATATGACCCTGTATCTTTAGGGATATAATCACCCGTGTTAGTTAGATTAACCTTAGTCTGAGCAAGGAAGTTCTTTAAAGTAGGAACCCACCAGTGCTGAGTACAAAGGAACTTATCTTCTGCCTCCTCTATTAACTCATCTGTCCTATCATTAATTACTACTGTGTCAGTATCCAAGTAGAAACAGTAATCGGTTTCAAGATGCTTATACAGGTTGTATCGCTCCTTCCATATGTGTGGTTGGAAATAGTTTCTATCATCTTCATTCTCTATCTTCTCTGCTTCAGCCTTAACAATCTTGACATTAGGTTCATCAATACTTAACCTATCATCCATATCAATAATAAGAACCTCATGAGGTTGCTTCACTCTCTCAAGAGATTCACATGCTCTCATTAGATTGTTGTAATATGCATCGTCTCCACCAACGATGAATCCAAATGTTACTTTAGTCATGTCATATAATGTAGAAATAGTTGATGATGATAATCTCTTTTGGTTCCTTTCATTGGTTCTCTCCAGTGTTCAATCTCACAACCTTTGTATATGATAGCATCACCATTGTTAAGATAAAGTGGTGTGCCATCAGCATAGAATGGCCAAGGTTCTTTCAATGTAGTATCAATCTGAAGACTAACACTAATCTCACATGCCTCCCAGTCTTTATGAGGTTCTAATCTTGTACCTGCATAATAAAATCTATCAAAATGATAGGTTGGATTCAATTTAAGTGACAACTCCTTTTCAAGATGGGGAAGTGCTTCCTTATGAAGTTGATTGTATGCTGGATAGTTTATCCTAGAGTATGATCCAGGAACTTGCATCTCTCTATCATCTGTGATAGTTGCGATACCATATTCTATCCGTTTCCATACGATATGTCTCTCAGAAAATAAATCCTTTGGGACATTTTGTAATGTACTAAGATCTTTTATAAAGTTCCTAATAACAAGATACCCATCATTCACGATCAGCTTTAATATATACCCATGTTTTATAGGCATACTCATTAGTTAAGTGAATGCCTTCCCATACTTCTTCATCAAAGAACTCTTCAAGAGCACCTTCAACATCAAAGTAATCAGCAGTCACATTATCAGGATCACAATAAGTATCATGTCCTGCTATTATACCACCGTATTTAACTTTTGGATACCATGCTTTAAGATCTTCTAGTACAGCTTCCTTAGTATGATCTGCATCTAGATAAACATAATCAAAAAATTCATCTTCAAATTTTGCTGCCCAATCTACTGAAGCACCCTTACACATCTCAACCTTAGGATTATTACCATAGAGTTCTTTAACTCTGGCATGTCCCTGCTCTACACGATCCTCAAACTTAGTGAAGTGAGCATCGTTACCTTCTGTCTGCCACTTATCAATGAGATAAAATTTCTCTACAGCAGATTCCATCTGTGGATAGTAGATATCTAAGTATCCACCATACTCTACACCAACCTCTGCTACCTTGAGAGGTTTCCATTCTTCTAGACTATCAACTACAACAGTAGGTAAATGGTCTCTAGAAAATTCAAAGTGATTGAACTTAGGATTGATATCAAATCCTAGAGGGTTATAAAGTTTGGTCATAACAGTTTTAAAATACCTTGAGAACGATTCATAAATGTGTGTTTGTCTTTAACAATAAGCATCTGATGTCTAATTAGATCAACATTTTGATACTTAGCAAAACCCTTGAGGAATAGTTCTTTAATATCCTCTGAGCATACTACAGAATCATCAACAAACTTAGCAAGTTTAGGTGAGTTAGTTATACCTAAGTGACCATAACTGATCGCCTTAAATAATCTACAACTCTTAACACCCCATGCTTTATGGGTCTCATTTCTGAGGTCAGGTTGCATGATGGACTTTTGCATCATCTCCCTATACACATCGTCAGGGAGTGGGTTAGTCCACGGATTACTATGATAACATTTGATACCTGCATACTGACATTCTGCAACCCATTCATTAACAGCAGGACCATTAGCAAAAGCACCATGATCAGATATAGTACCGATCATATGATATTCTGGTTCTCTCTTTCTGGTTGCCCAGTTAAGATCGATCTCATGTGGCAATAGGTTTGCAGCCCATGCCATATAGATTATATCATACTCTGATGAATTCTTATCGTAGAGTACACCCGACTCTAACTCTTCACAGTTGTCATAGTCCACAGTATATGTATAGTTAACATCTTCAATGTAATCCACATGATATCTCATGTCAATTAACTTCTTGACATTACCAACATACTTCTCTGGATTTACACAGACATGGCATACATATGTACTACTCTTCCTTAGAGGGATTTTTTTATCTCTGTACCCCTCACAAAAGAATAAGCAGTCTTCATAATCAAAGTCCTCTGGATGATCCTCATCGGTAAACCAGAAGACTTCGTACCCTTGGTACTCGAATGCTTTCTTAAACGCCTCATAGATATAAGAATAGGTATCCGTATGTAATGGATACCCCCACAGTACTACTTTCATTAGACCTTACCTAACATATAATCTTCTGCTTTCTTAGTCTCTCCTGTCACACACTTCATTGCTTTAATAGTATGTGAAGGTACAAGATCAGGATGAGCCCACCAATCTTCAAATGGGTGTTGATCATCTACTGATATATCATCTACAATTAATTCATACCCTCTATCTTGAAGATACTGTCTAGACTCATCCTGTACAGCAGGACCATCATTATACTTATCATGTTCAAATGTTATTGTAGCAAACTTATACTTATCTAAGTTTACTTTTAACATAGCATCAAAGGTTACTCTTGATGGTTCACAATCAACCTGTAAGTAATCAAATACTGGTCCAAGTTTAACCTCTTCAAATAATAAATCAAAGTCAGCAGTAGTTGCATCACCCAAGGCAACAGGTGCTTTACGATTATCATTATAGAGATCAGCTTCAGTCTCTTTAATTTCAAATCCAATACCATTCCATCCATACCTACTCTCAAGTAGAGCAGTGTTGTTAGAGATAACAGGATGTCCTGCACCTATCTCTACAAAATTACCATAAGGTTTTCCATCAGTCATACACAGGACAAACATATCCTGATAACATTGTGAGAAATTCTGATGACTTACCAAGTCAATTTGAGGAAATTTATATCGAAGTTGATCCTTCTTATCAGGTGTATAAAAAGTAGGCAACTGCCATGCATTAGGATCTGTCATGTTTGTAATGTAGAGTTATCTTTTGCAAGATGAATGATCTTTCTATCGTATGTATAATGTGGGAAACACTCTGGATATGCATAGTCTGGTGGTAAAGCATTCACCTTGTCTTCATTCTCTAAGAAGAACTTATTAATCTGACTTTCATCATGCCACACTGCTATTATATCATTCTCATAATCCTTGTCAACTCTATCCCTCAGAGTCTTCATCATAGGAATAGCATGTTTAACTTGTCCACCCCACAGACACCCTTGATAATAATTCTTTTGTTCACCCTCTACATATGCTTCTGACTTAGGATTAGTCTCGAATGTACCAGTGTAACTTTGATAATGACATGGGTGATGTACAGCAAGGTATTCTTTCTCTGGATCTAAGATCTCATGAGAGAATATCTTTTTGTTAACTACCATGTCTGCATCAAGGAAGAGCATCCAGTCAAATTTCTTTAACTCTTTCTCTGCCTCAAGGATAGTATGGAACCTTTCCAGTGTGATTGCTGGCCATGGTTTGTGTACTATCGGATAGATAGACATATTGTCTGGAGAACCCTCCAGTTCACCATCCGTAAAGATAAAATACTGCTTGTTAGCATCTGGCATCAGATGCTCTTCGCATTGTTCATAATATCTTGGAAGGAAATCAAGGTACTTGTTCGTACCTATGAATATTATAGCCACATTAGTCATACTTTCATCCAACCTTCGCAGTAGAGATCTTGTGTATTGTTCCGTTGATCCAACGGAGGTCCGAACCACTTGCTCGGAGCTATTACTTGTTTGTTTACTGATTCTGAGAGCCATGCACCCCACCAAGAAAAAGAACTATTTGCGATGATGAAATCAGAACACATAGTCATTAAACAAAGGTCAACATATTGATCTCCTGACTCGGAGATCATAAACCTATCATCAGCAAATAGAGGTTGCTCGTGACACCACGCAGGATCATCTGAAAGAACAACCACAGGTCTGTCGCTATCGAAATAGGACAGTGCTTTCTCATAATATTCTAGCGAAACTATTGGATGATGTCCATACTGAGCGTAGTCAGTTCGTCTCACATGTAAAGCGATAGATTTATTTAGACCCTCCATCATCTCCATGCAGGGATTTTTTATGTCGTCTTTGAATGTAAAATCTTTTATTAATTCATCTCTAACATTTAAAAAATACTTCTCTGACTGATAGAATCCCCATAGGGTAACCCAGTCAGGACAATTATTAAACAACTCCTCGTCAAAGTGGAATTGTTTCTCTTGTAACACAGGTCTAGACTCATCTATCCATTGTTCCTGCAACGGACTAAATGTTTCTAATGTAAATGGCATGAAGAGTTGATGCTCTTCCCATGCATCTGCATTACTTTTGAACTTAGAAGGAGGTACACAATATTGATACCCCATGTTCTTTGCTATACCTTTCACTGCAGAGTACTGGAACATCTGATTTGCTAGACGCTCTTTCTTCTTACCTACATGATTAATACCAATCATCTTGTTTGTATGTTGGTTGCTTCCTGGAACCACTCATAGGTCTTCTTTAAACCTTCATCAAGAGTGTACTTAGGTTTCCAACCCTTCTGTGTGATCTTACTATAGTCTAATGGTCTCTTAGGTGTGCCATTAGGTCGAGTAATATCCCATTCAATACTACCTTTAAATCCAGTAATCTGTGCTACCCTATGTGCTAGATGAAAAATAGATACATCTTGACCTGAACCAACATTGATCAGTTCAGCATTGTCATAATGCTCTACAGCAAACAGACATGCATCAGCTAAATCATCAACATACATAAACTCTCTAGTAGGAGTTCCATCACCCCAACAAGTCACACAATTAGTATCAGCATTATTAAACTTAGTCATCAATGCAGGTATCACATGACCATTATCAGGATGGAAATTATCATTAGGACCATATAGATTACATGGCATCAATGAAACACCTTTAAATCCATACTGTTTGTTATACATCTTAAGCATCTCTATGCCATGTATTTTGGCAATAGCATATGCTTCATTAGTAGGTTCCAATTCACCTGTCAGTATAGACTCTTCCTTAACAGGAGTCTCAGCAAACTTAGGATAGATGCAGACACTACCAAGGAATACAAACTTCTTAACAAAATATTTGTATGCCCAATGAATCAGATTAGTCTGAATCATTGTGTTCTGATAGATGAACTCTGCTGAATAAGTATCATTAGCATGAATGCCACCAACTCTAGCAGCAGCATCAAATACATAATCAATCTCATTCTCCTCAAAGAATGCTTTGACTTGATTAGAGCTTGTCAAATCAAGTTGTTGTCTATTACGAGTAATAATATTCTTATAACCCTGACTCTCCAACTTGCGAACAATAGCAGAACCAACGAGTCCTTTATGTCCTGCTACAAAGATCTTAGAATTTAAATCCATTGTTCTCAACTTCATGGAATGACTACTTCAGGAGTAGGCAGTGGGAATAACAAACGCTTACCCTTAAACTTAGGATGTTTAACAAAGAAGTCCTTAAAGTGCCAAGGTAAAACAACATACACATCATAGTCTTGTTCCATTACCTTATCCTCAGAAAGGATAGGTATCCAAGTACCAGGTGTATATGATCCATCCTTATCAGGATTAACATCACCGACTACAGAGATATCATTAGGAGTAACCTCCCATGTCTGAAGAGTTACATTACCCTTAGTACTAGCACCAAGAGCACAGATTGTAGCCTTGTTCTCCTTATAGAAGGTTAACATCTTCCAGAACTGTTCTCTATTCTGTACCAATCTAATAGCAAACTGTCTCCAAGGTTCTGTAGTATTCAATCCTTGATCTATTTCACTAGCAAGAATACCAGTCAACTTAGTCTTACATTCTTCTCTCTTACTGCTGCTCTTAGCAACAACAACAGAGATACTACCACCATTAACATCATTGAAATCAAAATCAATGATCTTAAACCCTGCCTTATCCATGATATATTTGAGTTGCCTCATACCATAGTAGGAAAGGTGCTCATGACATACAGTGTCAAAGGAATTTGCCTGTAACATTGTTGGCATGTAACTCTGTTCTAGTACCCAGATACCATCAGTATCAAGACACTCACGAACTTGACATGCAAACTCTACTGGATCCTCTAGGTCATAGAACATAGAGAATGATGTAATAACCTTTGCCTTCTGCTTACCATATCTCTCTTGGAATGTATCAGCAGAAAAGAAATCAGCAATGTAATTAACATTGTCAGGAATATAATCCTTAAACTTCTTAGAGGTAGGATCGATACTAACTAACTGACAGTCCTTAGGGAAGAACGATAAGAAAGTTCCATCGTTACCAGCAATGTCACATACAATATCACCTGAGTCAAGTTTGACATCAGCCATGATCTTGTCTGCCTTACGATTAAGGTGCTTGACCATGCTACCATTCAATCCAGAACGATACCCATACTCATCACCATACATTGTAGGAAGATCAAAGGTATGTTCTAGTTGTACATGACCACAACCACCTTTAGATTCGTCACACTTAACAAGAGTTAGTGGACCTTTGTACATGTCAGGATCAATCTCTTTAGGAAAGATACCTGATAAGTATTGGTCACCAAGGTCTAGAACAGTCTCATAATGTTCATTACCACAGACTCTACACTTGGTTATTTTGTGAAATAATTTGCTCATTGTCCGTAAATACACATGTCTTCAACGAGATCTTTAAAAGATAACTCTGGTTCCCATCCTAAGACTTCTTTTGCCTTAGTTGCATCACCTAAAAGTTGTTCAACCTCAGTTGGGCGGTAGTATTTATCGCTCACTCTGATGATGTCTCTACCCATAGTAGCACAGTAACCACGCTCTTCCAACCCCTCTCCATGCCAGCGTATAGTGAAACCAAAATACTCTGCTGCATGTTCTACAAACTCTCTTACACTATACATTTTACCAGTAGC
>Ga0115011_10001174_pt1 | contig 19099 bp, 23 predicted proteins | sample TroAtlMetagenome_2_FD_88705 | JGI IMG/M metagenome (GOLD analysis project Ga0115011, IMG submission 88705) | Marine eukaryotic phytoplankton communities from Atlantic Ocean - Tropical Atlantic ANT8 Metagenome | ecosystem: Environmental > Aquatic > Marine > Oceanic | place: Tropical Atlantic...
CGCTCAGCGTCTCCGATTTCGTGCACAAAGATTTGGTCAACTTCTCACTGGCCGACATACGTCGATCGATCGCGTCCGTCGTCGACGGGTTCAAGCCGTCTCAGCGCAAGGTCATGCATGCGTGCTTTCAGAGAAATCTTACCGGGGAGATGAAAGTGGCACAGCTCGCGGCGTACGTGTCTGAAAAAACGTGCTATCACCACGGTGAGGTATCGCTCGCGGACACGATCGTACGATTGGCGAACAATTTCGTTGGTTCGAACAACGTGGCATTGCTTGTACCGTGCGGACAGTTTGGAACTCGGTTGATGGGTGGTAAGGATGCTTCCGCGACGAGATACATCTTCACAAAGTTGGACCCGATCGCCCGGAAGCTCTTCGATAGGCGCGACGATCCCGTGCTGAAATACCTCGAAGACGACGGCACGCCGATCGAGCCTGATTTCTTCGTTCCGGTACTCCCGATGGTGTTGATCAACGGCAAAGCCAAGACGAATGGCATCGGTACAGGTTTCAGTACGCTGGTCCCTCCGTACAAGCCCGAAGACGTGCGCGCGAACGTCGCGCGGTGCATTCGCGGTGAAGAGATGGTACCGATGGTTCCGTTTTTCAATGGGTTTGAGGGTCGCGTGTACTCGACGGACGACGGCGTTTGGGTGACCGAAGGGGTCTACGCGAACGGGACCATCACCGAGCTACCACCCGGTCAATGGACACAGGATTACAAAGAGTTTCTCGACGGACTCGTCGAAGAGAAGGTCATATCTGGGTACGAGAACAACTCGACGACGGAGCGCGTTCGATTCAAGATCACCGGGTACCGCGGGAAAGATCCGATCGGCGATCTGAAGCTTCAGAAAACGTTTCGGTTGTCCAACATGCATCTCTTCCACCCCGTGCAGGGCATCAAGAAGTACTCGTCACCGCTCGAAATCATTCACGATTTCGTCGAAATACGCATGGAGTGTTACCAGCGTCGCAAGGCACACATCGTGGCCGAACTGCGCGCGAAGGTCGAACTGAACGACAACAAAGCGCGGTTTATCGCCGACGTCGTCTCGGGGCGTCTCGTTGTATTCAAGCGCCGCCGCGCCGATCTTGAATCTGACATGACGAAATCGTTTACACCTATGAACGGAAATTTCTCATATTTACTCGATATCAAAACCCATCAGTACACGGAAGAGGCTATTCGTGATCTCATGCAAGAGGTCGACGCGTGCAAACGAGAATTACACGTTATCATGGGGAAAGATGAACGCGACATGTGGTTAGAGGATTTGAAGGGGTTGTAATCACAAAAAAATTAAATGGCTCTCGACGTGAAGGCATAAGAAATGAGCCTTGAAAAAAAGGCGACGAGCTCGAAAGCGTACAAAATTTTTGTTCGATGACACGACGGCTTTCCCGGGATGAGACTGACCTGACCCGTGGTCATGTCGACATCAGTGAACGTGGGATACTGATTGTTCGTTTTTCTCATGCAGACGTACATGTCGCTCGACATCAACGCGTACCGCGATGTTGAAGCGCCGATGATGGCAGACAGTATAACAAAGAGGTGACCCATGCGCGCGTACCTACCGACGCGCGGTGGTGCATGCGCGGTTGCCGCGCACAGAACGAACGACGCGAACATACACGTGATAGGCCATATGATCTGGTACTCGTAATTGTACGTTATCTGTGAGGTGACGATAGTGAGCGCGAGTTCAAGCACGCAGTTGACACCTGCGACCCGAGCCGCCGTGGTGCATGCATGGCTGCGCGCACTCTCGGTGGTGACACACACCTTATCGGCGGATTCGACATCGGCATTTGAGTGCTCGAGACTATCGAAGGAGTCTCTCATCGTTCGCGCGTACGTAGCTGTGGCGTCGCACCGCGTCGCGTCGCGTGAAGGCGTCTTTTCACGTCGTCTCACGTGTCGACACTCGGGTTTGGCACGCGTCACCTCCGAAATTAACCTAGCAAAATATTTGTGAAAAAAAAACATTTTTTTCATAATGTATTTACTCGATACCCATGAAGGTTATCATGAAAGATTTTGCGATTTATAAAGTTTGTGAAAATGTATGAACAAACAGTGCGCGGAGACGATTTCTACGCGAAACGCGTGTACATATCGTGTCGTCTAAATACCATATCGTTTCTTATTTACATAATAAGGTTGTCGATCGACCGAGCGCCGAGTGTGTCGACATACCTCACTCTCGCGCGCGCGCCGACGGTCGTGAACTTTCGTGCGCGCGAGTTGTGAAATTTCACACACGGTGAGAGATCCCGAACTGAAACGCGATCGCGCGACGGTCGTCTTCATTTCCAGGCGCGAGACCCGAGAGAGGAGAAGAGACCCGCGCGTGAGGGGTAAGAAGTAGCATGCAACTCCGACGTCGACGACGTTCGACCGGTGACGAAGACCGCGATGGTGATGACGACGACACTGAATCAAATGAACCGTCGCGCGAGCACAGTGCCGTTACGTCGCTCCCTCACGCACCGAGCGTGTCCACCGAGCCGAGCGTGTACGACTCACTAAACAACAGGCGGCATGGCGGCACTATTCCTGAGGGCCCCTCGGACGCGCTCGCAGACTTAATTGAAGAAACGGATGCACAAAGGAAGCAGACTCGCGTCCTCGCGGTGTATGAGCGGGTTATGTCGTGCATTCTCACGTGCTTGGCTTTGTACACTTTGTACGCCGGTGTTACTACTTTTCAACAGTTGTCCATCATTCTGTGTGCGGTGACGATGTGGCTATTCCCGGCGTATTATTGTCAAGTGATACAAGAATATCTGAATAACCCGGTGAACGAGGATCGAACGTGCGTGTGGTCGCGTACCGGGTTCTACATCCACCGTATTTTGGGACAGACGAGTCGTGATTTCTACGGACGTACACACGGAGAACCAACGGATATGTCCCGGGGGTTATCGTGTTTTTCTGCGAATGCCTTCGTCGCTCTTGCGGTATACCTGATCACCACGGTGACCGTCGGAGACAGGCGGGATCACATGATACTATACAAAGTAATCGGGGAGCATGCAGTGATGTGGTTGGGTGTCACCACCATGCACAAGATGATTCCGAGACCGGAAGGTGCCGTGTTCAGGTTGGACCGTAGGGCACTGGCAGGAGTGCACGCCATGAACTTCGTGCGAGTAGTGACCCCTCTCGGTGTGTCGGCCGTCGTATTTTGTATATGGGGCAATTTGGATGCAATGAAACGATTTGATGGTTACGCCATCGCCTTTTCTGCGATATTTTGTGTGGACGTCTATTATTACACACTCAGGCTATTCCGAAGCGACGATCCCATGATGCTGCTCACTTCCACGCCGGGGATTGTATGGGTCGAAGTGCTTAACTTACATTATCTGATGATGGCGATGCTAGCGAAGGCTTCCTTTCTACGCGCTACTCTGGAGATGAGTGATCGTGCAAAGAAGGTGTGGATTCTCACGGAGCTCGTGGTACAAGTTGCTTCTTTGTTGGTATTGAGGAAGGTTGCCAAGAGATATATCCACAGCATTGATGATCGCCCGTTGCGACACCACGCGGGCAATGTGGCCGCGAAAATGATCACGGTGTGTTCTCTGAGCTTATCTGTCGCTATCACGTGGGGCGGATATAGACCCACGGGGTAGAATAATATAATATATATAAACAGCGCTTTTTTGTAAACTCGGGCGGTCCCACCGCACTACTTTCGCGTCAAAAAATATCACACACAATGATAGATGAGTGGTGAAGCCGCGAACATATCGTTGAGTGCAATCGGGGCACAGGAACCCGGCCTTTTGTCGAATGCACCCACCGAATCACCGTTCTACCCACGAGACCCATCGCAGCACAGTGAGTTTAGGAAATTCCACAAGGTCACGAATGTGAAGCCCAGAGAATCGACACCAGGGTGGCCTTTCGGTCAAAGATCGATCAAGGTGACGTTCGAGACTCAAAACATGGGCGATTTGCTCAGTAACATGTGGGTTCACATGGAATTACCCGCGCTCGGAAACGGTGAAAACTTTGCAGATCAGGTCGGTCGACACATTTTCAAGTCGGTTCGAATTTTCGCCGACGAGACCGAACTCGAGACGTTTCACGATGATTGGGGTGTCATATGGGACGAACTGTACCTCGAGACGTCGGAAAAGGTGGCTAACCGGTTTTTAGTCAACCGGTCACTGGCGTTCGATGCGACGCAGACTAACCCGAGCGATGCCAATTTCAAGGCAGACCTGATGATCCCACTTCAATTTTTCTTTTGCCGAAAGTACGTGACGGATGAGTACTCGGCCAACGAAGTGAGAAGACCGTACCTTCCCCTCTGTGCCATGTATAAGCAAAAACTCATCATCGAATTTGAGGTGCACCAGCAACAGTTTTTCGCCAACACAGCGTCGACGCTCGCGCTATCGTCGTTTGACATCGTCACGGAAGAGATCACGATACGCCCCGAGGAACGACTGTACCTCATGCGTAACAAGCAAACGATGGTGACTGACGTGGTCAGACGCCACCCTGAATTGGACATCGAATCAAACTCGGAGAGGGTCATCAAGCTCGACCTTGTGCCAAATCTGCCCGTGAAGGCGATTCATTGGTTTTTCAGGGATACGCGATTCGAAAACGAGAGCGTTGTCGGGGAACCGGGTGAGACCGATGAAGGTGAACTGTACGTTCATAACAGGTTCAACTTCAGTCGGGATATGGATTTTGACGAGCTCAACACGTTCTTTTCACCCGTCATGAAATCCGCGCGCTTTCACATAAATGGAAATCCATTCCCGAACATTACGAACGCGACGCACGGGTTCTACAAGTACCTGGTCCCGTATCAACATCGTTTAACGCGTCCGATTCGAAACATTTACACGTGCGCGTTTTCACTGGATCCAGGGAGTGTGAACCCATCGGGATCGCTTGATTTTACAATGTTAAAGAGCGATAGAACTAACATCGAAATTACGTTAGAGTCGGTCGCTACGAATTCGTACACGATGCATATGTATTACACGGCCTACAAGACGTTTATGTTTGAAGATGGTAAACTGAGTGATGCCATTTCAGTGGGTGGCACCGCGCTTGAATAGGTGCTTGTTCTCGCGCATGAAGTCGATGATACCCTTCGTGATGCACCATTTGAGAAAATTCAACTGCGCGAGCGTGGTTTTGACGGTGTGGTCGGTGTTCGGGACGTCATACGTGATCTTGGATGCCCGACAGAATGGATCGAACAGGCGTTTGCTGTACCCATCGAGGCTTGATTTATAACTCGTGTGCACTGTGAAGATTTTACCATCCTTGCTCATGTACGATGTGTGATTCTTTTTGCTATAGTTTGTGATGAACCACTCTATGTTTCTCAGTGATATACCCGAATCGCCCCTTTTTTCCAGTATATCAACCAGCGTATCGCCATGTCGCGTTTCTGCGTAAAAATCGTCGATACTCTTTTTTAAAAGATCGCTCTTATGATTCATAACGTTATCTATCTCCTATGTCTGAATGCGTCGAATTCTCTAAGGTCGTCCTCCTCATCTTCGATATCGGGGACCGATATGACGAGTGGGGGAGTGGATGTCGTCGCCTCTGCGTTCCCCTGTAACACCGAAAACTGAGGATGCTGGCATAAGTGCCGCTGGCAATACCCCGTCCCGTCGTTCGTTCTCTTCGTGCACGGCTTCCCGTTTTTGTTCACGCCCATGCACGTCGTCGCTATCCGCCTATTGCTACCGTCTTTCGGCATGCGCGAGAGAAGATCGACCGCGCTCTGCTTCGGGACCCCGAGTATCGTGTGTAATAGGTTTAAATACACCTCGAAAAAACGTTCGACCTCCTTATGTGCGTACTCATCCAGGAACCCGCGAACCTGATCGACGATCGCATCGTTATCTGACATTATCACTTGTCATTAATACGACAGTAATCTCTAAATAGGTCAGAAATCAATTGCTGACCAGGAGGTGGCTCTAATTTCTTTTTTCTCGATTTCTTTGGTGGTTTGTGTGCCTCGATGATCTCACCGAAAATTTCATCTTTTGGCGACTCCACGAGTGGATCGAGCAAATCACACACTGGTCGTAAGAACTTCTTCAAAAAGTAATAGTGATAATCGATGGGGATGTTGTTTTCCTTGACGTACACGGGATCCTCGCTCTTCTCGTACGCCATCGCCTTCGGATCTCCGGTGTTTGTGAGTAAGTATGGCACGCGATCTCCCGATTGCGGTTCGCTCCCGGGTTTGCGTTCGCGCATTCGATCACGACACTTGACGTGCGCCAGGTTCGGGTTCTTATAGCGATCACCGAGCTGTGCGCTCAGAATGAGCTCCTCGTTGGGGACATCACCGGTCAACAGCTCGATCGCTCGTCTGCGCGCGAGTGTGATCGGCGTGTCCGTTTCGCTGGACTCGAGGATGACGTCGAGGAGTTCCTTGAGCACGCGCCTCACGTGCGGCGTGTTATCGCGTCGAACCAGTGAGAGACCCTTGACGTCGACGTATTTGAACTCAACTTGACCGGATTTACCCATCTCCCAGAGTTTGGCCGCGTAGCGCTTCTTTGAGTATAAAAAGTACGGGCAGTAGACCTTCTCCAACTCCAGATCGTTCGGTTTCTTAAAAAGCGCCGTGCACTCTCTCGCCGCGCGTTCGCCGAGCTCCCAGCTGTAGTCGATGGCGTCTTGACCGGTCCGGCCCTGTACGTCGAATTCCACCATCACAGAATCTGTGTCACCGTACCTGACCTTTGCGCCCGGGAAGTTCGCCTCGACGTAATTTTTCGTGTCTTCAATCATCGAGCGACCCTTACGCGTCGTCGTGGACGCGATGGCCATGCACGGGAGTATGCCCTTCGACGCGCCGGTGAAACCATACATGCTGTTCATGCTGATCTTATAAGCCAGTTGTTTACCGTTGTAGACCTCCTTCATGGCGGGTGATGTCGCGTTTGCCATGTCTTTTTTCGCCTGCTTTCGAAAAGATTTCAAGTCGTTCAAGATCGCAGGGAGCACGCTCGGGACGTTCTGTGCAAACCGATGGTCACCGAACTGCTCGTATTCAATACCCGGGATGTTGCCATATTTGTGAGTGTCCATCACGAGCGTACTGTAGCACAGGTTGTGCGCCATCATGATGCTCGGATACAGAGATGCAAAATCAAGCGCGGTGATGGGAGTATAGTACGCTCCCTTCTCCGCGTCGAGGACAGTCGCGCCTTCGTACCCTTGTTCCGGAGTGCTCCCATACTCGAGAGCCGGTACCTTAAAACCGGATTCCAGTGCTTTCTTTGTCAGTTGACTGAAAACCTTGATTTGTTGTCCCCGTTCGACCAGAAAGCACAGCGGAACCCACGTCGCCTTCGCCATCTCTAAAAGATTCAGAAGCGTACACAGCTTCTTCAAGAGTCTGTGTGGCAGCAGCGTATCCTTAACACAGTACTCTGCGACGTCCCTCAATTTGATGGGGTCACCCTCCTTGAATCGAGCAAACATCTCCTTCGGAGGCATATCGATCTTTTGATCGCCGAGGTACAGTTTGGACACGTTGTCGAGCTTGTAGCTGTCGAGCTTGTAGCCCTTCTTGACTTCCCCAAAGAGATCGAAGACGAACCGACCGGGCATGGGAATCAGTTTGAGCGTGTTGTCCCCAAGAGCCGACGAACTGAGACGTTTTTCGATCATCGAGCACGGTTGGCGTTTGAATCTGCCCAACTGCATGGCGTCGTACACGCATCCGTTATACTGCGCGCGCTTGTAAATGTACTCGAGATAGAAGCCAAATATATTCCACCCCGTCAGGACGTCTGCTGACACATCCCTGACGTACGCCGTGAACGCGAGCAGCATTTCTTTCTCGGTGGCATAGCTCAGTATACGAGTCCCATCGCCTATGTTTGGATCCGTCTCTTTATAACAGAAACAGACCTTATCGTACGGTACGTCTTCGCCAAACCGACACAGAGACGCACCGATCTGAAAGCACGCGTCGTCCGGGATGGTCGGGTTTGGGAATTTTCCCGTCGAACTGTTCGTTTCGATATCAAAAGAACACACGACGAAAGGTGCGATGTCGTCACGCGCCACGGGTCTTAATTTTTCCCAATTCTTGCAATATAAATCAATATCAACGTGAGCGATATTGTTTTTTATGCACGAATTACACGTATCAAGCCACCCCGTACTTTGAATCCCAGTTTCGTGCATGAGCCTTAATACGGGATCTAAGTTTGACTCATATACCTGAAGTTTTCTCGCACCCCCCTTAAGCTGTATTGGCTTTTTCAAGACCCAGTTGACCCGTCGGCGCATTCCCAGGTTGACGAAGTCGAGTCGAAGAAAGTTCTGTTCCTCGTTGTTCGTGAATCCCCATATATCCTTGGCGCGAACGATCGAGCAGTTCACCAGGGCCCCAGGACATTTGTCTTCGATCTCTGCATATATCTCGCGCCCCTTAGCCATGGTCGAGTCCCCGAGACGCACGAAGAAGTACGGCAACACTTTCGTCGTCACACATACGGATTCGCCCGATTCGGTCTTACCAAAGATCGACACCAGGTGATGAGGATCGTCCGCGCCGTCGACGAACTCGTCGCGGGCTTCCCAGGTGAGCGCCTGGAAAACCACCATGTCGCGTGCGCGCTTGTGAGGTATGGTCCGATTTTTTTATGTTGATAATAGGTATAAGACGAAATGTCAGGATTAGTGGAATTGGTTAGCCGAGGCGAACAAGACCGCCATCTGATCGCGCGACCAGAAATTTCTTTTTGGAGACAAAATTTTAGACGATACACTAACTTCAGTATGAAGCCTGAAAGGCTGGATTTTATCGGCACCTTCGGCGCGAACCAGGAGGTCACTATACCGATCAAGAGTAAGGGTGATTTGCTTAGTTACGTCTGGATCGAATATCCGGAAGTTGGTTCGGCTCGTACCAACGTGACGAAAGGCCTCCACGCTCGAAACGCCGCGCCGACTGAGTTCTCTCTCTGGATCGGTGGTCAGAAAGTGGTGGAAATGGACTCCCTCTTCGTTCAGGGCGTCCACAACGTCCTCTACCGCGACGGAGACGGGAGCTGCTCCGTGACGACGAACGACGTGCTCGAAAACGCAAAGGGCACGAACGGAAACGCCGATCACTACGTGATCCCGTTCTTCTTCAGCAAGGACTGGACCAAGTGCTTGCCTCTCATCGCCATGCAATACTCAGACGTCGAAATCCGAGTCAAGTGTCGACCGGGGCTCAACATCGGTGCGGGTGTCACGCCGAAAGTGTTCGCGAACTTCGTATATCTCGACGCCGACGAGCGAGAGTTCTTCACGAAGGGTGAGCATGAATTGCTCATCACGCAGGTACAACACCAGCCCGCGGAAAAAACCGATCGCGAATACGACTTGACGTATTTTAACCACCCGTGTGTTGCGTTTCACATCGTCTCAGGCGAGGCAAACAACGGTCTTTGGAGTAGCGAGTGGGGTTTCGACACGGCCACCATGTACGTCAATGGTCTGCCGCTCTTTGAAAACATGTCGAAGGTGTATCATCACACCGTGGTCGCCGAAAAGCACACGTCAGGGCTCCCGAACGCAGCGCTCGACGGCGTGCCCGTGTACACGTGGCCGATGGCATTAAATTTGAATAAATCACAGCCGAGTGGAAGCATAAATATGTCCCGTGTCGACACGGCAAAGATCGTGTTACAGAACCCGAGCTCAGGTGCAGGCAATTCCACGTTGCAGCGTCTGTACGCGGTCAATCTCAACATTTTGAGAGTCAAAAATGGCCTCGCCGGTGTCGCGTATGGTAACTAAACTAACACAAGTGTAAACTCATCGTATTTATTATGTCCACTATAACATAATAAACATGATCGCCATTCTACTCGTCTGCGCGTTGTCCAGCTCGTTATCCGCGGGTAGCGGGTTTATGGGTGGGTTTTTCCCCGACACGAAACCATACGTGAAGAAGAAATTCAAATTGGAAAAGCTCAAGGACGCGATGAAAGATTTCGTCAAGGCCGAAGCTGATAGAAAGGCAAAAGATGTGAAGGTCGTCAAAGAGGGTCGAGCCGATGATTACAACGAAGAGGGATCCCAGGAGCGCATCGACGATCGAATCCGAGAGCTCAACAAAAAATTACCGATGTTCATGTGGTGTCAGACGACACACGAGGATTTGAAAGAGTATCGTGACGAATCCGAGAAGACAAGGGATCTGGTGGATGATATCATTCGAGAAATGAACATCGACTCTACGTACAGCAGGGACAACGTCTGTTTACAGGCGATCGAAAAGAAGCCGTACCACAGGAGTTTGCAAAACAACTCCACCGTGGCTACGTCGACGTTACAGCTCGATCCATGGGAGGTCCCGGAGGACTACGAGGACGACGCTGCGCTCGGTTTTTGGAATTTCTTTCATGGTAAAAAGCCCCCGGTGACGTGCGATGCATCCACTCCACCGACAAACGGAGCCGTGGGCGATTGTACCGCTGAACTCGCGTCGGGGTCGTCGTGTCAACCCACGTGCGACGACGGATTCGACGTTGACGGTGCCACGCTCTGTGTGGCGGGTGTGCTCAATCCCGCGAAGTGTATTGGAATCAGCGACGATTCAGAGGACGAGGGTGAAGACGGCGACGGGGCCGACGACGGAAGCGGGGACGGGGCCGACGACGGAAACGGGGACGGGGCCGACGACGGAAACGGGGACGGAGCCGATGATGCCACTGAATAATTTGTAGCCATATGATAGAATATGATTCGCGGCGCACTCATCGCGGTGCTCATCGTCGCATACATTTACTGGGTTCGAACCAAGCGAGAGAAAATGATGTCAGTTGATGTATACGAGGATTGTGAATGCAAAAGAAAGATTCGAAGCGTTCGATTACCGACGGGTGGAAAATCACTCAGGGCCACGGGGATCACGACACCGTACAGACGCGAAAGTAACGGCACCGTGACGATCGGGCAAGCGCCTTGGAGATGTGTCAAAACGAAAGGTGTCCTTGGGAACGTTGAATACGCGGGGAATGATGACATAGATAACAAGGGTGTTCACGGCGATCTGGCACTTGATCCCGACGGGACTACGCTAAATCTCGGTTGTAGTGCCACGGGTAACCAGTTATTCGTAAATTGGAAACGCGTGTCCGATTGATCTGATCAGCCCGTCGAGCCAAAGCCATCGGAACCACGCGATGTGGTCGCCATGGCTTCTTTCGAGCACTCGAGCACGTCGGGTGTTTTGATACACTCGATCACGAGCTGGGCGATGCGGTCACCGATCGTCGCCGAAAACGTGTCCGACCCGTGATTGAAAAGTAGGACCTTGACTTCCCCTCTGTAATCGGCGTCGACGACTCCCGCGCCGACCTGGATTCCGTGTCGTACGGCGAGACCACTCCTTGGAGCGATTCGCCCGTACGTGCCCGCAGGTAGTTCAAGTGACACGCCCGTTGGTACGAGACGACGCTCGCCAGGCTCGATAACAATATCAGCGTTGCAGCTAAGATCGTATCCAGCAGCGCCATCACTACCACGAGTAGGTAAGCGAGCGGACGCATTTTCGCGCGTGACGAGAAGACAGTGCCCGGGTTGACAGGAGCGCGTGGGCATTTCTAAATATATGTGATGCCATTTCTCTAAGTTCGTTGTTTTTAACGACATCAATAAATGATGGGTTAAAAACGATTCCTGATTAGTTTAACGTTTTCTTAATGTTTGCCTTAGAGTCGCGTTTTTTCGCCTCAGGAGACGGTTCTCATAGTTCAATCGTCGAACGATGCGCTCCATTCGAGCCACGTTCGCCTTGGACATCGCATTCTGGCGTTGAAGATTTGGCGCGTTTCGAATGACGTTGCGAGGTGGGTTATTACTCGGTCGATACAGTCGCACGCGCTCGAGGTTATTTGAAAACTTCACGCGTTTCTTCGTCTTCGTGCTCATATATACAGTATGCGGCTATTTTATTTTCGAGTCGCCTTAGTTCTCCGCCACGTGGTCGATTTGGTGTATCCATAGCGAGTGGGAACCTTCTTGCGACGAGCGAGCGCCACGCGATTCGATTGAGTGTTCGTGCGCGTGCCAATTTTCCACGTCTGAGCTCTGTCGTATTCACGTCGTCTCGCGAGCTGCATCTGCGTCGACAGTCCCGGGGGCCTGCACTTGCGCCTGTACCTACCATATCTATCTTTACCAAGGGATCTCATCGGTCGCATTTGGCATTTAGTCGGGGGGTAATACTGAGCCTTTTTACCCTTGACGTGAATCGGTTTGCCGCTCGCTTTACATCCTTTACATTGGACTTTGTGGACCGTCTTTCTACCGCCACCATAGATTGAGGATACGCGAGCCTTGTAGAACGTTTTGGTCTTGGGGTTGTAGTAAATTTTGCCGGGGACCTTGACCGGGTTTCGAGGCACCTTTTTCCCACCGCGTTTGACCATCCAGGCCATGTTGTCTATATAGGAAACATGAGAAAAAAAGTGAACGTATGGTAAGTAGTGCGATGAAGAATTCGTACCGGGACGGTATAGAAATCGTATATAGATCCGATAACAGGCGACTCTTCGACTTGAAGAGAGAGGAAATCGCGCGGGCATCCGTGTTATGCAAAAAGGAAATATCACCTGTGTATCTGAAAAAGGCTTTAAAGCGTGCAGACGTTGTCATACTGGCACACGACGTGTATAAGAATGATATCAGGGGGTCGCTCAGGGGCTTCGCGACTCTACAAATGGACAAGTACCCGGGTTTTGTGTATCTCGATGTCATCTGCCGCGGCACATCGACCGGTATGAACTTTAGGGGTAAGCCAAGAGCCGCACCCGGTCGTTCGATGATCGACGCGATCAAGTCTGTAGCGCGTAGGACGAATTCACAGGGAATCGTACTCACGGCATTGGAATCGGTTATTGGGTATTATACACGCCTCGGGTTCCGTGCCGTGCGAAGTCGGAAGCGTATGAAACAAATCGATTGCCCAGGGTATCGGACCGAGAATGATCAAGACAGAAACATTTACAATGACATAACAGCCGAAGGAGATACGACGTTCATGCGATGGTGCGCGCGACGGGCGGGGGTTTAAATTTACTCAGGCGGACGCCAAGGGATTGGAGAGAACGTCTCTTTTCCCGAGATAGGTAAGTCGTGTCGTCCTTTTGAACTTCGAGCCAAAAGAAGAGACCATTTCTGTCCGGAAAATACTCAGAGAGTATGTCGAGGTGTGAAAATTTTCGCTTGAAATCGTTAAGCTTAGTAAACATGGAGAGCCATTGGTCTTCCGTCGGCGTTATCCAGGCATTCGCGTTTTCCTGTGCGCTCATGTATTCACAGCACCGTTCGAGCCACGTCGTAAAGTATGCGTTATAATCGAAATCGACGACCTCTAGCTCCACCGGTGGATCGACACACATCTGGAGCTCGAGCATTTCTAGTGGGAATGCCCACGATAATATCTCGTACGGGTCAGTCGTACTCGACGTGGCATATCGAATCATGGCGGGTGTGACGAGACCCCGTCCTTGACGACGTTTACGTTTCTCGTGCTTTTTACCCTCGATGCTCAGGTACTCCTCGCGAGTCAGGTCAATGCTTTTCGACAAGATTATTTCCTGGATTTCGTTAGGGAGCACATCCCACAAGCTCATGACATCCTACTATGGCGCGGGAAATTTTCACTCGCGCAGACGCTTGAGCACGTCGGTGAGAACAACCTGCACGCGCTCGATGCCTTTACATATCTCTACCATGTGTAGGTCACTTCCACGACTCGATATGGGTCGATCCACGAACAGTTTCTCGGCGCGTTGGAGCTCCTCTATGGCTGTCAATATACCGACACCACACGCGAGGTACCACGAAGCCGAAGCGTCGAGCTCCTTTTTTTGAGCGCGCGTCAACCGCCGCATATCGATAGCGGTCATTTTTTTTCAAACCACGAGGTGCTCGAGCGTGTCTCGAAAACAATCATCGTCGACCATGGCGTTGATCTCGTTACCGGAAAAGGCAACCTGTTCGATCATGCCATAGTGTCGCGTAGGTAAAACATCGAACGTGTGGACCCAAACGAAATCCACGTTCGTGCTCATGGCTATGCGTTCAACGTCACCCTGCTCGTACCCCACGACATCGAGCAGGAGAGCCTCGGTCTCTGGATCTCCTGGTTTCTCTTTTTTCATCACCTTGTGGAGATTACTCTCAGGGGATAGATCCATGACGGGCCACTCGCCGTGTTTAGCCATAAATCTTGACATGTATTGAACGGCGTGTTCTGCGGTAGATCGATCCTTAAACGTCACGACTCGAGGTTTACCCTCCGGATCGACCATGGTCAGGAACCTCTTCGGTTCCGCAAGCCTGAGAGATACGAAATGAAACGATGCACTCATCGAGACCTATCTATAAAGTTAATGCGTATTTTAAATGCTTAGGTAAATGTCGTGTATGAGTATAAATGAACGATTTCCTTAAAAACTTCAACCCGAGAGAAGAATCACACGTCGCCTGGCTCAAGGCCATCGGCGAGGCGATGGCGAAAGCCACCAATGGAAAACGCGTGAATCTCGACGCGGTCGTGAACGAAAACCCGATGGGTTGCACCATGACGAATATGCTCGAATTCGCGGAAATCCATTTCCAACTCTCGATGAAGTATTCAACGGCCGTTCTGAACCGAAACGCGTTCGTCCCGAAATGATAAGTACTCGTTTAATGTAAAATCTACGTGCTCAGAATTTTCATCCATCCTGACCAATAAAACAGCCCCGTACACCTCCTCGACATCGAACGGCGGTGGGAGTGTGTTTTCGTTCTTCACGAGTGCGCCACACGATCTGATAATCACGACATCGATGTCGGGCCACTGACCTATAAACGTGGGTAGACCGCGTATGTATTTGACGACTTCATTTTTCTCCGGGCTGATGTCCAAGTCGATTTCGCGCACGACATCTCGGTCGGTGTCTATAAGCACTGCCCTCGGCATTCTGATATAACCCTTGCATTTAATTATCACATGGTAGGCGTCTACGAACGCGCGATGGTCGCCTCAGCGGTGGCGGCTCGATGCAGGGAGGAATGCTGGGAATCGGGGACGTTGGCTCGAGTAACATGTCAGTAAATGAGGATATATCTTTAAATTGAGCCCATATATATCACATCCATGAAATTTCAAACACTTTAATGCACGAATCTAACAAAGTCTATGTCACGTCTCTTAACCATCTTCGTCGTCATGGGGTTTATGAATACGTTCGTGTTTCCGTTGAGAATATATACATCGTGAATGTTTTTGATGTCACCTCTACGTTTGTAGATGTGTTGCGCACTCTGATTCGTCTCCGCTTTCCCCAATTGGGTAAAGGTATTTACCGACATGTACGTCGCCGCTCGATTGGCATTTTTGATTCTCATGGCGGTGTTACCGGTTTTGAAGTTTACATACGCAATAGAATTAGACGCGCCATTATTCGGTATTTTATGGTTTATATATTTGATTGGAACGCGTGGTCTAGTTCTCCAATGATTATAATAATGTTTAGGGGTCATTGTTCCGTTAAGGGGATTATTTAAAAATGGATTTGTAATATACTTGATCCGCGCGCTATTACGTAATTTTAATATACTATCGGGAATATGTATTTTTCTTTCATGACTGACTACTAAACTGACCAACTGATTCATGTTACCTATATTATTCGGTAAAGATTCCAGTTCAAAAAGACCCATTAATTTTAATCTCTTTAATTTTTTCAATTTAGTGATACCATCAGGTAATCTTTTCAGTCTAGTATACGATAAATCCAACTCCTCAAGTTTTTGTAATTGATCAATACCATTCAGCTCGCTACCCGCTAGCTCGCTTGGAAGGCCTAAATAATTATCCCGAATACTCAAGTATTTTAATTTTGGAAATTGAAAGAAGAACGCGTCCGGAAACCGGAATATGTGTAAGCCGTCTAACGTCAAATAAACCAAATTCTTTGCTTTCGATACCTGTTTAAGAAGAATTGCCCGCTGCCGCATCGTGTATTTATAAGTAGATCCGGGATCGATAGCCTCTATACGTAACAGTCTGAGAACTAATGGATCCGAAATATTGGAGATGGGTTCAGCATTCTTAAAATCTCTATGAACTTTACAGGTCAATGATTCTAATTGTAATTTTTTCAAAAGGTCTATCCGGAATTTACGAACCTTGCCTAGTATATTAACAGCTTTAAGTGTGGGGCTATTAACCATCTCCTGTGTCGGAAATTCACTTACTATTGCGTCTGAGTGAACGGTTACGGTTTCAACCCCTTTCATGTAATCCTTATTTTTGAACACATCGCTCCTGTTACGTCCTCTATAAGTAACATCGCCCCTGATAACTAATTGTCGTCGAGTGACAGCGCCATGAGCATGTCTATGAGCATTTTCTAACCAATCGACCATGTCTATGATAATATTACATTTTTTTTACAAACACAGCATTAGAGAAATGGTTGCAGAATGATACAAAGGATAGGATAGCCATGAGCGGTGGTGGAGAGGCAACGCGCACCTACGTCACGGAGAAGCTCTCGGAGTTGCTCGGGCTGCCGATTGAAAACGGTACGATCGTTAACATCGAGCGCGGTATCAACAACTATGCCGTGTGTGCGATGAAGAGCAGTGAGGATGCCGCATGGGATAATATTCGTTTTGTTGATGCCTATCGACATAAATTCTTAGAAATCCAAGCCAACATCAAACGGTGTGAAGCCTTCGGTGAAAAGATCAGGACAAAGGCCATCAAGTCTACGGACGTCATCACGATGGAGCCCTGGCGCGCCATTCCGGAAGGACCGATGGCGCTCGCACGAGAAGCGCACATCCACAGCGAGCTCCGAAAGGAATTCTATAAACAGGAAAAGCAAAACCAGGAAGGGTTCTTCAAGTGCTCTCGGTGCAAATCAAAAAAGACCACGTATTATCAATTACAAACACGATCAGCGGATGAACCCATGACGACTTTCGTCTCGTGTTTGAACTGTAATCGCAACTGGAAGATGTAATTAGAGAAATGCTTGTAAGCGATATAAATGTACGACCCACCGAGCGCTCACTACTCTGAACTCGATGTCTCGCACCTCGATCCACAGACCATGTTTACATTCATGGGTCGAAACGGTCGGCGTTTTTACTGGTTGACTCGTCGACTCTCGCTGGACTATCTATGGTTTGATCACGACAGAAAAAAGATTGAAATATGGGGTGCTTATGAAACGCACGAACAATCTCGACATATCATCGAAGCGGAGCTCGAGCATTTTCTAACCAATTTAGAGAGTAGCGGGTAATGTAATGTAAAGGGTGAGATGCCACACGCAATCAAAGTCGATCTGTTAGACCACATCCTGAATCCACGGGAGACGCCGCGTGAAATAGACGATGCACCGAGGCCGCGCGTGTACCAAGCGGCTGAAAAGGAGGAGTCGCCTCCGATGGATAGAGTATTCGTACAGTTAACTTACACCAAAACGCGCGTCAAGGTTAAGCTGAATACGAGCCTCATAGACCTACACGAAAAGTACTTCGCGCGAGCTCGCGCGCCGCCACTGCGAGCGTTAACGGCGGCGTATAAGTCGGTCGGGTGCTCCGAAAAGTTTCTCGAACAATTCAAACGGACTCGGGAACGGGCGAAACGCGTGTGCTCGTCGGAGTTCATAAACAAATTCGTCGCTGAACCGAAGAAACGCGCGAAAAAGGCGAAAGCGGTGGTGAAAACGCCCGATGACGCCGACGATGAAGCGCGTGACGATGATACCGACGAAGAGCCTATCAGTGATCACGAAGATGATGGATACGATATTATACACGAAGATATGGATGATATCGAATCAGACGTAGATGATGAATTTGATCAAGATGATAATCAGACCATGTAATATCTCACAACTCGACGCGAAATGGCGAGTTTCCGTGCCATCCATGCTTTCGCCCGAGACGCGTATAGGCGATCACCGAGACCTGTGTTACAGTCCCCGTTGACCGTCTCCGCACGACAGCATCGCGCTCTACTACCGCCGACGAGAAAGAAGGAGAACGCACCGCGCAACCGATACGAGTCGCTATCGTTCGAATCGGGGGCACCCCCACCCGAGTGCGCGAGTTGTGGGAAAGAGATGATAAACGTGCCTATAGTCATCACGCGCTCGGATGACCTCATATGTTTACCCTGCTTTTACGTCGGGGCGCTTTACCACACACATGGCGATTCAGAGTAGTATCAATACAAATTTAGATGACAATCAATAGATCTTACCTAACCTATCATATCGCGACGCATGCTTTCTGTCGAGACCGCGCCTTTCCCGTCGACAAGCGCGCTCCTCGCGCCTTTCCCGTATAAGACGTGCTCGTGCGTGGGCACTCCGACATGTGAGCAGATCGCAGATGTCTTCCCTGGCATACACTTTTCGTGCGACGCCCTTCAAAAGCAAACTGATGCGCCACGCGCGGGTAACGCACAAAGCAATAGTGTGTGTGATGAAAATACCATATAAGGAAGCACATAATTCTCGACTATATACGAAAAATATGTATTACCGTAGAAACGATTGTTATTCATTCATAATTATCACATAACGCGACGCACGCGCCACGCCACGCTTGCACCATGCGCATGCACGAAGCGCGCCTCGTCACGGAAACAGGTATCAACGGCGCACGAGGTCAGCGCGCGTCTAAAGATCAGGGCGGGCGCAGCAGTCGTCATTCTCAGTGCTTTACCATTGCCATTTACGAAAAAGATTTGATCAGAGTGAAAGAACTACTGAGCGCGACGATTGGATACAATACGCGCAAGGGAATCATACCCGTAGATGTTCTGAACATCGATGTGTTCGATCCATCGCATGGAGCAATGACAGATCAGCTATTCGCCGTCGTCGAGCTTTCCCGCGGCGCGCCCGCGAGCGTGTTCAAACCGTACTTCGGTGACGCGTGTGTCATTAAGTGTTCCGCGTTCGATAAGTTTTATTGGAAGCGATTTTTCACACAAATCGATATATGATTTCAAGATATCACATCATCTCTTGAAATAAATAAATAACCCCTTTTCTC
>Ga0115011_10001175_pt1 | contig 19098 bp, 15 predicted proteins | sample TroAtlMetagenome_2_FD_88705 | JGI IMG/M metagenome (GOLD analysis project Ga0115011, IMG submission 88705) | Marine eukaryotic phytoplankton communities from Atlantic Ocean - Tropical Atlantic ANT8 Metagenome | ecosystem: Environmental > Aquatic > Marine > Oceanic | place: Tropical Atlantic...
CAAAGGCGTGATAGTCTTCATCTGCTGGCCCACATGGCTTGGCTGTTCTGGACTGCCGTTTGGCCTCCGTCGCCACCAACTGCTCTGCCAATTCCCACAAGTCCTGCTTAACCCGGGCACGGGTTCGCTCCCAGGAAGTGCCTCCAAGCTTATCCAGGAAGGGGTTTCCCTCTTCCGCACCCACATACTTCTGAACTCGGTTGAGACGGTACACAGGTAAATAGAGTCGGTTTTGATCCCGAAACATCAACTCCAGAAAGTCCCCAATGACCCCATCGATTGTTAACCTGACCAACCCTTCATATCTGGCCACACCGTGATCCATATGAACCACAGTTCCCCCTACATTCAGGTCAGCGAAACTACCAAAAAGGTCTCCTCCATGAGCTTGCTGTCTACGCTTTCGCTTCCGGGGATTCCTCCTTCCGAAAATTTCACTTTCAGAAAGGACCACCACAGGAGGGTCATCCAACTGAAAACCATCCTCAATGGTTCCACGAAAAAGATGAATACAGCGGGAGTTAAAGAGAGGTCTGTGATGTGGCCCACTCCAAAGTCCATGGAGTGGTCCTCGTAATCCACCCGATGGTGGGTCAACAACTGGGACAATCGCTCAATACCTGATAGGGCTCGGCATACCACCAGAACCCGGCTCCCCGCGCCCATCCACTCAATGGCCTGTTCGACAAAAGCACCGATTCCGCCTGACTCGGTTCGCAAGCGCCGCATCCGTTCAACCAACGCGGTGTTGGAGCGAGCCTGCAACGTCACTTTCGGATGCTTGGGAGCCCCCAGCAGCAGCTTGGGGCATTCGACCCTCTGTCCCGGTGGCCATCGCTCAGGTAGATCCGTGACAGCCCTCAGGTTCACGGGAGGACAAAGGCGACCACCCGCTTGAGATTCATGTCGCTCCAGAGCCAGGTCCTCTACCCCTGACAACCGTTCCGTGGTGATTCCCTCAGGGTCATACAGTACCCATAACGAGCCTTCGGGAACGTGATCAGCAAAGGTCTCTGCCCGCTCCGCAAACAATCCCACAAAGAGTTCCAGGTGTTGAGGCAACATTCCTGCATCCAGATCACTGAGCATGGGCCTTAATTTACTGGAAGGATACCGATCGTCTGCTGCGACTTCCTGGAGAATACCGCGAGCCCTCGCGACAGCCTCCTCTGACAGCAAGACCTCCCGCGCCGGGGGAACGTGCATTGCCCCCAGGACCTCTCCTGAACGCTGAGTTTCCGGGCTGAGCGCCCTGATGGAATCCACTTCGTCTCCGAAAAAATCTACACGAACCGCCCCGTCATCACCCGTTGTATATACATCAACAATACTTCCCCGAACCGCGTAATCTCCCGCATCCGCAACCATGGGAACTCTCGTGTATCCGGCATCGTGTAACCTTTTCTCAAGGTTCTCCCGTGAGCGTTCCTCTCCGACCTTTACATCAAAAGAAGCCCTCATCATTTGATCTTGAGACAAGGTCAGCAAATCCAGTGCCCGGCCCGAAATCACGGTAATCTGGGGAGGATTCTGACTTCCGAGGGCCTGAAGCACCCGAAGTCTATCGGCCTCCAACAGTCGATTGGCGGGCAAAGACTGGTAAGGAGACACTTCGGTGATAGGGAAATGACACACCTGTTCGCCTGAACCGACCAACCCTGCCATTTGCTGAGCGACCCATTCCGCTTCAGACTCTCGCGGAACGACCAGGATAAGGGGCCTTCCCAACCCTTCTCTCAAGCGAACGAGCAGGAGGTCGCGCAAGGGTCCCCTCACCCCGTCCAGCAACGTCACAGGTTGGCCTTTTCCAATCCACCTGGTGAGGAGTTCAAAGGCGTGAGAGAACGAAGCCGTTAGCTCTTCTGGTTCTTCAATGGGTCGGGACTGATTCAACGGCAATGCTCCTATGACGGCTTTCACACAGACACTCATAGCAGAATCATGAAGACTCTTCTTCTTTCCCTCAGTTTTCTGGACGAATGGCCCCGTTGGAGTAGGCTGATTTCCACCTACGTAAAGGATGAGAGTTGGCTAGAAAAACCCGAGTTTCAGACGGCAAAAACTGTCGAAAATTAACCCTAAGCAAAGTAAGCTCGATGCTCTCTGCCGGGTTTGGGCTGTATTGCGTCATTTGGATGGTCATGGTGGTCAGACCCATTGAAACCGAAGTCGCCATCGCCCCTTCAACTCATTCAGACTCGCCCAAAGTCGCATCCCACAAAAGCCCTCGAAGCATGCCCAATGCCACAGAAAGAGAGATCTCCAAATTGTGCTCAGCACGGCAGGGGGTGATTCAAAAATCATCCTCTCCTGCCGCTTCCTGGAGCGGTCTTTGGCAAGGCCCCCTCAAGGATGCCGTTAGTGGAGGAGGATTGCGGTTGGACTGGGGGTGCCACATTGTTGCCACTTCAGCCATTGACGGTCTTCGTTGTTCGACGCGGGAAGAAGGGGGCCGGCACTTCAATATTTTGCCGATCCACCATCTGGGGAAAAAACAGCACGAGTTTCGTCAGGGAGAGCATTTAAAACTACAACACCTGAGACATGGTTTGTCCGAGCGAAGCGGCGTTGTCTTAAACATAGACCACGAATGCCATGTTCAGGTGATCGTCGATTCCGATCGATACCTCAGCTCACCCCATCGGCGAGAGCTCTGAGGAAATCGCGCCCCTAACGGGATAGAGAAAGGGTCTCTCTAAGGGGCTCATCATAACTCATGACCTGGATATTTCCCGTCCAGGGCAACGCGTCCAGTTGAGGCACCAGTTGGTCTGCGGGACCCAGGACAGACAGCCGAATCCGCTCGGGAGACAAATGGGTCTTCAACGCTCGCCGTATGTCATCAGAGGTCACTGCATCAATTCGCTGCGTGAACTCATCCAGGTAACTCTTGTCTCTGCCCAGCATCAATGAGCCTAGTTCCCTCTCCAAGCGCTTTTGCGCTGTCTCCAGTGAGAATGGAAAGCTATTGATAATATAGGACTTCGCTTTGGTGATCTCCTCGTCTGAAAGACCGTTCCCTTGCCATGCCCGGTACAATTCATAGCCCAGTTCGATGGACGGAAACATATTGGCATTTTCAACATGGTATCCCATGGAAAACAGCCCAGTTGTCCGGTCCGCCGCCAATGAACTGTGGGCACCGTAGGTCCAGCCTCTTTTCTCTCGAATTTCCTGCATCAAGGTCGACGTAAAAGTCCCTCCGAACGACGTATTTGCCACTCTGAGCGCATAGAGATCGTCGTGAAGGGCGGGACAAGACGGTTGGCCCCATAATATCTGAGCCTGGTTTCGGTCCTGACGATCAACGACGAGAACTTCCACCCCGGTCCAGTTCGTGGAGTCCAGAGCTGGAGTCGATATTCTGAAAGGATCGCCCGTTGGAAGGGCCAGGTCGTCCCTTGCCCACCCACGCAAGGTGTCTTCCTTTACGTCTCCGGCGCCACCAACAACAATCATCCCACGGGATTTAATCTGCTCCCAGGCATCCCTCAGATCAGACACTTCAGCTCTGGAGATGGAATCCTTATCCCCACGGAAAGAACGCCCGTAGGGGTGACCATTCCACACAAATTGTGCGTGTAAGAACGCGACCAACTCTTCGTCGGAATCCCGTACCTGCTCGAGTTCAGCCAAAGCAATTCTCTTCTGTTTCTCAAACTCGCTTTCTTCCAACCGTGGAGTCTTGATGACAGTGGTCAGCAATTCCAGGAGTTCGTCCAGATTTCGGGACAAGACCTCCGCCTCAAGGACCGTATGTCTTCGACCGGTACGAATGGCGCAGTCTGCTCCCAATCGGTCCAGGTTATTTTGGAATTCAACGCGACCCAGATCTCCAGCTCCACACAGGAGCGTACTGCCAAGGAGGTGATGGCTCCCGCCCTTCCCCGACGAATCATCTGCTGACCCCCCATCCAGGGCCATGGTCAGGAATGCGTATTCAACGCTTTCATCTTCCAGAGATAAAATATTCATTCGGTCCCCTCTTCTCCCTGACGAACCAACAGCGTGGTGCGGCGACTTGGGTCCTGCAATTTCTTCGCAGCCTGGCGTACATCTTCAGCAGATACTGCCTTAAGCCTGGGCAAGACCGTTTCTAGCAAACCATGGTCTCCCAAAGTACAAGCGTACAATCCCAGAGCATGGGCCAAGCCCCCTGCTGAAAGGCGCTGCCTGTGAAAGTCCCCTTCCAGCTTGGCAAGAGCCCGGTCCATTTCCTCCTGAGAAGGTCCCTTCTCCGCCAGGTCTCTGATATGGCCGTCCAAAATTTCGAGTGCCTTTTCCGCAACCACTCCAGGCTTCATGGTGATATCCAGGTGAAGCATCCCGGGGTAGCGAAATCCACTGAGCCATCCACTCACACCAGAGGCCAACTCCTTTTCATACAAGAGGTCTTGGTGGGCCCGAGAGCTTTCTGAATTGAGCAGTACCTCATTCAAGATCTCCCAAGCGGGCATGTCAGGGTCTCCAATACCTGGGGAAAGAGCTCCCATCAGGAGTCGTTCAGATGACAAAGACAACGTGATTTCGACTTTTTCAGGAGAGTCTGAATGGGGGGAAACCCATTTCTCTTCTGGTAGCTCGAAAGCGGGAAGATGCCCATAGTGATTGTGGGCCATCTCGAAAATGTCCTCTGCTTTCATAGCCCCTGTGACCACTACCGTCGCGTTGTTAGGGGCGTAATAGGTTTCATAGAAAGCATGACAGTCTTCCAGGGTAATGGCCTCGATGTCTTCCATCCAACCGATGGTCGGCCATCCATAAGGGTGATTCCGTCCGTATCGCGCTGCATAGAGTATCTCGTACATCTTGCCTTCAGGATCATTGTCTACCCGCAAGCGACGCTCATTCATCACCACCTGTCGCTCACTGGACAACTGATCTGGACCCAGGGTCATGTTCTCCATTCGATCTGCTTCCAGCTCGAAAGCCAACTTTGCGGCGTGGGAGGGAAGCTTTTCGTAATAAAAAGTCCAATCCACCCAGGTGGCGGCATTGGTACGAGCCCCAACCGCTTCCATTTTGCGGTCAAATTCACCTTCTTTGAGATTGGCGGTCTCCTTGAACATAAGATGCTCAAAAAGATGCGCCATTCCCGTTCTGCCGGGGCGCTCATGCCTGGAACCCACACCGTACCAGGTGTGATAGGCAACAATCGGCGCTCGAAAGTCCTCTTGCGCCAACACCACGAGCCCATTGTCCAAAGTGTCCTTACGTACTGGATTCAATCCCATTGATTCTCCTTGAGACGTCCGTCCCCTTGTCTGGTGGAAGGGGTCTTAGCATGGGCGATTGGAGGGGAGCAACTCCCCCTGGGAGGACAAATCAGTTCAGGAGCGCGAGCCTGGAAGCCAGTTTTTCCGCCAAACCCTGAAGCTCCTCAGAGCCCAAAGGCTGCTCGGGCAGAAAGGGCAGCCTGACGCATCGACTTCCATATTCCGCCTCTAGTCTTTTTGCGTACTTCTCTTGTTCTGCCACCCGGGATTCCATGTATTCCACAGTCTCCTCAAGTCCCTTGACCTCGGACACGGTTACTCCCGACTTCTTTTGTTCCCGCAAAACACCGGGGACCAAATGAGCCCAGCATTGATTCACCACCACATGGTCGAGAGGAAGGTGAAGTTCCTCCTCATTCACTTGAGCGAGTTCCATGCACTCGTTAGCTGGCAACTCTTCAGGGAGGGTCACGATCCAGAAACTGCACCGCTTGGGGTTCGTTAACAGATGAAGGATCTTTTGCGCATCGGAAGCCATGGGCCCAACCTTCATCAAAGACAAAATCACCCGAGGGAGTCTGAAGAGAGAAATGGCATGCCCTGTGGCTGGGGCATCCAAGACAATGGCGTCCCAAATGGGCTCTCCGTCTTCGTCCACGGCCTGTTCGGTGAACCAGGCCTTTCCCAGTAAGAGCAGTTCTCTCAACCCGGGAACCATGTTCAGCATTTTGACCATGACTGGATTATCAAACACCAAGCGATAGGCAGCACGAGACTTGAGTTTCATCAGTCCATATTCCTCTTGAGCTTCTTTAGGAGTGAGATTAGCCACATAAAGGTTCTCCCAAACCTCCGTTGGCTCATAGCCCTTCCCATCTCGCCCGAAGAATCGGGGAATGGTCTGCTCCGAATCCAGTTCCAGTACGAGGGTCCGTTTGCCTTGTTTCGATAAGGCCATCCCGAGGGCAGCCGCGACAGTCGACCTTCCTACGCCCCCCTTCCCTCCAACAATATAGAATCTTTTATCCGCCATACCGTGCTCCGAGACTCCTCATCAGCAAGAACCATAGCACCACCGGACAGCCTTTCCATAGCCTCCCCCAAACCTTTGCTGTATAGTTCCTCAAATCCGGACCGTAGAGCCGGCAGGTAATTCGACATTGGAGAAGGCCGATGAGAAAAATTGTGTGGTTAGGGTGCTTTGCTCTCGTGGCGGGCTGTATGAGTTCTGGAGGCGGAGACACAGACCCAACGGAAGCTGTGCCGGAAGGCAGTGCGGATGGCTCAGTCGCTGAAGGTGAAGAGAGCCTTGAGGGCGAAGAAGGCGGCGAAAGCGTTGAGCAGGAAGGAGCTGCCGAAGAAGGAGGCAATTTCGGAGAAGAAGGCGGAGGCGTTGAGGAAGGTGGGGGAAGTGATGAAACCCCAGCAGTCTTGAACACCCGTTTCGTCGTCCGAACAGACATCCAGCTAGATGAAAATGTGTATGCCATTGCAAAGGCGAGCGATGGAGCCATTTTCGCTTGTGGTGAAGAGATGCTTTATCGGGTAACCGAAGACGGAGCTGAAGCCTACACCGATGGGAACTGTGATGCGGTAATCGTCATGGACAACCGGCTGTACTTCAACTCTCGAACCAGTGGACTTCTATACCACCTCTCACTTTCTGGAAACTCAAATGTTCCAGAACCTGTTGGAAACGAAGACATTCATTCCATCAGGAACTTTGAAATCTATCCAAATGGAGAAGGCAACCAACTCATCATGGCCCAAGGTCCGTCAGGGTTAAGAATATATGATCCGGTCACAAATTCGGTTGAAGACGGCTCGGACGTAGCCATGACGGCCCTCCATGTGTCCGTGGAGACAGGTCAAATCATCGTTGGCACACCGGATTCGGTTGTCATCATGGATGGCGGCTCCACCGAAATTTTGAGTGGGGCGTCTGATATCGGCTGGCTCACAAGTGATGACGAAGGGGGAGTACAGTTTGTGACCACCAACCCCCTCGGATACTCCATCATGAGTGCTGAAGGAGAAGGTCCGAGCCCAACACTCGTCTCCACACTGTCTCCCGGAGCTCACCCGTTCATGGTTCGAGAGGGAGTGGCCAGTTCGTGGTCTGAGCTTCTGTCCCTGGATTGGGAAACAGATGAAGACGGAAAGGCTTCACTCGTAGTCACAGGGCGTTTCTCACAGACCTACTCCGCTCCTGGACGGACAGCCCACCGACACTTTGTTGATGTACTCGATCGCGATGAGGATACAGTCATTGCAGCCTACGACCGTGGTGTTATGTGGTTCGATTTGGAGGAACAGTCCCAAGAACCTGACATCCATGCGAAAAATCTCGTCCTGAAGATGTCACCTTCCGAAGCCGGTGGACCAGCAACGGTTCTCGCCCTCATACAGAACCGAGGAGAGGCTCCTCTCGAAATCACAGAGATTTCCATCGATAACCCCGCTTTTGAATGGAGTGCAGACTTAGGCCCAGGGGAGGAAGAAGGAACAGATGGCCTTGTCATGACTGTTGCACCTGGGGACTCAGGCTTCTTTGAGGTGAAATACCCTGGAGGAGGGGAAGAGGCTGTTGGACGTATCTCCATCAGCAGCAACGACCCGGATGAATCAGAATATGAACTCACAGCGCGAGTGAATTTCCCCAATGTGGCTGTGGGTCATGAGGTTGGTTCCATTCTTGTTGCCGATGCTTCAGGGAAAATTAAGAGTCTGTCTGACTGGAGTGGCAAGGTGGTGTACGCGAAATTCTTTAATGGGTTGTGACAATCGTGTGCACTGGAGTTACCAGTGATCATTGATGAATACATTCCTGTATACGGAGAAGCCGGGTTCCAGCCAGTCATTGTTCATGTGGGAGACCAGATGGCCTTTGGGTGCGACTTATCTCGTGAATTTGGGGAGTTCCTCCCCCTGCTACTGGACTCGGATGACACCCTGTTGAACATCTACCAACAAGTGGGGGCAGAGAGTGTTCTCTTTCCTCTTGCTTACCTCATCGACAGGGAATTGACCGTTCAACACGTCTACAACGAGCCTGAAGACGAAAATGAAGAATCCAAATCTCCCAAAACCCTCCTGGAAGATCTGGAAGCCCTGCTAGAAATGTAGGTCTCCCAAATCCGGAGCATTCCTCACTCTGGGGCTTTCCAGTTCACTGTTTTGCCTCTATCTCCCGTCTATCTCGTCGAAGACTCGGGTCTTTTCAACGCCTCCAGCAATGGCCTTTGAAGTGTATTAAATCGAGCTATTTAAAGGTAGGAGATCAGGGAGGGCATCCTTCGCCAGGATTGCACTCAAATCTCTGAATTCCAGTTATTTTGGCCTTGAATAGATCAAGGCTGGGAACTGTCGATTTCACATCCAATTTGGCCAAGCCGCGCAGTCTACGGGGATCCTATTTGGAGACAAAAAAATCCCCGATTTTTGTCTTTTTTCCCTAAAAAAAAAGTTTTTTAGGTGTGGATAAACCTCGTTTTTCTGTGGAAAAGCTGTGGTATCCGGGCATTTTTTACTAATAAATCCATCCCCTTAACCACATCTTGTGCGCAAATAAAAAACACCCACAAGATGTTGTGTTTTTTCTTGACGGAGACCATTCCTAGGACATACTGCGGGAAGGTCTAATGATTGTTGGAGTGCTTTCCCAAAGATGACGTTGGGAACTTCAGAAGTACCTCCTGAGCAAAAGTAGTTTTGCTTGGACGTTGGTGTTTCGAGTAGACGTCGGAAAAGGACTCTGAGGCGTAGGCAAAACTCGCATCCTTGTTGGGATTGGAGGGAGCTGTCGTGGTGTTTTTATGCACCTACGAGATGGATATCTTCCCCCGGAAGGTCGAGAAAAAAACGAAAAGAACGGAAAAAATGGCTCGAACAAAATTAGAGGAAAAAATGGCTAAAGGCTCAGTTAAAAAGGCGAAATACGGAAAAACCGCACTCAAGGTAGAACGTCTTTTCACCAAGGACGCTCCGGGCGCCCTCGATCAAGTAGAATACGAAAAGCGAACCACGCGGATTACGAACCCAGACGGTTCTGTGGTTTTTGAAATGAAAGATGCCGAGATTCCAAAGAGCTGGAGCCAATTGGCAACAGACATCATGGTCTCCAAATACTTCCGGAAAGCGGGCATTCCCCAGGTCGATGCGAAGGGAAACCCCATTCTCGATGACGAGGGAAACCAGGTCATGGGAATGGAGAAAAGTGCCAAGCAAGTGATCGCGCGCCTCACAGGCTGCTGGCGACACTGGGGAGAAACCCACGGATATTTCCAGAGCAAAGATGATGCTGAGGCTTTCGAAGATGAGTTGAGCTACATGCTTGTGCATCAAATGGCTGCGCCAAACTCTCCTCAGTGGTTCAACACTGGGCTTCACCACGCATACGACCTTACTGGTCCTGCCCAGGGTCACTTCTACACCGACCCCAAGACAGGGACAGTCAAGCGCTCTGAAGACGCCTACACGCACCCTCAACCACATGCCTGCTTTATTCAAAGCGTTGGCGATGACCTGGTCAACGAGGGCGGTATCATGGACCTTTGGACCCGAGAGGCCCGACTTTTCAAATACGGAAGCGGTACGGGGACAAACTTCTCTAATGTTCGAGGCGAAGGGGAGCCCCTGAGTGGTGGTGGTGTTTCCAGCGGACTCATGAGCTTTTTGAAGATCGGAGACCGCGCAGCAGGCGCAATCAAGTCAGGGGGAACCACAAGACGAGCCGCGAAAATGGTTTGCCTCGATATGGATCACCCGGATATTGAAGCGTTTATCAACTGGAAAGCGGAAGAAGAGAATAAAGTGAAGGCACTGATTGCGGCTGGATACCCGGCAGACTTCAATGGAGAAGCCTACGCGACAGTCAGCGGCCAGAACAGCAACAACAGCATTCGGGTGCCTCACAGCTTCTTGAAGGCTGTAGAGGAAAACGGCGACTGGAACCTTCGCTGGAGAACTGACGGGTCAGTTTGCAAGACCCTGGACGCAGCCAATCTCTGGGACGACATCTGTGAAGCTGCATGGCAGTGCGCAGACCCTGGCGTTCAATTCGACGATACCATTAACGAATGGCATACATGCCCTGAGGGAGGAGCCATTCGCGCATCTAATCCATGCAGCGAGTACATGTTCCTCGACGATACAGCATGCAACCTCGCAAGCCTGAACCTGCTCAAGTTTTACAATGAGCACACCCGGGAGATTCAGGTCAAAGAGATGACTCATGCGGCTCGTCTTTGGACCATCGTCCTCGAAATCAGCGTCTTGATGGCCCAATTCCCGAGCCAGGAGATTGCTAAACTCTCCTACGAGTACAGAACCTTGGGTCTCGGTTATGCCAACCTGGGAACCATTCTCATGAGAGCTGGGCTTCCGTACGACAGTGATGAAGGACGAGCAATCTGTGGTGGTGTCTCCGCTATCCTTTGCGGTGAGAGCTATCGTACCAGCGCCGAAATGGCGGGATTCCTCGGAGCATTTGCTCGCTATGAGGAAAACAAAGACCACATGCTTCGGGTCATCCGAAACCATCGTCGTGCTGCATATGCTGCTCCAGCTTCAGCCTACGAGAATTTGGGAATCACCCCAGCGGGAATCGATGAAACCCGCTGCCCCAGTTACTTGCTGAAGGAAGCGAGAAATGTATGGGACGAGGCCCTTGAATTAGGCGAGAACAATGGGTTCAGAAATGCGCAAACCACTGTGATTGCTCCTACAGGGACCATTGGCCTCTTGATGGACTGCGACACCACAGGCGTAGAGCCAGACTTTGCACTTGTGAAATTCAAGAAACTGGCGGGTGGAGGATACTTCAAGATCGTTAACAATAGCGTAGCGCCGGCTCTTAGCGGTCTCGGCTATAGCGATGATGAAGTTGAACAGATCCTCACTTACGCGTTGGGGAGCCAATCTCTTAACGAATCTCCGTTCATCAACCGCGCTACTCTACTGGCGAAGGGATTAACGGACAGTGACCTCAACACCATCCAGGGTGTATTGCCAGGAACCATGGAATTGGGCTCTGCCGTCAATCCATTCACCGTAAGCGACAACACACTGGCCAATCTTGGGGTCACAGAAGAGCAATTGAGCGACATGAGCTTCAGCCTTCTCGACTTCCTGGGTTTCACCGAAACAGAGATCGAAAAGGCCAGCAATGTTATTTGCGGAACAATGACTCTCGAAGGTGCCCCGCACTTGAAGGAGATTCACTATCCCGTATTCGACTGCGCCAATCGATGTGGTTCCACTGGAGTTCGGTTTATCCACCACTCCGGCCACATTAAAATGATGGCAGCTGCACAATGTTTCATTTCTGGAGCGATCTCCAAGACCATCAACCTTCCAAATGACGCAGATCTGGACACTATCGGTGACGCTTACATGATGAGTTGGAAATTGGGTCTTAAGGCGAATGCGCTCTACCGAGATGGATGTAAAGCCAGCCAGCCCCTTTCAGCCAAGTCGTCGGATAAGGAAGAGTCAGAGACTGTTGAGGAAACAGTGGCCGTAGCGGCTCCAGTGATGCCTCCTCAGCCCTTCCGCCGTCCTCTCCCGAAGAAACGACGAGGGTTTACCCAGGAAGCTCGTGTTGCCGGTCACAAGATCTACTTGAGAACTGGAGAATATGATGATGGGCGCCTCGGAGAAATCTTCGTGGACATGCACAAGGAAGGTGCAGCATTCAGAAGTCTGATGAATTGCTTCTCTATCGCTGTGTCAAAAGGACTCCAATACGGCGTACCACTGGACGAATTTGTCGACACCTTTACGTTCACTCGCTTTGAGCCGCAAGGAATGGTGGATCACCCCAACATCAAATCAGCAACAAGCGTCGTTGATTATCTGTTCAGAGTGATTGCCATGGAATACCTGGGAAGAACCGACCTTTGTCAGGTTCCACCCAAGGTCGAGGAAGAGCCTGTGGAGACCGCCTCAACACTTCCGAGCAACACTGAGGTGACTGAGAGTAGCGTCAATGTTCACCCGGCGATCCTGGAAGCCAGTCAAAACAACGGCAATGCTGCCTATGCTGGAAATGGGCTCGCTGCCGCGGCTCCGGCTCCAAGCAATGATGTGGATGAATTGGCTCGCCCAGAGGCCCTCATGCTCAACTTGAGTGAGCACTTGTCTGAGATGATGGGAGATGCGCCCATCTGTGACGGATGTGGCCACATCACTGTGCGGAATGGATCCTGCTACAAATGCCTTAATTGCGGTAATTCTATGGGCTGCAGCTAAGAATTGTAGAAACAGAGAGCCCTCTCAGTTTCTTCCCACCCCCCTTTCTTTCCCAAAAAGAGTCACAATAACATTGTCTTAAGCAAGCTCTTGCCGTTCTTTTAGGGTGCTTGACACACCCTGAAAGCTATGCTAGCAAACCCTTGATTCGAGAGACGTCCCGCGTTTTACAGGGGCAGCTTGAGAAAGCCGTTTTGGCAAAAACACTGGAAAGAACACCTCATCAGGTAGGCAAATATGCTTCTGTTCCATGGCACTTTTCATACCCAGTTGGCGGTCATTGACCTCGACCCATCCTTTTTTATCAACTGGGGGATCTTTCTTTTGACGACTGTGGCGGTCTATCAAATTATTTTGAAGCCCGTCCTGCGAGTCAGCGAAATTCGTCACGAGCGAACAGCGGGGGCCAAGGCCGAAGCTGCGCAACTCGAAACCACTGCGAAAGAGCAGGTGGCCAAGTATGAATCGCTGATGGCTGAAGCCAGTCGGGAAGGAAAAGCTGGAGTCGAAAGCGCTCGTGAGTCCGCTCAGGCGGAGAGCACTGTAAAACTTAACGCAGCTCGGGGCGCAGCCAAAGCCAATCTGGATGCAGAGCTTCCAAAACTCCAGGCAGCATACCAGGAGAACCGAGGGAAATTGGAAAACGTCGCCGAGACACTCTCTGACTCCATTGTTTCCAAAATCGTTAAATCGGAGGCCCAGGCATGAGAATGAGCCCATGGGAAGTCATTACGACTGCGCTTTGCTTTGTCGCCATTTCTAGTCCTGCTTTGGCTGGAGGCTTTGTCCTCGCAGAGCACGGGTTCTATCTGGTCGACTTCATCATCATTGCGTATGCAATCAAGAAATTCGGTTCCAAGCCTCTTCACAACTTTCTGGTCAATCGACGGGACTCGGTAAGCCGGGAGCTCGACGAGGCAAAGAAACTCCACGAAGCAGCAAAGCTTCGATTGGAAGAATACGATGCAAAACTCAACGCCCTTGAGGATGAGAAAGAAGCCATCCGAAAAGGCTTCGTTGCTGTAGCTGAAAAAGAGAAGACACGAATTATCGAAGAAGCAGAGGCACAGGCTACTCGCCTGGTAGCTGACGCCAAGGTTCGAATCGATCAAGAGGCAGCAAAGTTGACAAGAGCCCTTGAAGAAGAGGCTGTCGAGTTGGCCATGAATATGGCGTCGACCAAGATCACAGCTGCACTGACTCCCAGCAAACAACAAGCATTGTTGGGAGACGCTATTACGACACTCGAATCTCTCGACCAGGGTAGCCTGGCCGGGGAGCAGAATTAGGAGGCGGCATGGTTCCAGGTGGACTGACAAAACGTTACTCCAAAGCACTCTTTGATTTGTGCGCGGATGCGAAAGAGCGAACCGAGGCTCTAGAGGCTCTTCAAAGCTTCCTAGCCGTGTACGACTCGAGTGCAGAATTGAGAGAAGTTGTGAAAAACCCGGCGTTCGCTCTCCCAGAGAAGAAGGCGACCCTGGATAGTATCTTCACAAGTCTGAAGCTCTCCAAAACAATGACCAATTTCCTGTCGTTTCTTCTGGAACGACAACGATTGGATTGTGTAGCGGGTATCAGCGCTGACTTTGAGCAGCGTTTGGATGGAGAATTGAGCCGCGTCCGGGTGGAGATCACCAGCGCTGTTGAATTGTCTGCAGCAGATAAGAAACGAGCAGAAAGCGCATTGCAGAAGCTCACAGGTTCTAAAGAGATTGTAGTGGAATGTAAGGTCGACCCCCTTGTGATCGGTGGTGTGGTAACACGCATCGGCAACACGGTTTTCGATTCAAGCATTCGGAGTCAGATTGATAACATGCGCGAGCATTTACTCGCGGGATAACCAACTCAGGACGTGACATGCAGATCAAGTTAGAGGAAATTTCACGGATCATTCGTCAACAAATTCAGGACTACGACTCAAAAGTCGAAGTCCAGGAAACCGGGTCTGTCCTGATGGTCGGAGATGGTATTGCTCGTATCTACGGACTCGAGCAAGCCATGGCCGGGGAGCTTGTCGAATTCGACAGCGGCGTCATGGGCATGGTTCTTAACCTCGAAGCGGACAACGTAGGTGTCGCCCTCTTTGGAGAAACTTCCAAGGTTCGAGAAGGCGACTCCGTTAAGCGAACAGGACGTATCGTTGAGGTCCCCACCGGTAAAGCAATGCTCGGCCGGGTTGTGGACGCTCTCGGAATTCCCATCGACGGAAAAGGCCCTATCGAATCTGAGACATCAGGACGAATTGAGGTAAAAGCCCCGGGAATCGTCGCTCGAAAATCAGTGAATGAGCCTCTCCAGACTGGACTGAAGCCCATTGACTCCATGGTGCCAATTGGTCGTGGTCAGCGTGAGTTGATCCTTGGAGACCGGGGTACTGGAAAAACTGCGGTTGCGGTGGATGCCATCATCAACCAGAAGAACACCGACGTTCACTGTGTGTATGTGGCCATTGGCCAAAAGCAATCCACGGTGGCTCAGGTTGTAGAGAAGCTGAAGAATGCTGGAGCGATGGAATACACAACTGTTGTTTCTGCGACAGCAAGTGCCATGGCACCCATGCAGTTCATCGCGCCCTACACAGGCGTAACCATTGGTGAGTACTTCCGCGACAACGGCATGCATGCCCTGGTGATCTACGATGACCTCTCCAAGCATGCTGTGGCGTATCGTCAAATGTCTCTCCTTCTTCGTCGTCCACCGGGACGAGAAGCGTATCCTGGAGACGTTTTCTACGTACACTCACGACTTCTGGAGCGAGCTGCGAAGCTTCGTGATGAGGATGGTGGTGGTTCTCTTACAGCGCTGCCAATCATTGAGACCCAGGCTGGTGACGTATCTGCCTATGTCCCAACCAACGTGATTTCCATCACCGACGGTCAAATTTACCTGGAAAGTGACCTCTTCAACAAAGGAATTCGCCCTGCTATTAACGTGGGTCTATCCGTGAGTCGTGTTGGAGGTTCCGCCCAGATTAAAGCCATGAAGAAAGTGGCGGGAACCCTTCGTCTGGACTTGGCCCAATACCGTGAGATGGAAGCCTTCTCTCAGTTTGGTTCAGACTTGGACGTGGCTACCCAGCGCATGCTTGCAAAGGGTGCACGACTCGTTGAGTTGCTGAAGCAGGGACAATACGTACCGCTGCCCGTTGAAAAGCAGGTCGTCATTCTCTTTGCGGGAACCAAAGGCTTTGTTTCAGATGTGCCGCTTGACCTCCTGAAGAATTACGAAACTGAGTTGTTTGCCCAGATCGAGGCACAACATCCAGACCTTCTCCCTTCAATCAGGAACGGAAAGGTACTTACGGACGAGATTGTGACAACTCTTTCCAGTCTTCTGGAAAGCTTCACTAAGTCGTTCATTGCTGCAAACGCGAAATAAGCAGGTGATTCCCCACGATGGGTTTTTAATAAAACTCATCACGGGGAAGAGGGAAGCATAAGATGCCTAGTTTGAAGGACATACGCACTCGCATCAAGTCGGTGAAAAGCACCCAGAAGATCACCCGTGCGATGAAAATGGTTGCGGCCGCGAAACTCCGTAAGGCCCAGTTGGCTGCCGAGGGCGTTCGCCCTTATGCCAATCGCCTGAAAGAGACCATTTGGGAAATCAGCGAGCTATCTGACGTAACGGATCATCCATTACTGGAAGACCGAGAGACGAAAAATGTGATGGTACTGGTTCTCACCTCCGACCGTGGACTCTGTGGTGGATTCAACAGTTCGATCATCCGCACAACTGAAAGTTTCGTGCAGGAGAATGCGGACAATTTTGAAGAGATTGCGTTGGCCATCATTGGACGGAAGGGGAACGACCACTTCTCTAAAAGAGATTACGTGGTAGAGCGGTCCTACAATGAGGTGTTGACAGCGCCTTCCATGGACCGGGCTCGTTCTATCGGTAACGAGCTGATTGCCCTCTATCTGGATGAAGGGCTGGACAGCTTGTATGTGGTGTACAACGAATTTGTGAATGCGGCGACCCAGGACATCACGGTCGAGCGACTCCTCCCGGTAAAACCAGAAGAGACGCCTGATACCAGTGAAGCCGGAGTTGAGTTCGTCTACGAACCCACGAAGGAAGAAGTCCTGGACGACGTTGTTCCCCTGTATGTCTCTGTTGAAATCTACAGAGCCATACTCGAGAGCTTAGCAAGTGAAATGGGCGCAAGAATGACTGCGATGGATTCAGCTACCAAGAATGCTGGTGACCTCATCGACAGACTGACGATTCAGTACAACCGTGCGCGTCAGGCTGCGATTACCAAGGAATTGATGGAAATTGTTAGTGGTGCGGAAGCACTTAAAGGCTAACCAAGAAGAGATTCGACAACAAAGGGACGTGTAGAATGAGCAACGAAACGACACAGAACGCAACAGGAATTATCACTCAGGTCATTGGGCCCGTGGTGGATGTCGAGTTTCCGGAAGGACCCCTTCCTGAGATCTTGACCGCCTTGCGAGTGACCAACCCTTCCATCGACGACCAAGAGGACAATCTCGTCCTTGAGGTTGCACAGCACGTGGGAGAATCCACTGTTCGTACCATCGCAATGGACTCCACGGACGGTCTCGTTCGTGGGTACAAAGTGACGAACACAGGATCACCGATTCAGGTTCCTGTCGGCAATGCGACCTTGGGTCGGATTCTCAACGTCATCGGCCAGCCCGTTGATGAGGCAGGACCCGTTGGCGCAGACACAACATGGTCTATCCATCGACAAGCACCTAAGTTTGTTGACCAGGACGTGACTGTTCAGGCTTTCGAGACTGGAATTAAAGTGGTGGACCTCCTGGCTCCTTACTCTCGTGGAGGAAAGATTGGCCTCTTCGGTGGTGCGGGTGTGGGAAAAACAGTTCTCATTATGGAATTGATTCACAACCTGGCGAAGGGACACGGTGGTGTGTCCGTATTCGGTGGTGTGGGAGAGCGTACTCGTGAAGGAAACGACCTTTGGGAGGAAATGAAAGAATCTGGCGTGATCGAGAAAACCTGTCTCGTGTACGGTCAGATGAACGAGCCTCCTGGAGCCCGTGCTCGAGTTGGACTGTCCGCGCTGACTGTTGCTGAGTACTTCCGTGACGAGCAAGGGCAAGACGTTCTTCTCTTCATCGACAACATCTTCCGTTTCACTCAGGCTGGTTCTGAGGTATCCGCTCTCTTGGGTCGTATCCCATCTGCGGTGGGTTACCAACCAACACTCGCCATTGATATGGGAGAAATGCAGGAACGAATCACCAGTACAACCAACGGTTCAATCACCTCTGTGCAGGCGGTCTACGTCCCTGCTGATGACTTGACTGACCCCGCTCCAGCGACCACTTTCAGTCACTTGGATGCGACTACAGTACTCTCTCGACAGATTGCTGAGTTGGGAATTTACCCAGCGGTTGACCCTCTGGACTCAACAAGCCGAATTCTTGACCCACAGGTCCTTGGTGATGAGCACTACGACACGGCTCGTGCGGTTCAGGAAATTCTTCAGGAGTACAAGAACCTTCAGGACATTATCGCCATTCTCGGAATGGACGAATTGAGTGACGAGCAAAAGAACACAGTGACTCGTGCCCGAAAGATTCAGCGATTCTTGAGCCAGCCTTTCCACGTTGCTGAGCAATTTACAGGTTCTCCTGGAAAGTATGTGAAGCTCGAGGACACGGTTCGTGGTTTCAAAGAGATCCTCGAAGGAAAGCATGATGGACTTTCTGAGCAAGCATTCTACCTCGTTGGTACCATCGAAGATGCCATTGAGAAGAACAAGACTCTGACGGCTTAATTCGGGAGGCAACCATGCAATTCGACGTTTTAACTCCCCATGGCTGTGTGCTTAATGGTGACGCTACTGAAGTGACCATACCCACAAAAATGGGACAAATGACGATTCTCGAAAATCACATCCCTGTGATTGCGGGACTGGATGTAGGCCTGATGCGGATCATCTCAGAGGGCCAAGAGCATACTTTCGCTGTGGATGGAGGCTTCATTGAAGTCGCCAAGTCACGGGTAAGCATTGTGACTGAGACAGCACTGACACCTCAAGAAGTCGATGTTGAAGGAGAAGAAGCAAAGCTCTCCGACATCAACGAGGCCTTGAGTCGAGTTTCCGAGCTAAGCCCTGCAGAGATTGAGTTAAAAAATCGCGAACTCAAGCGATGCGGTAGCTTCCTGGACATCGCAAAGAAAGCGTAATCTCCCTCCCTCAGCTCCTCCCCACTCATGTTTTGTCACTGGCACTTATAATAGCGACACCATAGACTGCTATCCATGAGCCGAACAGACACATGTAGCTTCACTCTCTTATTTCTTCTCACCACTGTCATTCAGGGATGTACATTCCAGGTGGATGCAGGGGATTACCTTGAAGCGTGTACACCTGGATATGAACGGTGCATGGGAAATGCGGTTCAAGCCTGCCGAATCGACGGAAGTGGTTTCGTCGCCATTCAGGAGTGCTCTGACAATGAATTTTGTCTGGAGAGGGAATGTGTCCCTGTTGAGGCATCACAACAGTTTATCGAGGAAAACCGGAGAGGAGCGAATGTCCTCACCGTGGAGGAATCAGGCGAAGGCACAGAAGGTGGCGGGGCCATTATAGTTCCCCCGCCCTATGTCTTCCCCGGAACTTTATTCC
>Ga0115011_10001176_pt1 | contig 19097 bp, 5 predicted proteins | sample TroAtlMetagenome_2_FD_88705 | JGI IMG/M metagenome (GOLD analysis project Ga0115011, IMG submission 88705) | Marine eukaryotic phytoplankton communities from Atlantic Ocean - Tropical Atlantic ANT8 Metagenome | ecosystem: Environmental > Aquatic > Marine > Oceanic | place: Tropical Atlantic...
AAACTTGCAGAAAGGCTTGAAATGCGTGCCGTTGTACGACATGTACGGCCATCACTGCATGTACACCGGGAAGAAACGACCCGAGCTCTATGGCGAGTGTGCATCAATTTTAGTCGAGTGCAGGTATTAATGTATTCAATGTATTAAAAGTTGCACGAATTAAGATTGAGAGGGAGAAAGAAAGAGAGAAAGAAAGAGAGAGAGAGAGAGAAAGAAAGAGAGAGAGAGAGAGGCATTTGCATCGAATTTTGTATATATGCACAAACGTTTACCACCTGAAAATGAGAGACATACAACACACTTTCCTCACTTTAATAGTCCAAAAATCAAAAAAAAAAAGAGAAAGAGAGAAAGAGAAAGAGAGAGAACATGCGGAGCTCCTCGTTTTCCTCCTCTCTTCTCTTCCTCGTCCGTCTCCTCGCCGTGGTCGATTTTCTCCTCCTTCTCTTAACTCTCCTCCATTTCTCGCACTCCAAATCGTACTTTTCCTCTTTGCAAACGCAAGTTGAATTGGAACACAAAAACCGGTTGAAATGGGAAACGTATCTGAAGAAGTACCGGACGAAAGCGAGCGAGAAGGTGAGTCGAGAGATGCAGGTTTTGATGCTAGAAAAGTTTCGAGAAGAGACGGAGAAGTGTCCTCCAGAGCCGAAGTGCGAGAAGTTTAAACCGTGTAGTAAGAGTAAGAGTACGCATCACAAAGACAATATGAACAAAAAGATATCGTCGAAAGAGGAGGACTCGACTATAGATGTAGCAGACGATGAAGTAAGAGCAAGCAACGAGGAGGAGGCAGAGCAAGTCGCAGAGGTAGAGAATAGCAGTAACAATGGAGAAATTGAAAATAAACACTACTTCGACGTGATACCGAGGTACTCGCCCGGTCCGGCTTCACCAACGTTTGAGCCGGCGGCGAATGATGGCGTATCGTTTAAGATTTTCGTGTACAATTTACCCCAGAAGTTTCACGTTGAGATGTTGAAAAAGAATAAGAGGTGCGTAACAGACCAGTATGGGACGGAAATTCGCATTCACGCGAATATTATGCAGTCGAAGATGTATACGTTGGACCCATTAGAGGCGGAGTTTTTTTACGTCCCAGTGTACGGCGAGTGTAAGTTGTTTGAAAATATAGCCACGCTAGGGGCGAAGAAAGGGTTGCAAGAAACGAATACGTGGTGGTTAGAAGCTATGAAATTAGTGACGGATCACTATCCGTTTTGGAATAGAACACAAGGAAGAGACCACGTGTTTACGTTTGCTGGAGCGAGAGGCCCGCACATTTTCAAAGATTGGAAGAGGCACATCAAGAAATCCGTCTTTTTAACTCCCGAAGGCGACCGATCATTGTCCGAACAGTTCAACACGTGGAAAGATATCGTTATCCCGGGTCTAGAACCAGAAAAAGCGTTCTGGTCTGGATCATTACGGAGACAAAAAGAAGTGAATCGAGCGAAAACGTTTGCCTATTTTCGTGGCACAATTGCCAACAAACTTGGGAAGCAATACTCCAAAGGCATACGGATTAAAATGAAAGAGGCGTTCAAGGATATAAAAGACGTCGTTTTTACGGAACAACACAGCTCGTGCGATAAAACGTGTTACAGAGAGGAAATGCGCGCCTCTACTTTCTGCCTCTGTCCTCGAGGCTGGTCGCCGTGGACGCTGAGAGCTTACCAAGCGTTGATGGTCGGATGCATCCCGGTCATCATCGCGGACGAAATCGAGTTCCCATACGAAAACTCCTTCAACTGGCGAGAAGTTTCCATCAAAATTCCGGAAAAGAGACACTTGGAAGCCATCGATATCCTACGTTCTGTTCCAGACGCCGTCATTGAACGCAAACGCAAAGCGATGGCAAAGTTTTGGCCAAACGTCGCGTGGAAGAGACCAACCGTCGACGCCGACGCGTTTCATTCAGTTATGAAAGAGTTGGAGAGGAAGAAAAGAGGATTCAAAGCGAGCACGTTTACCTTTTGGAATTAGGTAGTAGATAGAGTTTTATATAGGTAGATTTGATTTGTTTATGCGAAGTTTTGCCTTCCTCTTCCTTTTTCCTTTTTAAATGGGTCTGGGCCTCTTCTTCTTCACATACCCTAAACCCCAACCAACCAAAAACCTAACGAATTGGCTGGTTTGCATGACAAGTTTTATTCGATTCATACCGCCTAAATCGATACGCGTCGAGCTAAAAACGGTTTCAGCAGACTCGATCGACACCACGTCTCGCGTTGATAGCGTCAGATTTTCTGTTTAAACGATTCGTGACGATAAAAAGTAAAGAGTATATCGGATCGGACACACAGAATTGAGCTAAATTTTTCAAACGAGACCTTTTTCTCTTTGGGAAAGAGGCAAATTTGAGCGCATTTTAGAGAGGACTTTTGATCCCAGAGCCTTCTCGTAGGACGAGAGACGGCCGAAACTCCATCGACGGGTGCACCAATCGACCTTTGAAAATGGTACCCAAAAATTTTGCCGAACACGCGGAGAAATTCTTCGCTGCTAATGTCACGATAACGAAACAATTGGAGTTGGCGAGTGAAGTGCGTGCGAGCATCGAAATCGCACACACATCCGAATATGCGAACTGGTTGAAAGCCTATTTCGATGTGTTCCTGAAACTTTTGAAGGATAATCCACCTATGCCTGGCCAAGATACCGGTGAAAACGAATCGATCAAGCTACGAAACGTTATATATGAAATCCTCTCGCGGTTACCTCATAACGAAGTTTTGAGACCATATGAGAGTCAGTTGTTGGAGTGCACGCTGACGCCCTTAAGAGAGGAGAACGAGAAGAACGCGCTGGTATGCATGAGGATTGCGTTCGACGTGCACAGAAATTTTCGGCCGAGAAGCGAAGAGAAAGCGATGCAGTTTTTGCAGTTTGCCGAGGAGGTGTTTGGAAATATACCGCAAACAGTGACGGAGGTGTTTGGGACCGAGACGGATGAGGAAGGTGCGGAAGGAGGAGATGAGGAGATGAAGGACACTGATAAAGAAGATAAAGCGAGTACAAAGAAAGCTAGAAGAGGTGTATCCAAGGATACCAAAGAAAAAAACGAAGTTTCTGGGGAACAGACGGCGTCGACGGCGGCGAACGATTCGGCGACCATTCCCGCGCTGAAATCATTCAAAGTGTGCACGGAATGTCCGTTGATTGTTATGCTTTTGTTTCAATTATATCCGTCCGTGGCGCAAGATACTGTGCAGAAGCTTTTGCCGGTGATGACAAAGACGTGCTCAGCGCGGACTTTGCGAACGGCATTTAAAGAAAGCGTTAAACTTCGCGAACGATTCGCGGATTTGAAATCCGCGCAGGTGAAAACGATCAGTTTTATCACCTATCTCGTGAGAGGACACGCGCGGTTGGTACTTCCGTATCAACAAGAGATTTCACTGGCGGTTGTTGATTTGTTGAAGACGTGCCCGGATGTCTTGTCGACGAGGAAGGAGTTGTTGGTGGCGACGAGACACGCGTTGTCGGTGCAAAATTTCTGCCGCAGTTTCTTCCAACATCTGGACTCGTTATTGGAGGAGCACGCGTTGTTAGGTTCTGGACGCTTGTGCGCAGAATCCTTGCGCCCGTTAGCGTACAGTTTCTTAGCGGAATTGGTTCATCACATGCGATCGGAGCTTACTTTGCCGCAGATCCGTAAAACAGTGCATGTGTTTTCGACAAACATGCAAGATGAAAGATTGCCGTTGAGTGTTCAAATGACGTGCGCGAGGTTAATGCACCACTTGGTGGAATCTATCTTTCGTCGCCGAGCGGAAACAACTCCTGGGAGTGCGGACGAAGCACGCGCTCTTTTAGTGAAGATTTTAGATGCCACGGTAGTCAAGTTTCGAACTTTGCGCCCAAGGTTGAAGACTTTATTGAAATTGGTCGAGCATTTGCATGACGAAAAGAAAGAGGCACCGTCCACTTCCTCTGCATCGGGCAAGGATGGTAAAGATGACAAAAACAAAAGTAATGCTAATATATCGCATGAAAAGGAGGGCGAGAAAGATGCTGTTTCCCCGTCGGCGAAAAAGTCCTCGAAAAAGAAAGCTGTTGGTAAAAGTAAGAAAGGGAGCAAAGAAAGTAACGACGACGAAGATGACAGCAAAAATGAAGAAAAAGAGGAGCAAGAGGTAAAACTTGACGTTTCGAAGGAAAGATTAAAGGAACTCGCGGATACTAAAGCCATTGTCAAGACACTCTTTATCGGTATGAAAACGCTTCTCTGGTCGGTTACAAATTTCAGAGCTCAACAAACACAGACGCAAAATAACAACGCGGCGTTGATGGCGTTATCGTCACCTCTTCGTCCCGGTCTCACAGAACCAGAGCTTCGTCGTACTTCGGCATTTGTTAAGAATGGCGTGAAATGTCTGGCGTTGTACCGGGGGGCGGAGTGCGCTGAAATGTGTGCGCATGTCGCCGAAGTCTTTGCAGTGCTCGATCCACGATGCTTTCTCGACATTGCGTGCATTCGATTTGACGACCTCTTCAACGGAATGCTCGAGTTGGCGCCGATGGTTCAGCTTCCGCATCTTTTGCTGCAGAATCAGAATCTTTCAAGATACTTTGCCGATTGCCTTGCGATGATTTTAGTCAGAGACAAACTAAAACATCTCGAAGATCCGCAATCGCCCCCGGCGCAGCTCGTCTTGAAACTCTTCAGTTTGTTGCTTCACGCGGTTTCAAAGTATTCCAACTGCGAAGCCATGTTGTCGCCGTACGTCATCCCCATCGTCGAGAAATGTTTGAAAGCAATGCGCGAAATTGAAAATCCATCGGCGTATGTTAGATTGCTTAGATATCTGTTCCGAGCTCTAGCTCAAGCGAAGTTTGATTTGCTTTATCGCGAGGTGCTTCCTATTTTACCGACGTGTCTTGATGCGTTGTTAAAGTACCTGAACGGTCCGGATCCACACGAGCTCAACGATACAATTGTAGAATTATGTTTGACATTGCCTGGTAGATTGTCATCGATCCTTCCGCACCTGCCAAAACTCGCGAAACCGTTGTGCATAGCGTTAGAATCAAAGACGAGTGAATTGAATTTGCTCGGTTTGCGAACTTTAGAATTCTGGGTGGATTCTCTCAACCCAGACTTTCTTGATCCGTGCATAGCCGAGGTCAAGACGCCTTTGATGATTGCGTTGTGGTCCAAGCTTAAGCCGCAACAGTCCGGATCTCCGTTTGGCGCAAAAGCTATGCAATTATTGGGAAAACTTGGAGGTAGAAATCGCGATTTTCTCAAAGAGCCGCTCGAGCTGGAAGCGAAAGAGAATCCTGAGCACGGTTTGCGCATGATTTTGACTTTCAAACCGGAAACGAGCTTTCTCGTGCCTTTTGATAGATGCATAGCACTTATGCGTGGGATTTTAGAATCACCGCGAGTACTGCCGGCGATTGCATCGTCGTCCATGAATAGTAGCAGTGTCGAAGCGTTGAATGAACATCGAAAGCAAGCGTTGGCATTTTTGCGTGTGTGCTTGGCTTCCGTCATTAACGTTTCCTCGGGTATAGCGAAAGAGTTGGCTTCGACAAAGAGGAGATATAAAGACGACGATGCGATGAATGTCGATGGTGACAGTGATGAAGATATTGAAAAGACCATTGGTGCTGCCGTCGAGGCTGCAGTATTGAACGGGTGGACAAAGTCAGTTGATGACGCTACGGAAGACGCTCGGAAAAACGACCGCGAAGCGAATCTTCGCGCGCAAGCGACTTTGGGGAACAAGACAAAGACGCAATTAGCTGCCGAGGAACGCGTGATGAAATCATTAATTATTGCTGTTGTGTCTGCGGAAGCCGACCCAGAACTCAAGAAGGCAAACGCCGGGTTCGTTGAATCCGTCACCGAACACTTTGCGATGTTGTTCATCGGCGATATCGTTCGCGTTACGAATAGCGGTAACTTAATTAGTGATGGTAAATGTGACAAGAAAGGAGCGTATTCTCCTTCCGCAGAGCGAGTTTCTGTGACTGCTTTGAAGAAGATTGATGCGATTTTATTCTTAGATGCACTTGTAGATGCCATGGAATGTGGTCAAATTGCGCACGTGAAAGTGGCTTTAGCGGCGATGAAAACTTTCATCGACACTGTTCTACTCTTAGCCAAAGAAGATTGCGAAGAATTGAACAGAGCAGAGCTGAAAAAATACCCCAAAAGCCATAAAAAACAACTCGAACAAAGTGCAGCAGATGCCATGGACGTCGATGGCGAGGAGGAGGAGGAGGAGGAAGAAAGGGCTACCTCTAAGAAGGCATCGAAGAAAGGCGGCCGTGGCGCCAAAGCTTCGGCGACAGATGCCGACGAAGCAGAAGGAGACGAAGCAGACCCGGCGAACGTCAAAGAGCGGCCGGTACCAGAATACGTCACCCGTCCGCACGCGAAGCCGCCGCAGAAGCTCGCTGTTCTCGTCGACGCGCTCATCCCACGCTTGTGTCACTGCGCTTTCAAAACAGCCTGGCAATCTACGTCCGGTGCAGTGGAAGGTATCAATATGGTCTTAGACGTTGTTCCGAGAAGTATCATCCGCCCGCACATGGCAAAGATAGCGTTATGCTTACTTCGAGCCTTGCGCGGCATGCCGAAGCACGCGGCGCCAGAGATTAAAAAGACGTCGAAGGTTCTCTACAAGCTTGTTGACGTGTGCTTGCCAATTGGAAGTATTCCAAGAGGCGAGGACGCGGAGCCGGGCGTTGAGGCAGGTGTGAATGTCATTTCCGATGCTATTGTATCTATATCGGAGGCGCAAAATGTCCGACCGGCCGTAGAGAAGGCTCTGGTTGACATTTCGCGACAATGCAAAGTTAAAGTCAAAGATGTTCTGAACGTCTCTCCAGCGAGAATCGCAAAACTTTTGTCTCGTCCTCTCGGGTCGCGGCACATCGAAGATCAGATTCAAACCATTCGCGTGATTGATTTTTTCATGAAACTTGAGATTTATGCACCGTTAATCAAACAACACTCGGCGCAGCTCTTGGAGCTCTTTGGCGATGCATTGCTCATCGCCGAAAGTGAGGCCAACATCAAGATGCCTATTTCGGGCACTGTCGAAACAGTCATTCTGAACAAGAACGAGTCCATTGTTTCCTTAACATCGTGCTCACAAACCTCGGTGGCTACGGCATTACGTGCGTCGTGTGCTCATTTGATGTGTACACTGGTCACAAGGAAAAGCGCCATTACGTTTCCTTCCGAAGACTCGCAAAAGGCCTTTGAAGCCGCGATGGAGAAAGCTGTCAACGTGTTCTTCAAGTCGTTAACGAGCAGAACACCGGAAATCGTCGAAATTGCAGTGTCTGGTTTAAAAGTTGTCGTTGATCAGCAAAGTCTCAGCAAAGAGCTTTTGCAATCGTCTTTACGACCAATTCTTGGCTCTCTTGCACGTCCAGAAAATCTAACGTTGCCGTTGCTCGTCGGTTTGGAGAAACTCTTGGAGTTGCTTTCAAACTGGTTCAACCCGACATTAGGCGAAAAACTTTTGGAACATTTACGTTTGTGGTTAGAACCAAATGCGCGCGATCCTCGCATCGCCGCGGCGACTGTAAACTTGTTCCATTTGCTTCCAAACGCCGCGAGAAAATTCCTCGAGCCGCTCGTTACGCTGAACATTCAACTCGAGAACTCGTTGCCACCAATCGGTGTGCACTCAGACGTCCACTCTTTGTATCGCAAACCATTGACTAAATTTTTATCTCGGTACGCGAAGGATACGGTGGACTTCTACGTTGCTCGGTTGGATCAGCCGCAGCATTTCAACCGCTTCTTGGAGACTATTCGCATCAGTGAAGGGAGCAATATTTTGTGGGAGTTGGAGGCGAATTACGAAAAGATTTTCGATAACTCGTTCAACAAAAAGTACTTCCTCCCGACCAGCTCGACTCCGGCGCAACTCGCGCAAGCCGCAGCTGCGGGCGCTTCGAATTCACCGGATGTGGATGGTGCAAAGAAAGACGGTGATAATTCTCCGGCGCAACGCGTCGAGATTTCTCCGGAGGAGCGAATAGCTCGCGCAAAAGCCATGGGACTTTCCGGCATTGGTTCGGGATGCGACCTGGCTTCGTTCAATGCCATCAAATTATGCTGTGTTATGCTTAAGATGATGCCAAACATGAGCGAAAACACTCGCATGAGTATTCGCGACGCTTTGTGGAAGCGATGGAACGATCCTGGACGACTTGAGCGTCTCCGTCGAGAGGAGATGTTGAGTTTGCCTGAGCTTTTGGAGTCAAAGCGACTAGTGAAGTGCTTTTTGAGGTGCGTCGACCGCAATCGCATGGGTGAAGTCGAACTCTTGTTTGGAATTTTACCAATCATGTCCACGAAAACTTGTGTCGATTTAACGTTCGTGAGAGAATTCATCTCCGATCGCGTGGCTGGGAGTTACAAACCAGCGGAGAAGAGAGCCATTCTAGAGTTCTTCTTATCTGACTTTAAAGCTAAGTTCAAAGCGGCTTCGAAGAAAGACGCGGACGAGGAACAGACTGCGAAAGATGCGGATGCCTTAGTTGCAAACTTGAAGCTCGTCGTCTTACCGATGTTATCCGCCTCCTTGGAAGGATGCTCAAAGAGTCCTAAGAAACTCGCCAAGGCACGTTTGATTGTCAACGAAGACGCTGTTTCTGGGATCGTCGGAGACATTCTGGATTACGCAGACGACGAGTCACCCGCGCCAGCATTATTCAACGAGCAGTTCCGTGTACAGCTTCTGCAACTTGCAACATTACTCATTCGATGTTTGCCGGGCGACCTCGTCAAGCATCGCAAGGAGCTGATCAAGTTTGGTTGGAACCACTTGAAGCGCGAAGACCGTGCGTCGAAGCAATTTGCGTTCGTTAACGTGTGCTACTTCTTAGAAGCGTACCAAGCGCCAGAAAAGATTATTTTGCAAGTCTTTGTTGCACTTCTTCGCGCCTGTCAACCTGATACAAAGGAGTTGGCCAAAATTGCTCTCGATGCTTTAGTGCCGGCGTTGCCGAAACGACTTCCGCGAGGCGATCACAAGTATCCAATCTGGATTCGATACGCAAAGAAAATTTTAGTTGAGGAAGGCCACTCCTTGCCGCACTCAATCCACGTGTGGAACTTAATCGTTGATCACGAATCGCACTTTTACGAGTCCAGAGCGCAGTTCGTACCGCAAATGGTCAATTCTCTGTCGCGATTAGGTTTGCCGTCATCGGCGCCGATTGAAAATCGCATAATTTCCATCAACTTGGTCGAATTGATTTTGAATTGGGAGGATCGTCGGAAGAATCCTACAGAGTTTTTAGCATCCAAGAAATCCGCGCAAGCCAAGGTGCAAGAGGAAGCAACACACAAGGAAGACGAAGAGATGAGGGATGCCTCGGATGGTGAAAACGACGACAACGATAAATCTGCGTCGAAAAGGAAGAAAGGTGGTAAAGTTTCCACCACTGCATCGAAGAAACCAACTCGCGGTTCACGCAGTAAGAAAGTTGAAGCTATCGACGACGACGAGGATGAAGAAAAAGTGGAAGAAGAGGAAGAAGAGGAGGAGACGCCACGAAAATCTACTCGAGGTGGTAAGCGCAGAGGAGCTACGGGTGCGAAGAAGGACGACTCGGAAGCAGAAGATACGCCGGAAAAGAAAACCACAACGGCGACGCGCAGGAAACGAGGCAGAGCTGCAGCGGCTAAAAAGCATGATGATGACGATGATGGTGATGAAGAGGAAGAAGAAGAAGAAGAAGAAGAGGAAGAAGAAGAAGAGGAAGAAGAAGAAGAAGAAAAACCTTCCACGAGAGCGACAAGAGGTGGTCGCGCAGCGAAAATGGCAAAGACGAGCGCGAAGGACTCCTCGCCGGCGCCATCCACGCGAGGCACGCGAGGCAAAGCTGCGTTGACCGCGAAGAAGCAAACCACCGCGAAGAAATCGACAAGAGTCAGTCGTCGAGGCAAATCCGAAGAATCCGAGGAGGAGGAAGAAGAGGAAGAAGAAGAGGAAGAAGAGAAAGAGAAAGAGAAGAAAAAACCCTCGAAGAAAGAAGGAACACCCGATGGTAACATCCAATCTGCGATGCTCAAATCTGCACCTTCTATACTCACCCAACCGTCCTTAACTGGCGTCGCTGGCGGCACCGTCTCGGATAACAATGAACCGGAGTTTGCACCTTCGCCGGCAATGGCAGAAATTACCGTGAACTTTCTCGTGCGCATGGCATTTTTAACCGGCGAAGGAAAAGATCAAGTCATGAAGGAACTCAATGCGAAAACGTTGAAGTTGTTGAAACGCGCGATGACGACTTGGAAAACCGCTCGCGTGAAGTTTACGTTTATCGATAAACTTTTGGCTTTAGCCGAGCAAGCTGGACAAGATTCCTCGTCTGCCTTAGATACTGGTTTGGTCGTTTTCGACTTGGCGCTCGAGTGCGAAGTTGAAGGTTTTGTCGAACAGAACGTGAATCAAATCGCGCAATTTATCGACCCGTGCGTGTCGAGTAGCTCTGCGGAAACGCATAGAATGCTCGCGAAGGTAGTCGCTACGGCAATGACGAAGAAAATGCGCACGCCGGAAGACTTGGTTGCGAAGCAACAGGAAGCGCTGACACAAGGCGATCAGCAACAGTCGAAAAACAAGGACACCAATGCTACCGACGGTGCAGATAAGAAAGAAGGCGGCGATGATCAAGTTGCTGTGAAGACAGAACCGATAGATGCGGATGCAAAACCACCCGCACCTGCAGCGAATACGGGGTCGCAAGGCCAACCGCCGACGCAAGTCTCAGCGTCCGCATTGTTATCTCCTGAGGCGAAAATTCTTCGTTTAAAAATCGACGAGACGTGCGCGAAGAGGATCGGTGCCGCAATCACAGGCCAACCGGCGTTGCCAAATTCGCAATCGAATAGCCCTTCGCTATCCGGTGTCCTTGTCTTGCTTGTCGAGCTTGGGAGGGAGTGCCCGGAGGCTTTGGATCGCTATTTGCCTGCACTGATCAAGTTGTTATCGAGGTTGACACAAGAGTTGAATTCAGTTTCGGCTGCGAAACAGCAACAGCGCATCTTGCAACAACAATCCTCGCAAAATCGCTCGAAGTCAAAGGAGGAAAATACTCCTGTTGCCGATTACGGTTCCGTTGCGCACTGCGTGGCGGAGTGTGTCAGAGCGGTAGCCTCTCGCGTCGTCGCGACTGGCGTCATCGACCACAAGCAATTATTCTTGCGAATGTTGTTGCAGTTGGTCAACGACAAAGGAACGCATGGTGCGGTGTTGGTGGCCATTCTAGATGCGCTGTGTGATTGGGTCGACGATGCGGCTCTAGGGCCGTATGATCCATTGCGTTCTTACACCGTTTCGGCAGCAACGACGCAAGTGACTGAGACTGCAAGCAAAATATCAACGACGACGGCAGATGCCGTTGCCGCTGCCGCTGCTATCACTCCCGCAGTTCCCACTAATATATCTGGTTCGAGACCTAAGAAACGCCGCATTGGTAGCCTCAGCGATAAGGAAACCGTTTTGTTCCTTTCAAAGATGGCGCAACTCACTCGCATGGGTCTCGAGGCCACGCAAACAAAGGATTGGGAGAACAAGCTTTTAGGCGCTATTTATAAACTTTGCATGCCAGGTGGGAAACACGACGAGATTCTTCGACGTGAGGTGTTTGCAAAAGTCGAACGTCAACATTTGCTCGGCTTACGGACTCGAAACCCACTGTTCAAGGATAAGTTCTTCCAACTGTATGATGTTGCCATTGGGCAGTCACTCTTCCTGCGTCTGCAATACATCGTCACGGTGCAAGAATGGGATGCAATGGCGGATACATTCTGGCTTATGCAAGGTTTGGATTTAATTTTGCAATTATTAGCAGAGGACGAGAAAGTCACGTTAGCGCCAAATTCTGGCGTTATCGCTGGTTTATTCCCGGACGCGGAAGATCCAAAGATGCCTCCACCGGGACCACCGGATGCTAGTAAAACTGCGCCGAACTCCACGAAGAAGGGTAAGAAAACGTCGTCGGCAAAAGACAGCGATGACAATAAAAGCGACGGGGACGCGATTGCGGAATTATTCGCGCGTCACTCGAAGTTTATCAAACAAACTGGCGCTATTCGCGTTTCTGATTTGGTCGCCCCGCTTCGTAAAGTCGGCAAGCGCAATACTCATGTTGCCTATTATCTCTGGGTCCTCATCTTCCCGATTGTATGGCAGACCTTACAACGTGAAGAACAATTACAGTTGGCGAAACCTATGATCGGGTTGCTCTCGAAAGAGTACCATCAACGACAAGCCGCCGTGCGTCCAAACGTTATTCAGGCGCTATTGGAGGGCATCTCTTTATCGCAGCCACAACCGAAAATCCCTTCAGAATTGATTAAATTCTTGGGCAGTAAATTCAACGCATGGCACATCTCCATCGCGTTGTTGGAAAACCATGTGGTTCGATACCCGCAAGAAAATCGATGCTTCGACGCGTTGGCAGAATTGTATCGCGTACTGGACGAAGGCGACGTGCTCGTCGGGTTGTGGCGTCAAAGATGTGCTGCCGATGTTACACGCGCCGGCCTCGCGCTCGCGCAACACGGTCATTGGCAGCAAGCGCAAGAGGTCTTCTTTCAAGGCATGCAAAATGCTACGAGCGGTCAATTATCCGGCGTATCTAAAACTGAAGTGTGTAACTGGGAGGCGCAGTGGATTCAGTGCGCGCAACAGTTAAACCAGTGGGACTTATTAGCCGATTTCGCGAAATCCGTCAAACATGGAGAGTTGCAATGCCACACCAGTTGGCGTTTGAACGAATGGAATGCGTTGAAGGATATTTTACCTCCTGGACACGTGTCTGAAGTTGAAGAAACCGCAGGGATCATGTGCATTCGCGCGTACTCTCGATTGCACGCAGGGCGCATTCGTGATGCCGAGCAACACTGGGCAGCTGCCGTGAAGAGAGCTTTGGATCGATGGTGGTCTTTACCGGAAACCGGGGCGAATTGTCATGTGCCGATGCTCCACGCCTTTCATGTCATCACAGAAATCCAAGAGTCACGAAAAGTCATGCACGAGCTCGCGAATTGTACCAGACCGGGGCACCAAAACCCACAACATTCGCGAACGTTAGTGCAGGACGTTTTGGAAACCTGGCGTTTACGAACACCAAACGATTGGGATCCTATTCCGTGGCACAACCAAGTGTTATCGTGGCGAGGTTTCATGCACGACATGATAGCGGGAGCGCAAAAGAGCATTCAAGAGGTACATCCGAACATCGCTTCGCAAGCGACCGGCCACTCACTCGACCAATTGGGTATGCGCGACAGAGCCTGGGCGGTGAATAGGTTTGCTCGAATCGCTAGGAAGCACAACTTACCAGAAGTGGCTTTGAGTATTCTTTCCACGCAACGACCGCACGTGGAGGTGCAGGAAGCTTTCGTGAAACTCTCGGAACAATCGAGAGCGTATTTGGACATCGAGGGCGAAGCCGTGTCTGGATTGAATGCTTTGGATTCCACTTCGTTGGAATATTTCGCTCCGCATCATCAGGCGAAACTGTTCCACTTGAGAGGTCAATTCCAAGAGCGATTGGGTGAGGCAGACGGCGCTCACGAAAGTTACGCCACGTCGGTTTCCTTATGCGCACAGTTACCGGAAGTTTGGAACACGTGGGGCGAGTATTGTCAAATGAGAGCAGAACAAGCGAACGCGGAAGAGGAAGCTGGGGGCAAAACAAATGCCGACGGTACTCCAATCGAAGGCCAAGCTGCCTTTTGGAGCGAGCAAGCCGCGACGTGCATCTTACAATCCATCAAACATTCTCCGAAGGATCACTCGAAGAGAATGGTAAAGATTATTCACGCGTTAGGTTTCTCGAAACATCCCGTGGCTGTTGGAAGAGCTTTACAAAGACACGTGGATGCCATCCCATTGTGGGTCTGGATCGAGTGGATCCCGCAGTTGTTGTTGGTCTTGCTCAGACCTGAAGCACCGCACGCAAAGGCGGTGTTGATTCGGTTGGCGTGCGCGCACCCGCAAGCGGTGTACTACCAATTGCGAACATTCTTACTCGAACGACGAGATGCCTTGGCGCGTAAAACGCAAATATACAATCAACTCGAAAACACATCGGTCCCTAAAGACGAAGAAGAGAAGAAAAACCGGGAGATTTCTTTGAAGAAAGCGCAATCTTCTTTGGCTGAAGCTCGCGCCGTGTTTCAAGCAGCAAAAGAAACTGTCGATAAACTTCGCGCAAAGTTTGGCAATTTGGTCGCTGAAATTGAAGTTTTATTGAGCGAATTGTGCACCAGGTTCGGCTGTGCACCAGAAGAGCGTTTATTAGTCGTCGTGCACACGCTGTTACACAGATGTTTTAAGTACCCGTGCGCAACCACGTCTGAGGTTCCGGTGCCGTTCAAGAAAGAACTCGCCGGCGTCGCCAAAGCGTGCTTCTCTCAGGACACTTCATCAAAACACGCTGAGTTCTTCAAAGAGTATAAAACACAGTACGAACAAGATTTAGATCCAGAATCGAAATCGGCAAAGGATACGTTTCCGAAAACTTTAGAGCAATTGATTCAAAAGTTGAAGAAATGGAAGCGGAAGTTGAGTGAAGACGTTGAGAGACGTGTACCGAATTGCTTACGGTTGGAAGACGAATTGCCGAAATTAAGAGACGTGCAATTTCGCGAGGTGGAGGTGCCCGGATCGCACAAAGCGGAAGTTGCCGCATTAGCGGCATCGGCCGCTTCCGGTTCAGCTTCTAAAGACCACACGAAATCGCGACATAGACTGGCATGGATTGACTCTGAAGTCGACATTGTTCGACGGCACGGTAACTCGTACCGAGCGATTACGTTTATCGCAGCGGATGGGACCGAGCACAGATTTGCGGTGCAAACCTCCTTGACGCCCCAGGCGAGAAGCGAAGACCGCACTTTACAATTGCTCGAAGCTCTGAATGCAATCATGGAACGACACCCACAATCGAGGAGACGAAACTTGCGATTCTACACGCCGACGTTCATTCCGGCATGGCCGCAAGTTCGATTAGTCGAAGATGACAAGAACCAAGGGACGTATGGGGAAGTGTACGAAGCCAACTGTGCGCGTTACGGACGCGATCCAGACATCCCTATGGAACTCTTCAAAGCGGCCTTGAATCCAGCCGTTCTCGGTCAAGTCACCGGCTCAGAAGCTGTTCTCGATTTGCGCTTGAAAGCGTTCATGGATATCGCGAGTCAACATGTCACGGAGAACATCTTCTCACAATACATGTACAAAACCCTACCGAACGGCGCGCACTTGTGGACGTTCAAGAGGCAATTGTGTCAACAGTTGGCGTTATCCTCGTTCGTTTCGGCGTTGCTAAGAATTGGTGGACGCACGCCGAGAAAGATCTCATTTGCCAAAAATACTGGCAAGGTATTCATGTTGGACTTTTACCCGAGCTTTGATTCCAACGGTTTAATCGAGTACGCGGAACCGGTACCGTTTCGTCTCACGAGAAATTTGCACGCCTTTTTTACGCCATTCGGCGTCAAAGGCGACTTCGTGGCCACTATGGCAGCCGCTGCGCAAGCATGCACCGCCCCTGGCCGAAACGTTCGCATGCACTTGGACGTGTACTTCCGCGACTCGTTGACCATTTGGCCGTGGCGACAGCAACAGCAGGCTCAACAACAAAACGTCGACGCGAACGACGCCGCAGCGAAAACAAGCGCTGCTGCTGCTGCTTTTTTCTCCGAACCCGATGCGTCCACCGTCAACGAAATGGCCAAAGCAAACGTTGAAGAAGCCATGAAACGCTTACCAATTATCGCCCCGATTCCAACCACGAAGACTTTGGTCACCCAAACGCAAGGCGGCGGAAACGACGCCCAGCAATTGCAATCCGTGCAAAAAGGCGTCATTCATTTAGTTGAGAGCGCGTTGAACCCCAAAAATCTTGCGCGGATGGAAGTGTCCTGGCAATCTTGGTTGTGAGTGCACCTGTATAGTTTCTTTGTAATACTATTTCTCGGACCTGGACTACTCAAAGGTACCGTTCTTCTTCTTTGTACCACTTTTTTCTCCTTTTCTTTCTTTCTTTCTTTCTTTCTTTCTCTGAGTGACTTCATATTTCGTGAGATGAAAAATGGGGGCATCGACCCCCTCTTTATCATCTTAATACCCCACTAATGCCTAAGAGGGACGATGATGCGGCATCACCATCGTTGCACTCGTCTTTCTCTTCGTACAGGCACGCAGACGTCTTGGAATTCTCCCCGTCCATCCCTCCCTCGCTGTACTCGGATGTGGCCCCTTCCCGGCAATGGAAAACGACCATCAAACACCCCCAACACTCGACGCGCAAAAACGCTATCGAGAAGCGCATCACCGACCCCAGCCATCCCGCTCATCCACAGTACGGTTTGTTTGCCGCCCGAAAACTCGTTTCGGGCGAACGAATCATCGATTATCACGGAATCGTCACCATGAACGGAGAGGAGGATGCGGAATCTGATTATACCTACTGCTTTGCTCGAAGGCAACTCGTTATCGACGCGAGTCGCGTTGGTTCTGATGCGAGGTTTTGCAACGACTATCGCGGCATTCGCACGAGGCCAAACGCCGAATTTTACGAATATCGCGACCAAGTGGGTGATTTGAAATGCGCCATCAGAGTGAAAAAAGATGTGAAGCATATTCACAAAGGCGAAGAGATATGCGTGAATTACGGGAAAGGGTATTGGGTGCACAGATTCGGAAGAGAGGCGCTGGAGTTGCACTCAGTACGGGGGAAAAAGGTTTCTGAGCGGGGTTCGAGGGGAGAGTAGGCAGAGTGCATGTTGTATGAATAAATAGAGTTGAAAATAGTGAAGGTATTAGTCTTCATCGCTGCTTTCATCGTCCTCTGTCTCGCTTTCGGCTTCTCTCAACCATTTGACGAACGGTGCGGCTTTCTTTAAAAATATCAAATCTTTCTCGTCTGCGCCGTCTTTTTCATCCGCCCAAGCTAATATGGCAGATTCAGAGAGAACATCAGCGTCGTATAAAAGATGTAAAATCTTCGCAAACGCGTTGGCAACCTGTTTACCTTGACAGTCTTTAAACGCACCTTCTTCGGCACAGAATTCTTCTAACGTTAACAACACTTCCACCTGATCGTCTTCGGATTTAAGAAACTTGGCGAGCAACGGCGCGTAACGTTTGACGTGTTTTTTCACTCTTGAGACGCATTCGTTCGCGTCGGATGGGAATTCACTTGGGAAGAGTTTACGAAACTGTTTATCGCACTTGGCAGTTGGTGGCATGGATAACGCAAATATGGCGCACAAAACGTAACGCGCGATGTCCGCAAAGGTTCTATTCTCAGCCATTTTTAAGCCTTGAAGCTCCACCGTAACGTTTTCGTCGATGGTGTTGTCACGCAGCGCTCTAAAAAATGTTTCCGATACTTCTTTGTGAAAGTGTCGTTCGTCGGCATCGGAGTCCGAGTCCGAGTCCTCATCCATTTCGTCGTCGTCGTCGTCGTCATTGTCCGACGCATTTGCAGCACCACCTTCTTTGGCGTTATTCGCTTTATTCTCATCTACTTCGTTACCACTACTCTTTTCGTTCAGATACGTTTTGTCGGGAATCACACCTGGTACTAATGATTTCGTGCGAAATGACGGACATATCCATCGGTAGCCTTCACCACCGACACCGACTGATTGTGCATTGTAAGACTCATCGGGGCCTAATTGTAATTGCTCGGCAAACTTCTTCGCCATTTCTTCGCCATGCACGTGTTCAAAGTCACTGCGATGATCATCTCTTTTCAAGTACGAACCGCCTGAATCCTCGCCGGACAGCGTCGACGATGCGTCTGACTCCGAGTCCGAATCGTCCTCCTCGCATACCGTTTGGGGCACGCTGCCAATTCGAGAACACGGGGCGAGTTCAAAGTTTTTCCCGATGATTACGTCGGTACCAACAACGGATCCAGCATGAATAGTAGCCTTTTCACCGATTTTAGCGTTGTAACCGACAAGCGCGTGAGTGATTTTAGCGTCGTTTTCAACGACGCATCCGTCAAAAAGGACGCAGTTGATGATGGTGACGTTCGAGCCGAGGGAACAGTTTTGACCGATAATGGCATCTCTCAAGACACATTTCGCGCCTATTTTTGTGTTTCGACCAAACACGCATCCCGACTGAATGGACGCAGATGTATCTATGGTCACGTCGTCGGCGGCAAACGAGTTTTCAAATCGAGTTCTAAGACCTCCCGTCGCTGCAATCTTACGGTAGTTCATCTTTCGAAACTTCGTCTCTTCTGTATTCGTGTAGTCAAAGAACACGCAGTTTCCATCGATAGTTTGCGGGTAGCAGTATCCTCTCACTACGTCTCTTCCAATAGCGCCAAAACTTCTCACGTCGTTCGCTCTCGCGCAATATTCTCTACCTAAATCGATAAAGTGTGCGTGCAACTGATTGCCTAATTCGGCTTCGTCGAGAATACCACACACGAAATCTTTCCGTATGGATTGGTAATCGAAATTGTCCGTGAACAACATCAAAACTTCGGGCGAGCAAATGTACACGCACAAATCTCGAGCATTCGTCTCGACTTCCACGTCTTCGCGTTCGCTTGATAAAGCGGCGTCTATGTTCAACTGGCCTCCTGCTGATTTTGTGACGCCACCTTTCGATTCTTTGAACGCGACTATTTTATATTCATCCTCGTCGTTCGTAGTGATAGAAGTAGTGGTAGTCGTGGTGCTCTTTTGGTTCTGTTCTTTTGTGCTCGAACTGCTCTTCGCCTTCGTTCTCGTCAACCCTAACATCAACTCCGAGTCTCCAAATTTCCCTTCCCTTGCGTCTTTCCCGTCTCTCGCGAAACATAGCGTCGCCACGCACAACTTATCCTTCTTCCTTCTCTGCTTATGCTTCAAAATTGCTCCGGACAAATCCACGTTCGAGACAATATCCGCTGTGCACAATATAAAATCGTGATTGATCACGCGTTCTTCCTCCACGAACCGCAACGCGTCCCCGACCGTATCCATATTCGCGGGGCCCTGCAGGAGTCGAATCTTTGCATCATCTGGCGTTCCTTCGATTCTGCTCCGTTTCCCCAGGTGCTTTTCGATTTTCTGGACGTGGTCTTTCGTG
>Ga0115011_10001177_pt1 | contig 19090 bp, 19 predicted proteins | sample TroAtlMetagenome_2_FD_88705 | JGI IMG/M metagenome (GOLD analysis project Ga0115011, IMG submission 88705) | Marine eukaryotic phytoplankton communities from Atlantic Ocean - Tropical Atlantic ANT8 Metagenome | ecosystem: Environmental > Aquatic > Marine > Oceanic | place: Tropical Atlantic...
ACAATTGCTCTTTCTTTCAATACAAGATTTTGGAATTTTTCCCAACCCATGTCATTTACAAGATAACGCATTCTATTTCTAGCAAGATTTTTTCTATCTCCCAATCTATCAAATATTCTCATAACAGCAATTGAAGTATAAAGTAAATCTTCTTCAGGAGTAAAGTCTTCTAATTGATGTCCGACAAAGGATTTGTTACCTAAGCCACCACCAAGAAAAATTTTGAACCCCTTTTGTTCAGAACCATCAACTTGTCGAATTTCTGGAATCAAACCAACATCAACCATTCTAACCATTCCATGTTTTTCACAACATGTAAAATTGAATTTGAATTTACGTGGAAGACTTTGAGCCATAGGATTACGCAAAAAGAATTTAGCAGTTGCTAAAGCATAAGGAGTGGAATCAAATTTTTCATCACAACAAACACCAGATAGAGGACTGCACATTACATTTCGAACAGAATTACCACATGCCTCTCTAGAAGTTAAACCAACCTCTGCAAGTGATCTAAAGATCTCAGAAACATCTTCTAAAATTACCCAGTGTAATTGAATATTTTCACGAGTTGAAAAATGGGCACTTCCTATAGAATATTGTTCACTAAGTTTAGATAATTTTTCAAACTGTTTTGGGTAAATTTCACCAGCAGGTAATTTTACACGAACCATTGCATAATCACTAGTCATTCTAGTTCCATATGCACCATGTTGTAAACGGAATCGTCTAAAACTATCTTCATCATATTTACCTTGACGGTATAATTTTACAGTTTCAGCAAAATGATCAGCTTCATCAACACGGGCCCAATTAATTTTAGGAGATACTGGATCAACTGAAGAATGAGTCAAATCGGAGATAGTCAATACAATGAAATTCAATCGGGTTTGGTTATAAATTTTTGATATTGGTATGTTTTAGTAATAAATTTCAAGAAACAAACAAAATTTTCCGGTTTATTCATTGCAAAAATAGTGTTAGTATAACCTAATTTTTACGTGCGAATGTATTTATGGATAAAACAGAAAACATCACTATGCAAGAAGCAACAATAGCAGAACAATCTTCAAAAATTTTTACAGATGTTCGTGAAGTGGAAATCACACGTGCAATTGCAGATGAATTTCATGATGTATTAATTGATAGAGCAGAATCAGACGTAATCATCATAGGAGCAGGACCAGCAGGATTAACAGCAAGTAGAGAATTATCAAATTTAGGTTTCAAAGTTTTAGTGATTGAACAAAATAACTATCTAGGAGGAGGTTACTGGCTAGGAGGATATATGATGAATCCAGTTACAGTTAGAGAACCAGCCCAAAAAATTTGGGATGAATTAGGAGTTCCTTACAAAAAAGTTCAAGACGGATTATACTTAACACCAGGACCACACGCAGTATCAAAATTAATTGGAGCTGCATGTGATGCAGGAGTTAAATTTCTACAACTAACAAAATTCGATGATTTAGTATTAAAAAATGGAAGAGTTGCAGGAATTGTTGTTAATTGGATGCCAGTTTCAGCATTACCACGAAACATTACATGTGTTGATCCAGTTGCATTTGAAGCTAAAGTAATCATAGATGCATCAGGACATGACTCTGTTGCAGTAAAAAGATTAGTAGATAGAGGATTAGCAGAATGGAAAGGAATGGAACCAATGTATGTTAACGACGGAGAAGAACACGTAGTTCACAAAACAGGAGAAGTTTATCCAGGACTTATTGCAGCAGGAATGTCTGTTACTGAAACTCATGGATTAGCAAGAATGGGACCAACATTTGGTTCAATGTTATATTCTGGAAAAAGAGCAGCAGAGATTGCAGCAGAAAAAATCAAAGAGTTAGAAAGATAAATAATTTAACAACATAGAATATTCAGTGAAAATTTCTAAAATTATCTTATACAACGAACCAACCGTTTCAAAATTAAATTTAAAAAATATTCAAAAATTTATTTTACAAACATTTGGAATCAATTGTGAATTTCGAGAAAATATTTTTAAAAAATTAAATGAAAAAGAATATGAAAAAATTTCAAATACAAGAGTATTTGATTTAAAAAAACCATTTCAAAAACATGCATCATCAATTACAGAAATTTCAATAGAATCACAAAATACAGATATGTCTAGAGAAAAAGAAATTCCCATCTATGATGGAATTGAGATGAGTAAAGTCATTGAAGAAATTATACCGCAACAAGAAAATATTGAAAATATTTTACACATAGTTTTTACGAATAAATTAACAGGAACATTTGATTTAGATGATTACAGATACCATGCAAGAGCATGGGTAGGCTCAAATCCAATAATTATTTCAACTACAGGAATTATTGAAGCACCAGCAAAACCCAAGCAATACTACATAGATTTAATGACAAATTTTTCAAATGAATCAGAGGAAACAATTAGACAAAAATACAAAGGAGAGTTTTTAGAACATGATGATCCTAGGTTACCACAAATAATTGAAGGATGTTTACTTCAATCAATAATGTACTATGAAACAGGAGATGTTTTTTGTAAAGATGTTCAATGTAGATTATTTAATGCACATTGGCAAAAAGATCTATTCATTTCACAGATTAAAAATCCATCATTATGCAATCAACATGCAAAAATTCTAACTAAAATGAAAAATAACGATGGATAGAATGAGATATTGACTTAAATTAATGAAATAAAAACATCATTCACTATGATGGCAGCAGATGCAGGTGCAGCAGTTTTAGAAACTAATAATGACGGTCCCAAGATTCCAGATAAAAAGAAAACAAAATTTGATGTGATCATTATTGGAGCAGGACCATCAGGATATACAGCAGGAATTTATTGTTCAAGAGCAGGTTATGACACATTAATTTTATCAGGAATTTTACCAGGAGGTCAACTTGTCAATACGACAGAAGTAGAAAACTATCCAGGTTTTGAAAATGGCATAATGGGCCCAGATCTAATGATTGACATGAGAAAACAATCTCAAAGAATGGGTACTACTATAATTGATGATATTGCAGTGGATGTAGATTTTAGACGGGCACCATACAAAGTTTTAACCGGTTCAGAAGAATACGAAGGACGAGCAGTAATTATTGCAACAGGTGCAAATCCAAAAAAAATGGGAATTGAAGGAGAAGAGGAATTTTCAGGAAAAGGAGTATCATATTGTGCAACATGTGACGGTCCATTTTTCAGAAATTTAGAATTAATTGTAGTAGGAGGAGGAGATTCAGCAATTGAAGAGGCAACCTTCCTTACAAAATTTGCAACTAGAGTACACGTAGTACATAGAAGAGATGAATTAAGAGCAAGTAAAGTTATGCAAGAGAGAGCCATGAATAATGAGAAGATTCAATTTCATTGGGATTCAGAAGTAATCAAAATTAACGGGGATGAAAAAATGCAACAAGCAGTTTTAAAAAATCTAAAAACTAATGAAGAAAAAACTATCAATGTAGGCGGATTATTTGTAGCAATTGGACATCAACCAAATACAGAATTATTCAAAAATCAAATTGATTTAGATGATGAGGGATACATTGTTTTAAAAAATAAAACACATACAAACATGGAAGGAGTTTTTGCAGCAGGAGATGTACATGATAGAAATTACAGACAAGCAATTACAGCTGCAGGGTACGGTTGTATGGCAGCCATTGATGTAGATAAATTCCTTACAGAAAATGCAGACAAATAAAAATGCAAAATGCAATAATTGTTTGAATAATTTTCATCAAAAAGATATTTACACAATTCAACAATTTCAATACAAAAAAGAACCCAATTATCAATGGACATTAGAATTTTTTGAGCAATTGAAGATTGGAGAATGGGATTCATTTTGTGAAAAATGTATCAAAGAGTATTCGAATCAATTGGATAATGCATGGAATGATCAAAAAAGTCAAGTTCTTTAATGCAAAAATTAAGTAAAAAATAATGAATTCAGATTCAGATGAGATTAAAATCAAAGTTAAAGAGAACAGTGAAAAACTTATGAAGTTAGGCTCGATTTTAGCAAAAAATCAATTTACTTATAAAATTGAAGAAAAAAAATCTAAAGAATACTGGCAAAATAGAATAATAGATTTAGAAAAATATAATGAATCATCCATAGCATATTACAATCAAGTTCACAACATGATGAATCTTATCAATAAAGAAAAAGGAGAAATGTTTCTATTACAAATAAGTAAATTTCATCAATTAGGAGCTCAATTAAAAAAAATAATGCAACAGATTGAGGAGACTCCATCAATAGCAAATTCAAAAGACAAACAACAGAGTCAATGGAGTAAAAAAGTTAAAGAAAAATTAGTAGAAGTGAGTAACAGTTGTTTTGAACAGGAAAAATCCATGAATTTGAATTTTAGAGAATTTTATGACAAAGAAATTAAAAAAATTTTAGAATAAAAATTATTTTAATTTTTTAATTTTGAGGGTAGTAACAGAACCATCTTTATTCAAATTTAATAATTCATGACCATTTCTTGTTACCCATCTGGAAATATCCTCTTCAGCGTCTGGATCATCAGCAGAAACGTTAATGATTTCACCAACTTGCATTTTTTCTAGCTCAATTTTTGTTCTAAATACAGGTTCAGGACAAAACAATCCAGTTGCATCCAATTGTTTTTCAGTAGATTCTGACATTCATTGTTCAAATCAAATTTGTCATATTAAAGTCTAAGTAACAAATTGAAAAAAGAGTTTCTCATTAATAGGTGAAAAACCTCGAAAAAAATTATTTAAAAAGATCTTCAGTCTCAGGCCGAATTAAATCATTAATGTTATGTTTTTCAGAATTAAATGAATAATCACGAATTATTGCAACAGGAGATTTAGTTGTTTTACCCATCACTAATTCTGCAGCTGAAGAAAGCTCATCAGCAATAGCAATTGCAGTAACTCGCAACACACGATTAAAAGAATCCAAAGTTCCAGAATAATCCAAAATTGGCTCTATCCCAGATATGCCTATTGCACAATTTGTTTGCCCCATTCGAAAAGGACGTCCAAAAGTATCAGAAATAATTACCGCAACAGTTTTCCCAGTTTGTTCAAAAATTTCTTTTCTTAATCGTTCTGCAGATTCATCAGAATTTAACGGTAACAAGGTGGCAAAACCATTAACAACATTACTTTCATCAATTCCAGAATTAGCACAAATAAAACCATTTTTGGTTTCAGTAATGATTAAACCATTTTTCATTCTAACAATTCTCTTAGACTCAGATAGAACTAGTTCTACAATTCGAGGATCTTTTTTGTACTGAGAGCTTATTCCTTCAGACAGTAGTGAAGGGTTAACAGTGGATAATTCAACTAAACGTCCTTCTTGTTTAGAAATAATTTTTTGAGCAATTACAAGAATATCCCCATCAGTTACATTAGCAGAATTTAAAATTATTTTAGAAAGATTATCATCAGAATTAATTTCTTTGTCAATATAGACTGGAGTTATTTTCAATTATTTTATCATTAAATTAACAAGTAAAAAATTGTTTAGACAGTAGTTTGTAATTCTAATTTATAGTGTTTATTGATTATATCTAAAATTTTAGTTAAGTCTTTTTCTTCAAGCGTAGTAGTAGCTAAATCCTTAACTAGATCTTGAGCTCGATATGCAATTCCCAATCCACAGACATCAAATAATTTAATATCATTTGCACCATCAACTACACAGACAATATTTTCTTTCTTTTCACCCCATTCTTCAATTTTTATTTTTGCAGATTTTGATTTATCTGAATCAACATTTATCGTAACGCCATCTAATTTTCCATCTTTAAAGATCAAATCATTACAAAAAACATAATCCAAGCCTAATTCTTTTTGTAATCTGTCCATCATCAATGTAAAACCTCCTGAAACAGCCATAATTTTCCAACCTGCAGATTTTAAAATTTTACAAGCTTCTTTAGCTCCAGTCATAATTGGTAAATCATCAGCTACTTCCTGACATATTTTTTCATCCAATCCCTTTAAAGCAGCAACTCTAGTTCTAAGGCCTTCTTCCCAATTAATTTTACCTTGAATTCCTTGTTTAGTGATTTCCCAAATCTCATCTTCTTTGTTTAATTTTTCTGCAAGAATTGGAAGATATTCTTCGTCTAATAATACACCCTCAACATCAAAAATTATTAGCAATAGATTTCTGATTTTGGAAAAAATTCTAATAATATTAAAGTAGTGCCATCTTAATTTGAGATTTTCAATTTTGAATGTATTAAAATATGAAAAAAAATCAAAAACGGTAATAATAAATCATGGAATAATATTATGAGTTTATGGTCGAAGAACTTGAACGAAAATATGATGTCAAAATCTTAATGACTGAAGAAAAAGTAAAATTTCCTGATGAATTAAAAGCACAATTAAAAGAATCAGGAATGATGGATGAAAAGGGTAAATTAAAACTCAAAGGAGTTAGTCCAAAAATGCTTAAAAGAATGAAACAAGAATATGTCGAATGTCCTGTTTTAAAAGAAGACATCCAATTTGTACAATGTTTCATTTGTCCAAATTTCCAAAGTAGAGTTATGGGCGAAGTTTTCTGTAAAGGGGAACCATTAAAATAATTTTAAAAGTTCACGAAAGGCTCATTAATTAAAATAATTCTCAGTAGAGTAGTTTTGGGCAAACAAGATGTTGGAATCACAGTCTCAAAAAATGAGGATTTTAGTGAATGGTATACACAAGTTGTTTTAAAGGCAAAACTAGCAGATTATGCACCAGTAAAGGGGTTAATTGTTCTAAGACCAGATGGATATTCAATCTGGGAATCATTAAGAAGTACATTTGATAAAAAATTTGCACGTAATGGTATTAGAAATGGATTTTTACCAATTTTGATCCCAGAATCACTGTTAGGAAAAGAACAGAAGCATTTTGCAGGGTTTAATCCAGAAGTTTTTTGGGTTACACATTCAGGAACAAATGAGGTAGGAGACAGATTGGCATTAAGACCAACATCAGAAACTTTAGCATATACACTTTATTCAAAATGGATTCAAAGTTGGAGAGATTTACCTTTAAAAATTAATTTTTGGAATACAGCATTAAGAGCAGAAATTAAAGCAACCAAACCATTTCTTAGAACATCAGAATTTCTATGGCAAGAAGGACATACAGTACATTCAACAAAAGAAGAAGCTGAAAAAGAAGTAATCAAGATTCTAGACATTTACAAAAATACTGTTGAAGAAGAATTAGCAATCCCAGTTACAACAGGTAAAAAAAGTGAAAAAGAAAAATTTGTAGGTGCAGAGTATACAACAACAATGGAATCCATTATGCCAGATGGAAAAGCATTACAAATGGGAACATCGCATTTCTTAGCACAAAATTTTTCAAAACCATTTGAAGTAAAATTTGCAGATAAAGATAACGTAGAACACTTTGCATGGCAAACTTCCTGGGGAGTTTCATGGAGATTAATTGGTGCAATGATAATGGCACATGGAGACGATAAAGGATTAGTTTTACCACCTAAAGTAGCCCCAATGCAAGTAGTGATCATTCCAATTTACAAAAATGATAATGATAAAGAAAAAGTAATGACAAAGGTAGATGAAATAACAAATACGTTAGAATCAAAAAATATCAGGGTTCATGTTGATTCAAGAGAAGAATTTACACCAGGCTACAAATTTAATGATTGGGAATTAAAAGGAGTTCCGATCAGAATAGAAATTGGGCCAAAAGATATTGAAAATAATAGCATGGTAATTGCAAAAAGATACAATCATGAAAAAATAAAACTAGAATTAAAACAAGTAGATAAAATCACCACAATTTTAGAAGAAATACAATCAGAGATGTTGAAAAAAGCCAAAACAGAGGCAACACAAAATACGGTAGATATTGAAAATTATGATGAATTTAAAGCAAAAATGGAAAAAGGCGGATTCTTCAATTCCCCATGGTGTGGAAAATTAGAATGTGAAGAGAAGATTAAAGAAGAAACAGGTGCAGAAATAAGAGTAATTCCATTTGATAGTGAAAATACATCCAAAGAATGCATTTACTGTAAGCAACAAAGCATGTCAATTCCAATTTTTGCTAGAGGGTACTAGAGGATTTATTGCCGCAACATAATAATACAAAAAAAATTTTTTTGACATAATGACAGTTAATCCAGAATTAGAAAAAAATAATGAATTGTTACAACAATTCAAAGAAACAAGAAAAAGGACATTAGAATTAGTAAAGAATTTAGAAAAAGATGATTTTGTAGTTCAAACTGCACCATATATGAGCCCACCCAAATGGCATATTGGTCACGTTAGTTGGATTTACGAGGCCATAATAAGTAAAATAGATAAAAATTACAAATTTCATTCAAATGAATTCTCAGAGTATTTGAATTCATATTATCAACAATTTGGTTTGCCTCACGAAAAGGGACTTAGAGGCATTATATCAAGACCAACCACAAACGAAATTTTTCAATATTTCAACACAATAAATCAAAAAGTTGAAAAATTTATTCAAACTCATGAATTAAACGAACAAGAAAAAAAATTAATCATAACAGGATTTCATCACGAATGTCAACATCAAGAATTACTGGTGTATGATTTACAACATCTTCTTGCAGAACAATATTTACCAGTAAGAAAAAACAAAAGAAGGATTCAAGAAAATAAACAAGAAGAATTTGTAAAAATTAAAGGAGGAATATTTGAAATGGGATATAATGGAAAAGGATTTTCTTATGATATTGAATTACCAGAACATAAAACATATCTCGAAGATTACAAAATTGGAATATTCCCAATTACAAATAGAGAATATTTAGAATTTATGAATGATGGAGGATATGAAACATACAAGCATTGGTTGTCAGATGGTTGGGAAAAAGTCAAATCAAATAATTGGAAATCACCAATGTATTGGGAAAAAATTGATGATGAATGGTATGTAAGGGACTTTTTAGGAATTAGAAAAATTAATCCAAATGAACCGGTGTGCCATGTTAGTTACTATGAAGCAGATGCATTTTGTAAATGGGCAGGAAAAAGATTACCTACAGAGGCAGAATGGGAAAAAGCAGCATGTTGGGATGAGGCAAAACAAGAAAAATCAACATTCCCATGGGGAAACAGTAACCCTACAGAAGAAAATTGTAATTTATTGGAATCATATCATTGGGGGTGCACAGAGATAGGCACATATCCCAATGGAAAAAGTCCATCAGGATGTCAACAAATGATTGGAGACGTATGGGAATGGACAGCATCAGAATTTGTAGGATACCCAGGTTTCAAAACAGGTTTTGATGAATATAATGACAAATGGTTTACAAATCAAAAAGTTTTGAGAGGAGGATCATTTGGAACTCCAAAAATGTCAATTAGAGGAAGTTATAGAAATTTTTTCAGATTAGATGAACGATGGTTATTTTCAGGATTTAGATGTGTAGAAGACATTTAATTTTTAGATACTAAAGTTAAAGAAAAATATTTTTTTTCATCCAACCACATTTTTTTTATTTCAAATCCTGTATCACAAAGAATTTGTTTAATTTGATTGACGTTATACTTATGAGAATATTCAGTATGAATTAATTCATTTTTTTCTAAATTTAGAAGTAAATTAGATTTTGAAATAATTACAGATTGAGATACAAGAGATTTTAGATTCATTTCAATTCTCTGATCATTTTCATTATAGGTTGAATAGTGTGAAAACTTACTAAGATCAAAGTCACCATCAAGTTCATTATTTATTCTAGATAAAACATTGAGATTGAATTGAGCAGTAATATCAGCAGAATCATCATAGGCAGACTCCAAAATATGTTTGTCCTTAACTAAATCCAAACCAATTAAAAAAAGATCCCCAGATTTCATCGTAGAGAAAATATTTTTCAAAAATATTTTTCCATCATTTGGAGTAAAGTTTCCAAAACTAGAACCTAAAAAAATTATTAGGTTTTTTTTCTTATCATAATTTTTCAGGAATTCTAAACCTCCTTCATAAGTATCAATTATTCCAGTAATATGGAGAGTTTCGTAATCTTTTAACAATTGTTCAGAACTTTCAGTAAGAATTTCAGAAATATCGATTGGAAAGTAGTCAGTTTTTGACTGTAATTTTGTAAAAATATCAATTATTACTCTAGTTTTTACTGAAGCACCACTTCCAAGTTCAACCAGTTTAGTTTCTTCATCAAGGTAAGGAAGTAAATCAGATTCCAAATTTTTTAAAATTCCAAGTTCAGTTCTAGTCGGATAATATTCTGGGAGTAAACAAATGGATTCAAATAGTGACGAACCTTTAGAATCATAAAAAAATTTAGGATTGATAAATTTTGAATCCTGAGATAAACTAAAAGATATTTCTTCAGCAAAAGATTTTTCAATTTTTGTTGCATGAGGTTTAAAATAACGAAGTTTAGAATCAATTACATATTGTTTATAATTTAATTTTTTATAAGAAAAATCACTCAAGCAACAGATTTTCATTTTATGGACTTAAAATTCTTCTCACAGTATTACGCATGGAGCATATTTCTTGATATACTGGATAAATTACTAACAAACATTGACAGAAATATTAAGAATTGAAAATTTGAAAAAACATTATATCAAAAAGAAAATATTCACATCAGAAACATCCATAGTTAAAGCAGTTGATGACGTATCATTTTCAGTTAAACAAGGTGAAGTTTTTGTTTTAGCAGGAGAATCAGGTTCTGGGAAGTCAACAATAGCAAAATTAATTTTGAAATCAATTAAATCAGATTCAGGAAAAATTATTTTTGAACAACAAGAAATAGATGATGAAAAAAGAAATTTAGAAAAAATTAGAATGAATTGTCAAATGATTCATCAGGATCCATATGATTCAATAAATCCAAGAATGCGAATAAAAGAAATTATTTCAGAACCACTTGAAATTCATAACAAAATGAACAAAGATGAAATTAACAATAGAGTAATTGAAGTATTACAAGAGGTCAAACTAGAACCAGCTGAAGAAATTAGTAAAAAATACCCACACATGCTATCAGGTGGACAGAGACAAAGAGTAGTGTTAGCAAGAGCATTAGCAATTAAACCAAAAATAATTTTAGCAGATGAACCAGTTTCAATGCTTGATGTATCAATTAGAGCTGAAATTTTAGAATTGATGAGAGAATTACAAAATAAATTCAATATTTCATTTATTTACATTACACATGATTTGGCTACAGCCAAATATTTTGGTCAAAGTATAGGAATTTTGTATTTGGGCAAAATTGTGGAACTGGGTCCAATCAATCAAGTATTAGATAACCCAAAACACCCATACACACAGGCATTAATTGACGCAATTTCAGAGCCAAATCCAGAAAATCTATTCAAAGAAAGGATAATCAGAATTAAAGAGGTACAAGGATCAAAAAAAATTGAAGGATGTAAATTTAGAGACAGATGTCCATATGAAATTGAAAAATGTGCTACTGAACCAAATTTAGAAGAAAATGAAAAAGGACATTATTCAGCATGTCATGTTAAAATCAATTAAGTTGTTTTAACAGAAGGTACACGTTTATCCTTATAGGTAACAACATTTGAAACCCCATTCTTTGGAAAAACACCGTAAATCAATTTTGCTTTTTGAATAACAGAGTCTTTTAAAGAAACCATAATGAATTGACTTTCTTTTGATCTTTCTTCCAAAATATTTGAAAGTCTTTCAGCATTAGGTGCATCAAGATGAGCATCAACTTCATCAAACAGATAGAATGGGGAAGGTTTGAGTTTTTGTAATGCTAGAACAAATACAATTGCAGCAAGCGTTTTTTCACCACCACTGATAGAAGTAGATTCTCTTTTTGGTTTATTTGGGAATTGAATCAAATAAGATATTCCAGAATTAAAGATATCATCTTCATTTTGTAATTCTAACCAAGCATTACCACCAGTCATTTTATTAAAAATCAATCTAATCTCTTTATCCACTTTATCAAATGCATCCAAGAAAGTTTGTCGTTTATCTTTTTCAATGTCTTCAATAAATTTAACAATGGAATTTCGTTCTTCCTCTAAAGAATTCTTTCTAACGGACATTGATCTATATCCATAAGAAACTTCAAGATATGTTTCAGGTGCCTTTGCATTTAATGCATTGAGAGATGTTAGTTCAGTAGTTAATCCTTGTACAATTGGATCAACATCAAATGTTTCCATATCCTTATCAAATCCAAATGTTGAAAGAATTTGTTGGAGTTTAACTTCATTTTCGATTAAATCATGCAAATCACGATTTAATGAATCAGATTGACGCTCAAAATTGTTAATTTGTTTAGTTAGATCCATATCCTTTTCAGTCAAATTTTTGAGTTTTCCATCAATTTCTTGAACTTGTCCAATAGAGGCACCAGATGTTGAAATTAATTCCTGCTCTTTTTGTCTTAGTTTTTCTAAAACTTCTCTTTTAGGATCTTTTTGTTTTTCCAAATCGTTAATTTTTGATTCAATTTGTTCAGATTCTAAACGTAATGAATTTTCTTCATCATTTAATCTAGTTGTTTGAGATTTTTCACGATTATCTTGCGTTTGCATTGTAGTTAATTGAGATGATTTATCACGATATTCATTCATAATTGAAGTGTACAATTTTTCAATATCAGATTTTTTTATATTTATTTTTGATAATTCACTTGCAATTCTAGTTTGTTCTCCACTAGCATAATTTTGTTCAACAATACTAATACGATCAAGTAATGAATCAAGGTGAGATTCATTTGTTGAAACTTCAGATTCAATTATATTATTTCTAGAAGTTAGTTCAGAAATTCTTTTTGTTAGTTGTTCTTTCGTATTTTTTGCAGATACAATTCTAGATTTTAGATTTTCATAATTTTCAGATGCAGATGTTAAAGCATTTTCAGACATAGACAATCTATCAGAATAAGATTGGATAGAATCATCCAATTTTTTTAAGGTGTGTTTTTTCTTTAGCATGTATTTTTTAATCAAACTTATCGATTGAATCAATCCATCAATGTCACTACTCATTGAAATTAATTTTGTTAGTTTTGAAATTTTTGAATTAATATCAATGACTACAGTTCCACCCTTAGCCTCAAAGAATTCACCATCAAGAGTGACAGATTTGTATCCTAATTGAGATAAATTGTATGCAGATTCACGGGTTTCTGCCAAAATTATATTCCCAAATAGAAATGTTTTGAGGGCAGAATAGGCATCATTGCATTTTACAAAATCAGATAAGACTCCAATTATACCAGATTCTTTAGGCATAGTAAGTTTGAATTTTGGAATAGCATCAAGTGGAATAATTTTTAATTTTGGAAGTTTTTTATTTCTAGCAACTTCAGCGATACCAAGTAATGTTGCAAAATCTTTTACCACTAATGCTTTAATCCAATCAGAACTAACAGCAAGAACAGAACGCTCATATTTTTTATCCCAAGAAATCATTTCATAAACTAAACCATCTATACCTAATTTGTCGGCATCCTCTTTTAATTTTGCAACAGTATAATCTTCATGCATGAAACCTTTTACAGTTTTTATTTTAGAGTCATATTGATTAGCAGCTTTATCAGATTTTTCTAAAATTAATCCTAATTCATCCATATCATGAATTGTTTTTGATTTTTTTGTTTTTAATTTTAAAATTCTAGATTTTAATTCAGAAATAGTAGCACGATGATTATTTGTCAATGAAGATAATTTAGATTCTAAGTTAATCAATTCTACAATATCTTTTTCTAATTGAATTAATTTTTCAGAATTAGATTTTATTTTTAATTCAGATTCTTCTTTTTCGTGTAAAATTTTAGAAAGTTTTAGTTTAACACTATTTGATTGTTCAGTAAGATTTTTTATTTTGTTATCAATTTCAGATTTTTTTGCTGCTGCTTCAGACTGCTCAGTAAGAATTTTGTTACGTTCTAGATCAATTAATTCCAAATCATGATTTATCTTATTTTTTTCTCCATTTGTAACTTCAATTGATTCTTTTATTTTTTGGATTTGTGTATCAATATCTTGTCTAGCATTAACAATTTCTTCTAATTCAATTTTTATTTGTGGAATTCTAGAATTGATTTGTTCAAGTCTTTTCTTTGATGCAGAAATAGCAGTATTATCAATTTCATATTGCTCCATTGCAGAACTAATTTCAGCATCCAATGTAGCCTTAGCTTGAGTATAATCATTGGCGGCATTCATTAATGTAGATTTTTCAGAATCTAAAACTCCAATTTCATCCCTTAAAATAGTTCTTTCACCATCTAATGTACTAATTTGTCCAGTTAAACCACGTAATTTTTCTTCTTTTTCAGATTTTTGGGATGAAATTATTTTCATTTTATTTGCAGCAGATATTGCTTTGTATCGATTAAGTTCACGTTCAAGAATGTCATGACGTAATTTTTGATTCCTCTCTTCTTCTAATTCGTCAATACGTTTCTTAATTTCACCCATTTTTGCAAGTGCAATTTCAAGTCGTCTATCAGCTTCATCAAGTTGTTTTATTGATTCTGATTTTTTTTCATCAAAATAAGAAAGTCCAATTAAATCTTCAATAGTTTTTCTTTTTTCTTCAGATGTGAATTCAGAAATTCTTGTTACAGTTCCTTGTTGTACTGCATTGAGTTGTCCCAATCCAGCATTTGCCATATCAAGTAAATCTAAAACATGACTTCTCTGAGTTTTCTTTTTATTGAGATAATAGGTATTCTCACCATTTTCATCTAGCTCTCTAGTAATTTCAACAACATCACTGTCAACAGGAATTTTTCGATCGGTGTTATCAAAGTGAACACTTGATCGTGCCATTTTAGGACCTCGACGACTTCCTTCTATATCATGAATTAATGATCGAAGTTTATCAACTCTCATAACTTTAGGCTTATTTTCACCCATTGCAAAAATTATGGCATCCAAAATGTTACTTTTTCCAGAACCATTTGGACCTGAGATCGATACCAATCCAGGTTCAAAGTTTACAGTTGTATTTCGAAATCCAAAGGATTTGAATCCAAAGATCTCTACTTTTTTTACATGTACCAATGTAGATCATTTCAAATTAGATAGGATAATCGATGATTAACAATTTTTGTTGACTCTATTGATTAATTTTTCTTGTTATATTATCAAATTTTTCGTAACGGAGGTAATTATCAAATAACTTTCAAAAAGATAATTTCAAAAGAAATGAGCCTAACTATAATTAGCAAGTAAACAATTGTAATGCATGACAAAAGTTGGATTGATCCAAACATCAAATTATGAAAATAACAAAAAAGGAATTGAAAATGTTTCAAAATTATTAAAAAAGTTAGGTACAGATGAAACAGAAATTGTTTGTTTGCCAGAACAATGGCTTCCAAATAATAAGATCGATGATTATGATAAAGAATTTTCAGAATTTAAAAAAATTTCACAAGAATACAATATGACAATTATTCCAGGTGCATTTTATCAAGAAAAAAATAATCAAATTTCAATAAATTCACCCATAATCAGTCCAGATGGAGAAATCATTGGAAAACAGGAGAAAATTCACCCATACGACTACGAAAAGGAGATTGTAAGTCCAGGAAATGAAGCCAAAATTTTCAACACATCATGCAAATTTGGAGTGATGATATGCTATGATACAGTGTTTCCAGGCGTGGCAGACACTTTAACCAAAAAAGGGGCACAAATCTTGTTTTCACCAAGCAGAATTGTGAAAGAAGGCATTGATCCATGGAAAATGTATGTTCAAGTAAGATCTTTAGAGAACAGAATACCAATTGTTGCCCCAAATGTTATAGACAGGAAATTTGGAGGAAATAGCCTCATTATTGAGCTTCAAAAAAAGGAAAAAATTGTAAAAACCAAATTAACGGAATTATATGGAGAATCAAGTGAATCAATAGACATAATTTTTTCAAATTACAAGGAAATCAGAAAACACAGACTAGAAGATAGAAATAATTTTCAGTAATTATTGATCTGCAACAAATTTTTCACAATCTTGTCTTGCTTGAACATCAGATGTTTGTTCAATTGGATGTTTCATTAGATATGCACTAGCTGATTTTATTGGACCACCAATACCTCTATCTAATGCAATTTTTGCCAATCTTACTGCATCAATAACAATTCCAGCAGAATTTGCTTTATCATCAACGTCTAAACGAACTTCCATATTGTAAGGGATATTTGCCCACTGTCTTCCTTCAATTCTCATAAACATAAGTTTAGTATTTCCTAAAAATGGAATAAAATCAGAAGGGCCAACATAAATTTGATCATCATCTAGACGTTCATCAAGTTGACTTTGAACACTTTCAGTTTTTGAGATTTTTTTAGAAACTAATCTATCTTGTTCCTTCATGTTTAAGAAATCAGTATTACCACCTACATTGATTTGATAGGTTTTTTCAATTTTGGTTCCTCTATCATTACAAAGTTTAGCTAAAGTTCTATGAACTATAGTTGCACCAACTTGACCTTTGATATCATCACCGATGCAGGGAATATTTTTTTCTTGGAATTTTTTTGCCCAAGCCTCATCAGATGCAATGAATGAAGGAATACAATTAACAAAAGCAGTGTTAGAATCAAGACAAACTTGAGCCCAAAATTCAGTTACTTTGTCAGAACCTACAGGCAAATAAGATACGAGTATTTCTGCACCGGTTTCTTTAAGAATTTTTTTTGCATTTTCTGCTAGTTCAGCATCAGTTAATTTTGTTTCAATAGGTTTAACACGATTTTGAACCCAAATTCCAACACCATCTAATAAAGGACTTTGATAGACTTTTGCGTCAGTTTTAGGCATAGTATCTTTTGGAATCCAATCTACCATGTTTGGATAAGCATAGATTGCTTCATTGAGAGGTTGTCCTACTTTATTTTCGCCAACATCAAATCCACATACAAAGTCAATATCATGAATACCATACCCTGCTAATTTATCGTGAATAATTCCAATTACTTCTTGAGAAGGATTTTGTCGATAATATTCAATTCCTTGAATTAATCCAGAAAAACAGTTGCCAATTCCAACTAGAGCAACTTTAATTCTACCTGTCATAGCAATTCTAATAAAATTAGGCGGTTTAAAGTTTGCTTAACCAATTAGAATTCAGAACAAGATAAACATTTTTTCTTAAATAATATTCAGAAAAACCTATTATTTAATAAAAATTAGTCATTTATTATGACAGATAGTGAGATCGAGATTAAAGAATTTAAAAAAATCAATTTAGAAGGTGGTTATTTAATTGATGGATTTCCCTCAGTAGGATTTAGCAGTGCTATTGCAACTGAATCAATGATTCATACATCACAATTTGAATTAGGCGGGATAATTGACTCAGAGATATTTCCGCCAATTAGTGTAATCAAAAATGGTAAACCAAACTATCCTTCAAGAATTTTCATTAACGAAGATTTGAAAGTAGGAGTTTTTTCATCATATCTTAATTTAGATCAATCATTACATAGGCAAGTATCAGATTCAATGCTACAATGGGCAAAAACACACAAAATCAAATTGATTGTTAGCAGTGTAGCAATAAAATCAGATAAAGAAAATTCCGAGATGATGGGAGTTGGAAGTACAGAGTCGGCTAGGAAAAAAATAGAAGAAGCAGGATTAAAAATTTTAGATCATGGAACAATTCCAGGAATACCAGGGATGCTACTTAATGAAGGAAGTATAACAAATCAAGATGTTATTGTAATAATTTTCAATACATTAGGAGATGGTCCAGATTTCAAATCTAGTGCAGATTTGTGTATGTCAATGTCAAAATTGATTCCAGGAGCTTCATGTGACATTCCATCATTACAAAAAGAAGCTGAAAAGGCTGAAGCAACAATTAAAGAAACACAAGAAGAATCAACCCATCTTAAAGATTCAATGTATAGATAATTCCATAGCAATGATAAAGTTATGAAAAAATTATGAGTGACATTATAGAATTTGCAATTATTGTAATAGTTATTTCAGCATCAGGAGTAATGTCACCAGGCCCATTATTTGCTGCAAATATCACATATGGATTAAAGTCCGGAACTAAAGCAGGAATAAAAATTGCAATTGGACATTCACTGGTAGAATTTCCATTAGTAATTTTATTAGGAATTGGGATTTTATCAATGGAGATTTTTCCAGAATTTAGAACAATTATTTCAATTTTAGGTGCAATTACACTTTTTGTATTTGCATTTTTACAAATTAAAACAGCATTAGAGAAAAATAAAAAAATACAAGCGAACCCAAAACAAGGGCCAATCATCACAGGAATTTTACTCAGTGGATTAAATCCATTTTTTATTATTTGGTGGCTAACAATTGGACTAAAATTAATTTCAGATGCAATGGCAATATGGGCATTTGTAGGAATTTTAATTGTATTTGTGTTGCATGTTTGGATGGATTTTGTGTGGTTAGGAGCTACTGCATTTTTAATTTCAAAAAGTAAGAAGATTATTTCAAATACAAATTATAAAATAATTATGTTAGCGCTGAGTGTAATATTGATTTATTTCGGAATAACATTTTTGATAGATGCAATCAATTAACCACAATCTAAAATTTCAATTACAGGAGTACAACTGTCATTATATGAATTAATTTTTTCTAAAATCCCTTCACAAAATTCAGGATCAAAAGATTTTTCATAAATTTTTATCTCATTTAAAATAACCATATGATTTACACCACACGATTTTTCAGATGTTAAAAAAAATATTACTACAACAATTACTAAAACAATTAAAAGAAGAATTCTTAAATTATTCTTTTGTAATATCAATTTCCATATTAGAAACGTTACGTTGTTTCCCATCTTGGGAAGTAAGTGAATCTGAAGAAATTCTAACGTCACTAATTACATAACCAACAGTATCCATTCTTTTGACAATCATTTGAGATACATCAACTGCCTGAGTAATTCTTTTTCCGCGAGCTTTGATTGTGATACTTGGTCTAGTAGAAAGTTGAGTCAAGGTTGCTGAAACGTAGCTCATTATAGGTTTAGTTCCAATAAAGATAACATTTCGTTCTTCAGTAGAATTTGAGTTTGCAGAATTTTCATCACTGTTTGAAAGTTCAGGT
>Ga0115011_10001182_pt1 | contig 19027 bp, 13 predicted proteins | sample TroAtlMetagenome_2_FD_88705 | JGI IMG/M metagenome (GOLD analysis project Ga0115011, IMG submission 88705) | Marine eukaryotic phytoplankton communities from Atlantic Ocean - Tropical Atlantic ANT8 Metagenome | ecosystem: Environmental > Aquatic > Marine > Oceanic | place: Tropical Atlantic...
AACCGGTGGAAGGCGGAGAACCGATGGAAGGCGGAGAACCGATGGAAGGCGGAGAACCGATGGAAGGCGGAGAGCCGATGGAAGGCGGAGAACCGATGGAAGGCGGAGAGCCGATGGAAGGCGGAGAACCCATGTCCGGTAGCCAATCACAAGACAGTCAACAACAAGACGAAAACCCCGCTCGCAAGAAACTCGAAGAAGCTCAGGAGCAAATGAAAAAGGCTCAACTTGAACTTGAACAGGCTCGTCGTGATCAGTCAATTGAAGCTCAGGAAGCGGCCAAACAAAAGCTCGTTGAAGCAAAAGCACAACTCGAAGAAATCCTACGTCAGTTACGTGAAGAAGAACTGGAACGAATGCTTGCTTTGCTAGAGGGGCGTTTCCGCAAGATGCTTGAAATGGAACTGCGGGTTTACGAGGGCACGCTTCAACTCTCCAAAATCCCTGAAGATGATCGTGGACGGGAAGTTCAGATTGAATCGAACAAGCTTGGATTTCAACAACGGAAGATCAGTCTTGAAGCGGATAAAGTCTTAACTCTGTTGCTGGAAGAAGGATCCTCTATCGCATTTCCAGAAACCGTGAAGATCATGATTGAGGACATGGAGCAGGTCGCTGCCCGATTAAGCGAAACCAAAGCTGACCGCCTTACGGTCAGCATAGAAGAAGACATCATCCAGTCCATTGAGGAAATGATTGAAGCTCTGCAAGCTGCTCAACAGGAACTAGCTGACCAACAGCAACAGCAGCAACAGCAGCAACAACAGCAGCAACAGGACCAAGAAAAGCCGTTGGTAGATCAGTTAGCTGAACTACGAATGATTCGCTCGCTACAACTTCGCATTAACAAACGCACACAACGGTATTCTCGACTCCTGGATGACATTGACGACCCGACCGGGCAGGCTAAAGACACGGATCTTGTCGAAGCGTTGCAGAAGCTTGGCCAAACACAGCGCAACCTGCAACGAATCACTCGCGACATTGTTCTTGGTAAGAATCAGTAATCAATGGAGTTTCCTACGATCACAATGAAGACATTACAAACTCTTAGCCTGATATTGGTTCTGACAACATCTGCCATTGCTGTAGATGATCTGGAAAAACGCGCCTCATGGCAAATCCCGGATGCTGAGCAGATTCGCTCTCAGCTTGAACAACATCTCGAGAAACAGAATGCTGACGAGGCCTTGAAGCTGCAGATCAATATCTTATGGGATACTCCACTTATCTCCAACGACCAGTCATTACTACTGGACCAACTAATAAACAGTCTTATCTTAATCGACACTAATATTGCCAAACTCGTCAATCGTCTGGAATCCACTCCGGCAACAGGGGCTCAAACGATACCCGCACTATTAAACCAGAAAGACCTTCCCCCGTTTTTCACTAATAACATCCGGCTTTACTACGCACGCTGGCTAGCTCAAAGCGAATTACAAGACGAATGCCTCGAAGTACTCGACGGCATCAAACCCCAGGATGTTGTTGATCCGGCAACCTTATTATTTTATCAGGCCACTGGCTATCACCGTGTTCTTGCCAAAGACAAATGTCTTAGAGCAATCAATTTACTTGAGGAGAATAAAGACGCTATTCCTCGGCGATACTCAACTTTGGCGAATCTGATGAAAGCGGATATTGGGCCACTAGAAAAAGACTCCTTGGATGAGGTCGCACGTCTCATGTCAGACATTCAACGTCGACTGAAACTAGGACGAGCAGGGACGCGTGTACGCAACGAGGAAGATGATGTCATTGCGAAACTAGACAAAATGATTGAAGAGCTTGAAAAACAGCAACAACAACAGCAAAGTAGTGGGCAGGGATCCGGAAGCCTTAACCCCAGTTCACCAGCCCAGGACTCTTCCGATCTGGGCGGAAGTGGCCCAGGCAACGTTGACCGACGAAACCATGGCGATGCTGAAGACTGGGGTTCACTTCCACCGAAAGAACGACAAAAGGCTCTACAGCAAATCAGCAAGGAATTGCCGGCACACTATCGTGAAGTCATTGAAGAATACTTCCGAAAACTCGCTCGTGACGGCAGTTAGAATACTACTAGTTAAATCAGCTTCCGGGGGGAGGTAAACTGCATCATGCAGATTTGGAATGCTTTGGTTCTTTTGATGAGCAACGTTGTTATCGGATTACCGACAACGGATGTCACTCTTATTGACGGCAGTCAACTCAACGGCGAACTCATAGCTATCAGTGACTCGGAAGTGAAGATCACCGCAGACGGTCAGGCGCAAGCCATTGCTAGCGAACAACTCCAGGCAATCGTTCTAAGCAAGAAGCAACCAACGATATCTGAAGGAAACAACATTACAGTCACGCTTCATGATGGTAGTGAATTGAAGGCAAAATCCGTTCTGGCCACGACCTCCAATGCTCGTGTTACGATTGGTGACGAATTATCCTACCGCCTCAAGAGTGACAGCATTGCAAGCATTCAATTTAAGTCTTTACCAAAACAAGCTCAGGCTGATTACGACAAAATCCTTCATGGCGAATCGACCGGCGATGTAATAATCATCCTTCGTCCCAGTGGCGCCATTGATGAACTGGAAGGGGTTGTTGAAAGGGTCGACAACGAAGCTGTGACATTCAACTTCGACGGCGATCGAATCCCCATCGAACTATCAAAGCTCGCGGGGGTCAAACTTATTAAATCTGGCTCCTTAGAGATATTAAAAACGACATGTGAACTTACCGATTTGCGGGGTAATCGCTGGCGAGCATGTCGTTTCAATCTCAATACCGAAGAAACCGCTTTGGAATTCGAAACCGGGTTGGGTGACAAGATCTCCCTGCAACTCGATCAGATTCAAAAGTTTCAATTCGCGAGTAGCAATCTGGTTTACTTAAGTGATCTGACAGCTGAAAATGCTGAGTGGACGCCTTATCTAACAGGTCGTCTGATTCGCAATCGCCTGAATCAACTATACGCGCCTGTAAAAGACCGTAGCGCTAATGGTGGCCCAATCACAATTGGTGAGCAAGAGTTTACGAAAGGACTCTCTTTACGTAGTAAAACGGTGCTAACGTACCGTCTGACGGAGGAATTCACCTCACTTCAGTTAACCACCGGCCTTGCCGCGGAAACCAAAGGCCGGGGACATGTCGACCTAATCATCCTTGGTGACAACAAACAACTTTTTCGGGACTCCATCGCGGATCCCGCAGACATTCGACAATTAGAATTAGATATTACGGGCGTACGACGTCTTTCGATCACCGTAGACTACGGGAAGAATTTGGATTTTGGAGACCTCTTGCATCTTGGTGATGCCAAACTCATCAAGTGACAAAGTGGTCTGAACATACGTGGAGATTAGTTGGTGACCAACCCCTCAAAAATAATTACCTTAGTCATATTGCTTTCCTGCCTACCTTTGCCGGCACTCAAGGCTCAGGATCTCACCGTTCCCGATGATGTTTTAGCATCCCAGGCACAACGAATCGCAGCGATCAAAAAAGCAAGTGCCTCAACCGTCATGGTATTCGCCAATGAAGGGAAAGGAGGCGGTTCCGGAGTACTCATCAGTCCCGACGGCTATGCATTAAGCAACTATCATGTCGTCCAGCCTGCTGGAACTGCGATGAAGTGTGCCATCAATGACGGTAAGCTCTATGACGCAATCTTAGTCAGCATTGACCCGGTGGGAGATGTTGCCTTGATCAAACTACTTGGGCGAGACGACTTTCCTTTTGCAAAACTAGAGGATAGTGACAAGGTGCGAGTAGGGGACTGGTGCTTTGCTGTTGGGAATCCATTCCTTCTGGCAACCGACTTCAACCCCACCGTGACATATGGAATTGTTTCGGGGGTTCATCGCTATCAATATCCCGCCGGTACGCTACTCGAATACGCTGACTGCATTCAAACAGATGCCTCAATCAATCCTGGAAATTCCGGTGGCCCCCTTTTCAATGAACGGGGCGACCTGATTGGGATTAATGGACGTGGGTCTTTTGAAAAACGAGGGCGTGTTAACGTTGGTGTTGGTTACGCCATTTCGATCAATCAAATTAAACACTTCATGGGCTTCCTTCGTAGTGGTCGTATTCTGGATCACGCGACACTCGGCGCCACCGTTTCTACTGACGAGAATGGGAATGTTGTGGTGACAAACATTGCTGAGTCCTCTGATGCGTACAGACGCGGGCTGCGTTATGGTGATCAATTACTGTCCTTCGGCGGTCGCAATATTAGTACCGTCAATGGTTTTAAGAATGTTCTGGGGATTTACCCCCGCGGCTGGCGTGTACCAATTTCATTCCTTCATGAAGGTGACCGTTTTGACACATTCGTTCGTCTGACCGGCGTTCATTCTCCAGAAGAATTGCTAGCAAGAGTCCAACCTAATCGACAACAACCGGAGGGCAAGCCAATGCCCGAAGGCCAACCTGCCCCTCCCGCCCCAAAAGAACCGGCCCTACAACTTCCTGATGTAGTAAAACCTTTCTTTACAGCTCGGCGGGGCTTTGCAAACTACCACTTCAACAAGCTCAATCAGGATCGCATCTGGGATACTTACGTCAACCAAACCAAGCCCGAATCGATTAAAGGGGACTGGACTCTGCGGGGACAACTGGGGAACCTGGGGAATGCATCCATTGTTCTGTCCAAAACACGAGTGGATGCGGAATTGCCACAGGGTAAAGCCTTTGCTGTTTTAGATAACGATCTTGGACAACAGGAAGCTCCTCGAGGGAGCGGCGGCCTACTGGTAGCTCTACACCTTTGGAAGCACATTCAGCAAACAGGAATCGGTAGGTTCGGCGATGTCTATTATCTCGGTTCCATGCCAACGCCCAAGCAGGATGAAAAGCAGGATGTCCTCGTAGCCACTCACAGTGTCATTGAGTGCCGCTTCTACTTTTCCCCCTCTACAGGGCTGCTTACCTCCATGGAAATGTATCCGGATTTGGGCGTTGATCCCTGTGAGATTTACTTCTCGGAGTATGAATCCATCAATGGCCGAATGCTTCCAAGACATTTAGAGATCATTCACGGGGATACCGTCTATGGCGAATTACTACTCAAAGACTTTGAGTTCAATTCCAACGGAGGGACTGAATAATGCACCGCCTATTCTTAGCACTCTTTTTCTTCCTGGCCGGTATTATTAACCTCACTCAGGCCGCAGACTTCTCCGTGATCTCAGCCGGAGTTCAGCCTAAAATGGTCAAAGTATACGGTGCGGGTGGCCTACGTGGACTGGAAGGATATCAGAGCGGCTTTCTAATCAGTGATCAGGGCCATATCCTAACCGTCTGGAGCTATGTTCTAGATACCGATTACATCACCGTAACTCTCGATGATGGCCGAAAATTTGAAGGGGAAATCGTTGGTGCTGATCCCCGGCTAGAAGTCGCTGTTTTGAAAATTGATACCGATGGCCTCGAACACTTCAAACTTGGTGCTTCGGTAGGCGTTAAGCCCGGAGCGCGTATTTTAGCTTTTAGCAATCTTTTTAAGATCGCCACAGGTGATGAGCCCAGCAGTGTATTACACGGCATTGTTGCTGCTACGACACCACTTAATGCACGTCGCGGTGCATTTAAGACCACCTACAAAGGAACTGTTCATATCCTCGATGCCATTACAAATAACCCTGGAGCAGCCGGTGGCGCGTTAACGACTCGCAATGGTGAACTCGCCGGTCTACTCGGAAAAGAATTACGCAACTCACAAAATGGTACCTGGCTCAATTACGCCGTGCCGATCAGTGAACTCATCCCGGCCATCGAAGATATTATTGCCGGTAGAACAAGGCCGCGAAGCTTTGATGAGGATGTCATTCGCCCGGACGAACCGCATACGCTTAAAACATTAGGCATTCGCATGGTTCCTGACGTCTTAGCCAAGACTCCTCCTTTTGTGGATTCAGTCGCAGCCAGTTCCGAGGCAGAGAAGCAAGGAATTCGACCGGACGACCTTATTCTGTACATCAACGATCGCAGAGTCGATTCGTGTGCCACATTGAGAAGCGAATTAGAACTGATTGATCAAATCGATAATGTCATCCTGGTCGTTCAAAGAGGCGATGAGCTAGTCGAAATTGTCTTACAGGGAGAGTAATGATCATGAAAAGCACCATCACGATAATGTACAAACTCGTCGCCGCGTTACTGGGATTACTCGTCCTGTCTAATACATTCGTCAACGCTCAGGACGACCTGTTAGAACGCGAAGAAAAAGCTCTGCAGGCGGCAGTCATGAAAGCCAGCCCCAGTGTAATACAGCTGGAATTAGTCGGTGGTCTCGAATCTCAGCAACTTGGCCCAGTCTCTGGTTTAGCCGTGACTACGGACGGATTTATTCTGGCCAGCGCAGCCATGATTCCTGCAAACATCACTTCGATCCTTGCAACAACGCCGAGTGGCAAACGTGCGGCTGCTAAAGTGATTTCACATGACTACAGTCGCAATCTGGTTCTACTTAAGGTAAACACCGAAGAAACCTATCCTCTGCTCGAAGCGATACCAAAAGATGAAATCATCGTAGGGCAGTGGAGCATAGCATTAGGAAGAACATTTTCCAAAGAATTCACAAACCAAAGTGTGGGCATTATCAGCGCGTCAAACCGAGTGTGGGGGAAAGCAATTCAATCCGATGCTAAAATCTCCCCAGCCAATTACGGCGGTCCTTTGATTGACATTCATGGCCGGGTGTTTGGTGTCCTGACCCCGTTAACCCCGAACCCTCAAGGGGGACAGTCCGATGGTTCCGAGTGGTATGACTCAGGAATCGGATTCGCCGTGCCTATCGCAGACATCATACCCTACCTTGAGAAGCTAAAGAAAGGTGATAGCTTGTATCCGGGACGCCTCGGCATCTCGTTAACATCTGGAAACATCTATGATTTGCCTGCGGAAGTGGTGGCCGTGCAGCCAAAGTCACCCGCTCGGGATGCCGGGCTACAAAAGGGAGATACCATCTTCGAATTAGCGGGCAAGCCGGTAACTCGCCAGTCCGAATTGCGACATATCCTGGGAGCACACTATGCCGGTGACACCATCAACATCAAGGTCACAAGAGATGACGAAATTGTCACCGCAGAACTTACTTTAGCTCAAGACTTAGAACCATACGAACATCCATTTCTCGGAATTTTGCCGGATAGAAACTACGACCAACAGGGAGTACTCGTCCGCCATGTTTATCCGAATAGCGTTGCAGAGCAAGCAGGCCTAAAACCAGGCGATATAATTTCCCAGCTAAACGAAACTCCCATCAAGGATCACAATCAACTTCGTGTTGAACTTGCCAATTTCGAACCTTCCGACGAGGTTCAGCTCCACTACAGCAGAGACGGTCAGATCACACCGATCAACGTCTTGTTATCCCGAATTACATCGGAACTACCGGTCCTCCAGGCACATCCTCTACCAGTCGCCCCGGCACCGGCCAATAATCTGGCCACAGGTTTGGTCGAAATCAAACTACCTGAAGAAGCCAATGAATGTCATGCCATTATCCCAACAAATTATCGTACCGATGTACCGCATGGACTGGTCGTTTGGTTGCATGCTCCAGGAGATGTGAACGACGATATCTTGAAACAGCAATGGGCAACGCTGGCAGCCAAATACCACTTGATTGTACTGGCACCCAAAGCAGCAGATGATAACAGATGGCAACCAACAGAAATTGAGTTCATTCGTAAAACCATGGACAATATCATCAACACCTACAACATCGACCGCAATCGTATCGTCTCCTTCGGTCGTCAGGCCGGAGGAGCAATGTCACTCATCCTCGGGTTCTCCCAAAGAGACTTGGTACGGGGTGTCATTCCGGTCGACGCCCCCTTCCCGTTGCGGGCAGGGATTTCGCCTAATGACCCGGCGGAACGTCTGGCTGTCCATGCCATTCTTGTCAAAGGTTCACCGGTAAGCAACGCTATTGGCAATGCGATCAAGGCGTTAGAAGCAGCTAAATATCCCGTCAGCCGAACAGAACTGGAAAGCCCGGGGAAAATCACTGACGAATTACGAGAAAGTCTGACTCAGTGGATCGATTCCCTCGATCGAATTTAGTTGCTCAGCTACTTTGCTACTCTCGTTTCGGTATAATGCGAACTTACGCTGAGACGAATAACATCCCAGTTAAACATTCTTCCCATCCCGAAGTCTAAAACGCCCTAAGGAGATTCACCATGGAAAAATGGCCTATCGGAGTTTTTACAAGTATTGATGCTGGATTAGGTGTAAAAATCGAAGTTGCTCATGAACTGGGTGTGCCGACCATTCAGTTACACGCACCGGCCAAAGAAACTCGTACACCAGAGAACGCTGAGAAATTCCTCGCACAGCTTGAGGAGTTGGAAATCACATTGACGGCCGTGTTTGGTGGTTTCGAAGGTGAGAGCTACGCTGACATCCCCACTGTTGTTAACAGCGTCGGCCTGGTTCCTCCTGGCACACGGGAAGCCCGAGTGCAGGAGATGAAAGAGATCGCTGATTTTGCACGTTTGCTTAAGTGTGACGTCGTTGCTTTGCATCTGGGCTTCATTCCTCACGACAATACGGATCCACTGTATCAAGAAATCGTATCGGTTACACAGGATTTACTAGACCACTGCCAAGGCAATAACCAGTCCCTTCATCTCGAAACTGGACAGGAAACAGCTGAAGGGCTTCTTCAATTCATTAGTGACGTTGGACGGGACAATCTCTTTGTTAACTTCGACCCGGCCAACATGATCCTTTACGGAACTGGCGAACCTATCGAAGCGTTGCAAAAAGTGGGATCCCATGTAAAGAGTATTCACTGTAAAGATGGTACGTGGTCTGAAAAACCTGGCATCGAATGGGGAGCCGAAGTTCCGCTCGGAGAAGGGGACGTCGGGATGGAAAACTACCTACGAACATTGGATGATCTGGGTTACACCGGTCCACTTACCATCGAACGAGAAATCCCTCAGGAGCCCGAACGTCAAAAAGAAGAAATTGGGCATGCGGTCAAGTTACTTACCGAGCTGAAAAGCAAAATCGGTTAACACTGAAGCTATTACACCAAAATGGATACAAAAAAACGCTGCACGATTGTCCTTTGTCTGCTGATGGCAATCTGTGCAGGTCTTTGGTTTTCCGGCAATGAAAATTTGAGGGAAGGCGCACTCGACATACTACTCAGAGTCACTATCTTTTTTGCTGTCTTTCGCTTGGCCTACGACGATTTGATCAAAGTGCTAAGACATCTGCGAGGCCCCACTGGCATTTTAGTTGGAATTGCATTAGCCTTCGCCATTATCAACGGGCCCTCTGTACGAGTGGTCTTACCTCTGATCGGCGGCGTATTAGTCGTTTTGGGAATTATGAACACTTTGCGGCGAAGCTATCAGCAGGATACATACAAGCCGAACTGATCCAAACGACAACGTAGCAAACAGCCTGCGGCGCCCGCATTTCCAACGAGCACACCGCAGATTGTTATAGACAGGCTTTGGGAAGGACGGTGATTAAGTGGTTTTCACCAATCGCGCCCGAGTTTCTTTTAGATCTGAACCATCTGGTGTTTCATCGCTGTCGATATCGTACCAGCTATCTTCAAACTTAATGTAACCTCCGCCACCTTTCGCACCGTTGCGAATAGCGACGTTAGTCGTAAGAGCAATTACAGCATCACTCAATGCTATCTTAGGTTCGCATCGCGGCTTATTTTCAGGACTTGGATTTCGAATACAGTAAGCCCAGTGCTCAATCTCTTCCGTGTAACCACGACTGACAGGGCCCGTCTGAGCAGCCTGAGCAACCGGTGCAGCTTCCCCGCTTGCCTGGGTATCCATCGTCGGACCGCCCTGACCTTCTTTGACACCAACCTTGGTGGTGGTATTTGAACCTTTATAAAGCATGACTTCATATTCGCGTTCAAGAACCAGAGTCCCCTTGGTGCCCATGACCACTTCACCATAGCCCCCGTATCCATTGCCATTGATGGACGAGTAGGTGACGACGATCTTCTTGTTGTCATTTTCGTTATATCCCGGAACAGCTCCTTTACCAGCCCCCGTCCCCGGATCGGCGTATCCAACATCGAAAGCATCTTCATAGCCCGGCGCCGGAAACTCGACTGTGCAATAAACATGGTCTTCAACCTGCCGGTCTTCGCCGAAGATATGACGTCCACCAACAGCATGCACACTTAGCGGCTGCGCCTTCTTGCCGTCCTGTCGAAGGGCACTACAGAAGATGCCGGCAGCATCCATTTGATGGCTACCGAGTTCAGCCATTAAGCCGCCCCCGGTCCGTTCCCATAATCGCCAGCGGCAAAGTTCTTCGAGTGCCGAGCGACTATGACCAGCAGGCAATTCAAAGTCCTGAAAACCATGTTGAAGAGCCCGTTCCTGCCCTCCGTTTTTGTCGCTATCCCAGGCGATATACTGAGCCAATTTCCCTTCCAGCATTTGTTTTGCAACAGGATCCTTCTCAGCTTTTACCTGACGTTCAAGAGACTTGATCCCATTAGCGATCTTATCGAACCGATCCTTTTCCTCGCCTCCAATTGGAATTTCCCCCCCCGGCAATGGCATCTGCCAACTGTCGCGACCCGGCAGGTTCCCTCGGTGCCATTGAGCACGAATATGATGCAATTCCCCGAGCGCTCCCCATTTGATGAGATTCACGGCGTTGTCATAAAGTACGCTGTAATGACGCTGGTGACCTGTCGCCAGATAAAGGTTTTTCTCTTTGGCGATCCGCCCCATGAGCTTACATTCAGCTACCGTCTTGGCCATCAACTTCTCAGTCAGAACGTGTTTTCCCGCCAACATCGCGTCAATCGCAACTTGGGCATGCAGGTGCAGAGGAACGGCAATAATCACAGCTTCAATTTCCGGATCTGCAAGCAATTCAGCGTAGCCATCTTTATAAACATTTACGTGCTGCCGTGCTTCCGCTTCCGTTTTCCAATTATATTTCCGCATTAAACCTGGACGAGCCGCCATTGCAGCCGGGCTGGCGTAGTCACCATGAAACGCTCGGTGAATGTTAAATTCCCGCAGGTCACTAATAGCCACTACCTGACAGTATGCCGGATTCAATGCTCCAATGAGCACGCTTCCTTCATCTCCTGTACCAATAACGCCGATTCGAACCGGGTCATCGACTGTGGAGTAACCAAAGTAGGCTGCTCCCAACCCACCTCCGGAGACCAAACCTCCGGCTGCCACAGACTTGAGAAAATCACGGCGACGAACGCCAATAGCGTCAAAGTAATTACCGCGACCTACTTCCTTTTCTTCGGGAGTCAGGTTCATAGCATGCGTTCCTTATTTATTTATTCTTATGCTGACTGCTCGGTTTTTCCGCAGCAGCGTTTGCAATAGTGATTGATAATAGAATCAAGGGAAAGATACTTACCGCCGCCTGCAAATGCAACGACAAGCAAGGCAAACATTTCAATCGATTGATAATAGACGGGTTGAGCACCAACAGCGCCCGGAAACTGTGTTAAGCAAACGGTCAACAAGAATCCAGCCGTGGCGATTGCTGCAAGAGGGGTACAGAAACCAACCAGCAGGGCTAGTCCACAAAGCAAATCAAACCAAGGTATAAATTTGTCAATCTGGGACGAGGAAATAGCCGGTCCATTCAACTCCCCTAATTCCAGCACTTCTCCTGCGCCAAAACTATTCAAATCCCTTTCAACTCCAGCCCAAATCATATCGATTGAACTGAGATAGCCAGCCCGAGTGGAGTCGACTTCACCTTCCAGTTTTGCGCCTTGGCCTTTGAGGCTTTCAACACCTGTCATATCGTTACGTGACAATTGCTCTTCACGTCGCTCCATCTGACGAAAGAATTCGATCATCTCTTCATGGTTAGCCACAAAGAAAGCATCTAACTGAGCAGATCGCACTTTAAGTAGCTCGACCGCCTTTAGCTTCGTGTCATTGTTGTAACTGTGAAATGATGCAACATCATCTAAATACGAGTTCCAGAAGTCTTTGACGGAACTCGTATCGTAGCTAGGGGCACTCCAGCCAGTCGTCTGACCCGAAGGAACATAGCAGAGACGAGTTTTCCCGTCAGCATCCCACAACATTCCCTGAAACGAAGCTGCCAGAGGGCCCTTGGCAGATGCCAGGAACCAGGAAGAGGAAAAACCATCCTGCATTTTAGATGAACCTTCCTTGTAGAAGTGCCAACCTAAGGCAAGACGCAGGCAAACTAAGACGATAATCGCTATAGTCCCCAGCTGTTTCGATGAAGCACTCAGTGGTCTGCTCCTTGTTGTATTTCTTTAAACCAATACAGGTTATCCGCATTGTGTTGTCGCAAAAACTTTATACTCTTATTATTCTAGAAAAGAGGTGTTTAGCCAACCGGCTTAATTAGCATATCGGCCATTTCAATCCGCGATTTATACAGTATTTCCAACTCCACTTAACAGAATGACAAATATGTCATTCCAACAACCTATTAAAATTTAGAAACCATGAAAAAACGTGTTGTACTTTGCTTTCCGGTCACCCATGAACAAGTTGCCGAACTGGACGCCTGTAGTGATGACATTGAAGTTGTAAACGCAGGACAAACCGGAATAGCCCATGAAATCCTGAACGCTGATATCTTCGTAGGCCATGCTAAAGTACCTGTTCCGTGGAATCAGGTAGTCCGTCAAGGACGCCTCAAGTGGATTCAGTCTTCAGCGGCGGGACTCGACCATTGCCTCCAACCGGAAGTCATCGATTCTGACATTGTGGTCTCCAGTGTTTCCGGTTTATTTGCCAATCAGGTTGCTGAGCAAACGATGGCATTGCTATTCGGTGTTTACCGAAGTTCCTTGACGTTTTTCCGCGCCTCTGAAAAGCGGGAATTCGTCCGACGACCGACACTGGATTTTCACGGCCAAACGGTCGGGATCATTGGATTCGGCGGCAATGGAAGACGAATTGCCGAGGTGCTGGCTCCATGGGGTAATCGCATTCTGGCCACGGATAAGTATCCCTGGGACAAGCCTGACTACGTTGAAAGGCTCATTGCAGCGGACAAACTGAATGGAATTTTACCTGAAATCGACTGCATGATCCTATCCGTACCTCTCAATGACGAAACACGCGGAATGATTAATCGGGAAGTCCTATCTAAAATGAAAGCCGGTAGTGTCATTATCAATGTGGCTCGGGGGCCAGTCGTCAACGAGGCCGATCTAATCGACGCATTGAGTTCAGGGCACCTAGCCGGAGCAGGTTTAGATGTCGTCGAAGTTGAACCTCTTCATCCGACAAGCCCACTTTGGACGATGGATAATGTTGTCATCAGTCCTCATGTTGGGGCCCAATCTAAATATCGTGTTCCAGATACCATTCGCTTCGTAGCTGCGAACCTCCAGCGATATCTTCGTGGGGAAGAGCCTCTCAATGTGGTTGACAAACATCTGGGCTATCCTGCAAGGAAAAAACCCTCTGTCTAACCTCATTAATATTCAATGAATAGCCTTGCCGTAATTACTAAAAACCGTAACTATAACTCTTAGAGTGTCTGACTGCATCAACGAGCCCCCGATTAGACACCATTTATTGGTCTAAGCAATTCAATGAGCGAACCTCGAATCGACGAAGCTGAAGCAATCGAGCGGCTCACCGTGACCATTACAGAGGCTCCTAACGATCAAACACTAACTTTCGATCTCGGCCCACAAGCCTCGTTGCAATCTGACAACGAACTTGTCGAGCAGTACCACAATTTCCTGGGTGACCAACGACTCAGTTGGACGACTCACCACCGGCTAACACGCTTACTAGGTGCCGGTGGGCAGGGGAAAGTATATCTTTCTGAGCGTCGGGGAGCAGACGACTTCACCGTACCTATTGCCGTGAAAGTTTTTTCACCCGAGCAATTTGCCAATGAAGCTGGTTATGTAGAGACCATGAAACGTCACGCTAGCGTGGCAATGCAAATCGCTCAGATCCAACATGACAACCTGCTAGATGTACATAACTTCGTTGACCGCAACCGCATTCGCATGCTGGTCATGGAGTGGATTGATGGACTTGATTTGCGAATGCTCCTTAGTAAAGAACGCATGTTGCGTTTACAGAAGCAGGTTTCTAAGAAACGATGGAATCGCATCAACGATCACATCTTAACCACAACTAAAGACCAGCCGCGATTCCGCTCCGGCGCTGCTGTCGCCATTATCCGCGAATGCCTCAGTGCTCTCGAAGCTTTACATCGTCATGGAATCGTTCATGGGGACATCAAACCGGGAAACATCATGATTAAGCGAAGCGGGGCTTCAAAAATCATTGATATTGGATCGGCTTTTTCCATCGATTCGCCTCCTCCGCATCGTACCTGCACGCCCGCCTATGCGGCCCCGGAAGTGCTTAAAGGCGAACTGGCATGCCCACTTAGTGACCTGGCTAGTCTCGGTTACGTATTAATCGAGCTTATTTCCGGACGAAATCCTTTTGCCGGAAAACGAACCTATGATGAAATGGTACAGGCGAAGCATGATCTGCCAGATCAACTGGAGGAGATACTTCCTCCAAAACTTGGAAACAAAGAATTCCTGATTAACTTTTGTCGTAAGTTAATTGCGGTGGATCCAGCCGATCGTTTCCCCAATGCTGCCGAAGCTCACATTAACCAACAGGGAGCAGCAGATTACCATCGCCAACTCATCATGAATGCCGGTAGCGAGAACATTGAATTTGAGCACGAAATCGGACTTTGGCTTGCAGAAGTCATTCAAGGTGATGAACACGAGTTGTAAAACCCTTTAATCACCGTTTTCATGATCCTCGCGATCATGGCGTGGGTACAGCAATGCTAGTTCTGTGGGTGAGAGGCCCTTCTTTAATTTTTGCAACAAACTCCAATTCCGAAGGGTTTGACGAACAACACCGTTTTGCTGCCATCTTCGGGGGTCAATTTCAATCTTTGCAGAAAGTAATTGGGGACGCATGCCGGCTTGCTTCATTCTTTCCGCCAGTAACACATCTTCCATAAATGGCACTGCCTCAAACCCACCCAGATGAAAATATAGGCGCGTCGACAAACAAATCCCCTGATCACCGTAGGGACGTTTGAACCATTTTACGCGTAAGGCATTTCCATGCTCCAACAAACGATATTTCAAACCTGCAAGCTGAATCCTCTGCCGGAAGCAGGCATACACATCAGATTCCGCATTAGCAAAATCACATAGTTCAGCTAACGCCTCCGTGGACAAGCGGCAATCGGCATGCAGAAAACAGAGCAGGGGAGTGGTCGCATTTTCAGCACCCGCATGTTGCTGAATTCCTCTCCCAGGCTGAGAAACAACAACAGTCGCTCCAGCCTGCGATGCTATTTCCGGACTACCATCTTTGCTACCACCATCAACGACAACAACGTGTATTGCACCAGCATTACAAGCAGACTCGATGCAAGCTTTGAGATTTCCAGCCTCGTTAATCACTGGAATCACGACCGTCACATCACTTGGAGATAAACACATAAGCCAGAGGACTAGGAGCCGGGACGCTGAATATCATACCGCTTCAACTTACGATCAAGTGTTGAGCGTTCGATACCAAGAACGCTGGCAGTACGACTCTTATTCCAGTCATGGTAAGCAAGGGTTTTCGAGATGTGCAAACGCTCCATATCTTCCAGACTTACAGGCTTGAACGTATCATGCTGTGACGGTATTTCCGAGGTGTCCGGGGTTGCCAGATTCGACATCGACAAATCCGACGCTTCGATCTGGTTCGAACGGCACAGGACAACAGCACGCTCCACCATATTCTTCAACTCACGAACATTTCCTGGCCAACGATACTTTTGAAACTGAGCGATCGCTTCATCACTAAACCCTGTAATCTTTCTACCTGTCTCTTCCCGAAAGCGATCGAGAAAAAAGTAAGCGAGCAATTCAATATCTTCCGAGCGTTTTCGCAGTGGAGGCACAAGAATCTCGACTACGTTTAACCGAAAATACAAATCGCGTCTAAAGCGACCTTCAGCAACTGCAACTTCCAGATCACGATTGGTCGCGGCAATTACACGCACGTCGACCTCTATCGGGTGATTACCTCCCACGCGTTCAAACGGATGACCTTCCAAAACCCGTAGAAATTTAGCCTGCACGCCGGGACTCATCTCCCCAATTTCATCAAGCATAATCGTCCCGTGGTCAGCCGCTTCAAACTTTCCTACTTTACGATCTGTTGCTCCAGTAAAGGCACCTTTTTCATGGCCAAACAATTCACTTTCGAGAAGCGATTCGGACAATGCTGCGCAATTCATACACACAAACGGGCCATTGCTCCGAGGACTGGAATAGTGCACCGCACGTGCTATCAACTCTTTGCCGACACCACTTTCGCCACGAATCAGAACCGTCGCACGACTAGGTGCAGCCTGAACAATGTCCTGCTTAACCTTCTCCAATGCAGGACTCCCTCCAACAATTTCACTTTCAGCCTCTAACTGACTGCGTAATTGTTGGATTTCGCTACGAGATAATGACAAATCTTCAGCCAGTTCACGTTCACGACTGAGACTGCGTAATGCCAGCCCAATAATGTCGGACAATGCTAACGCGAACTCAAGGTCCTGGGGAGAAAGTGGGCGCTCACCATCGGTCGAGTAAGCATGAAGTAACCCAAGAATTCGATTGTCGTAACGAATCGGAGCACAAACGATACTTGTCGAGGCGATCTCGCCCTGACTGTCACGACTGGCAATTTTACTGTCATCGCCAATATCCGCCGCCAGAACAGCCTCACCATCTGTAAGAACGGTGGAGGCTAAATAGCTCGTCACACGATGGTACTTAGTTACATTTTTCAAAACGGCCGAATCGACAACCTTCAAGTCAACGCCGGTAACTTTACCTTCAATGTCATAAGGAGCTAACAGCACCGCTGCAGCATGCGCCTGAGTACTATTAAAGATTCCTTCGAGGGCTATCTTGGAGATTTCCTGTTCATCACTACAGCCCGCAATATCGAAGGCCAGACTACACAAATGAGCCACCGATTCTCCCATCCCGGAATCCGGCTTATTCTCCCCTTGAGATTTAAGAAGATTCGTTTGTCCTTGACGATGAGTAATCGTAGCCACACTAAAGGAATCTAGGACGTTAGAATCTTCCAGAAAATCGTTAGTTTGACTTCCTAGATGTTCACGCAATACTCCTGTATCCGCTTCAAAATTATCCGGGAACGCAGAAGATAGTTCCTGTACAAAGGAAAGCTGGCAATTGGCAATCCGGATGGTGTCATTGATAACTAAATGATGATCCCCACTAATCGGTTGACCATTGAGTAATGTCCCATTACGGCTCTCAAGGTCACGCAGGACCCAATGTTCCTCACTAAAGAAAACCTCGGCATGGAAACGACTCGCGCGATCATCGGCGATTGTGACCTTATTCGTAGATGCCCGACCAATCGTTGCCGTTCTCCCAGCTTCCAGACGTATCACGTCTACCCACTTCGAGCCTTCACGTATCACCAAATAAGCAAGCATATAATCCCTACAATCCGCCCCATCCGGAAGAGCCCAAGCCAATATTTAACTTTTTTTACCCAATTACAATCCTGTCTCATAGTGTATCAAAAACGAACATCTGTCTACATCTCAGACTGCTTTTTCTTGATACAACTGTTAGAATCCGTAGTATTATGCACGAACCACGTAAATGAACTACTGTTGAAAGCCGAATTGTGTTTGCCTTCCAGCGATCTCTGCCAATAATAGAAACATTGGTTGTTAAGAAGATCTGATTAGGTTGACTTTAATTGCCAAAACCTACATTCGCTTTTATTTCGAAGGCGACGATAAACCCTTTGGTCGACCCATCCAAAACGCCGAAGGTTAAAGCGATAGGCCGTTAACTGCTATAGGATGAACAGGCGGGTTAACCGCAGGTCATCGTTTTAAAGGTGCCTCAATCAAAACTTGATGTTGGGCAAAACGGACAGAAAAACAAACGTACTGGACTGGTACAAACATGTAGTTCACTGAACTACAAAGGAATTGACTAAGGAGCTTCAATTATGATGAGTCATCGTGCAACAAAACGCATCGCGGGTATCTTTGCCCTGATGGCTGTCGCTTTCACTTTCCAGCTTGTCAACGCCGGTAACAACGGTGTTTTCCGTAACAATAGTGTAGGTGGTATTTCTATCAATTCGGATGGTGTTGTCAGTAATGTGGACCTCGAAAGCCGCAAACTACTGCTTAAGGAAATGCGTCAAAACCTCAAACCTGCTGAAGGCAAGATGGCTGCCCAAACCGAATTACGTATGGTTTCTCTACGTGGGTTAGAATCAGCTATTGAAGATGCCATACAAAACAAGCAGGGCCTTTTACCTGATGAAGTAAAATTCCTTGCTGGGCTCCAACGCATACAATACGTCTTCGTGTACCCAGAACAACGTGACATCGTTCTGGCCGGCCCGGGCGAAGGTTGGAAGATCGATGACAAAGCGAATGTTGTTGGCGCAACAACAGGTCAGCCTGTGTTGTTACTGGACAATCTTTTAAGTGCAATGCGAGCAGTCAATGCTCCGCAACCCGAACGGATCAGTTGCTCAATCGACCCAACGAAACAAGGTCTCGTTAATTACAAAAACACACTAAACCAACTCAGTCGGGCTGGTGTTCGAAATCCAAACATTCTCGCACCACAGCTAAAAAGAGCTATGGGTAAGCAGTCCGTCTCGATCAACGGTGTTCCCGGAGATAGTCATTTTGCTCGCATTCTCGTTGCTGCGGATATCCGCATGAAACAAATCGCGATGGAACTGGACGACTCGAAAGTACTTCCCGGATTTATTTCCAGCGCCCGTAACTCAGTTAGCCTTACAAATACCAATATTAACCCACGTTGGTGGTTAGCCTGTAATTACGAAAGCGTGGCTCGTGGTGCCGATGGGCTTGCTTGGGAGATTCGTGGGCAAGGCGTTAAGGCAATGACCGAATCTGAACTGTATCAGCAGGACGGCCAGGTCCAAGCCGCAGGTAAAGACCCCGCCGCCGAAAAATGGGCTAAGATGATGACGGAACG
>Ga0115011_10001183_pt1 | contig 19017 bp, 16 predicted proteins | sample TroAtlMetagenome_2_FD_88705 | JGI IMG/M metagenome (GOLD analysis project Ga0115011, IMG submission 88705) | Marine eukaryotic phytoplankton communities from Atlantic Ocean - Tropical Atlantic ANT8 Metagenome | ecosystem: Environmental > Aquatic > Marine > Oceanic | place: Tropical Atlantic...
AGGGCTCGAGAGTGTCCTCCCAGAACTTCCGGTAGGCAGCCAGGGAGGCGGCATTGGGCTCTACCAGGTTGTCTTGGTGTTCAACCTGCTCTTGCAGAGCTTGCTCCGAGGGAACCACGTCATCCATCATAACACGAGGAGCCTGGGGCCAGATGTCACCGTTTGCCTTCAGGTAACGCTGCATCGCAACGTGCAGGGCCATGAGGTCCTCGGTGGCTTCCTGGATACCGCCTTTTTCCTGCGAGAGTTTCGGCAATGGCGGAAAGACCTGCTCGCTCTCCTGGCTCCCGGATTTGTCTCCAGCCTCTTTTCCGTCCTCATGGACCGTGTCGTCGCAGGACGGCAGCACCACGACCAGACAGCCGGCAAGAACGCACCGGGAGAACCACTCAGGTTTCATAACCCATAAAGCCTAGGAAAGGCTTTCCCGCGGGGCAACGAGCAAGCCGCTTCGGAGCACCCCCTCATCGAGCTACCCGTCCCCTCGACTCGAGGAGCAGCGCTCTCAGGATCCAACGGACCAGAGAGTGAGCCGATTGAGGTCCTTGATAAGAATCTTGCTGTCGAGAAGGACCGGGGGAGCCCAGGTCTGGTCAGGGGCCACCCGGTATGCCGCCCGGGCCCGGTAGCCCGCCGGATCCGCCGCAATGATGCGGAGTTCTCCATTGGCCCGGAGGGCCGCCACATGACCCTCGAGGGCGAGAAAGGCCACGTTCTGGCCGATCCTCCCTTCGCTGAGCCAGCGGATCGTCCCATCCCGGGGATCGAGACAGAAAATCTGCCCCATCTTGAAATGCGACATTCCATAGAGGTGATCCCCGTTGATGACCGCCGTGCTCATGTCGAGTGCCACCTTTCGCTGGTGCCAGAGGCGGTTCACCGACCACTTGCCGTCCTTCAGGAGCGGCTCCAGGCACTTGATGCCCCGGTTCTCTCCCCCGAGCAGGATCCGCCCCTTGTGGAAGACCGGCGTAGGCATGTTCTGATTATGACTCCGGTGGGGGGCGGGATACTCCCAGAGCAATTTCCCGGTCCTGCTTTCCACTCCTGCAAGGGTCTCGTGGTTCCACTGCACCACCTGTCGCACTCCCGCGATCTCCACAAGAAGCGGTGAGGAATACGAGGTGCCATGCTCCCCCTGCTTCCACACTTCCTGACCTGATTTCACGTCAAAGGCCATGAGCGCACCCACCCCGTCATTTCCAAGGTGCACGATAAGACGGTCCCCATCCACGATGGGCGAGGTGGAGACGCCCCAGTTGGGCTGGTTTCCCTTCTCCCACTTTCCCCGGTAATCCTTGCGCCAGAGCAGGCTGCCACTTTCCACGTCCCAGGCGTGGATCATCCCGGTGATACTCAGGGTAAAGAGACGGCCATCGGCCATCACCGGACAGGACTTCGGCCCTTTCCCATGACGCTCTCCTCCCCCACCGATCTTAAAGGGGTTCTTATAACTTTTGCGCCAGATCTGTTTTCCACTCGCCAGATCAAAACACCAGACAACCTCTTCTTCTCCCTGGCGGGCATGTTGGTAGACCCGCTGCCCCTCGACTAGGGGCGTCCCATAGCCTGCTCCAACCTCTACGCTCCAAGCTTTCTGTAGTTTCTCAGGCCAACGCTCCGGGACTTTGAACTGGCCCGCCCAGCCGTCGCGCTGTGGGCCCAATAATCCGGACCATACAAGCTCAGCAGCAGGAAGAGCGGATATAACCATCCCTACAAAAACAACTATCCATAATGATCTCATGGTCTTCTTCTCCTAGGGCATCTACTCCTCTGGAGCGAGGTTCAAGTTTCCTCTCATCGAGAGGACTCCCGGGCAAAAAGAGTCGGAAAACCTCTTTTGCCATCGGCTTGTTGCCCTCGCTGGGTCAAAATCACCGTATGATCAGGATCGCGCCTGACCTCCTCTCCCTACCAGTTCCTGCAATCGCCCGGGCTGACGAATTCCATCCTCTTTGATAGTTGAGCCTCCTTCTGTAATGAATTCCCTTCCTATCGGCGTATTCGACTCAGGCATCGGCGGGCTCACCGTCGTCAACGCCATCCAGAAGCACCTCCCCAACGAAGATCTTGTCTATATTGGCGATACCGCCCGTGTGCCCTACGGCTCCCGGAGTCCCGGCACGGTTATCGACTACGCGACCCAGATTGCGACTTACCTTGAAGACATCGGCGTGAAGGAGATTCTTATCGCTTGTAACACAGCTTCCGCAGTTGCCCTGGAGACCGTGGCGGCCCGAACCTCTCTCCCAGTCTCCGGAGTGATCGTACCCGGTGCCGAGGCTGCGGTGGAACTCAACGAGTCCGGGCCCATCGGGGTTATCGCCACCCGCGCTACCATTACGAGTGGCGCCTACCAAAATGCCATCCAGCAAATCCAGCCCGGTGCCGCGGTGATATCGGTTGCTACTCCCCTCCTCGTCCCTCTGATCGAGGAGGACTGCATGGATGAGCCTTTCACCCTTGAGGTGCTGCAGCACTACGTCCGTCCCTCCCGTCTTAGCGAATGCGACTCCCTCATCCTGGGCTGCACCCACTATCCCCTGCTGTCGGACCAGATTTCCAGAGTCTTTGGCAAACCCGTAGCAGATACCCCAACCGCCACCGCCCTTGCCCTTGCTAAGAATCTGGATCAGCGCAATGCCCGCAACGAACCCGCCCGGGAAGGCTCTCTCTCCATTCTCCTGACCGACGACGCAGACCGCTCTCTCGGAATCGTTTCACGTCGTCTGGGAGTGCGTATCACGGAAACGAAAAAGATCGGCCTCTCCGAACTCGCAGCTCCAGACATCCGAGCGTCCGGCTCTTAAAGCGCATGAATTACCTTCTTACTACCTTCCTGGCACTAGTCACCTTTTGCCTCTCCGCGAAGGGAGCCCCTAACCTCGTCCTTATCTTCATCGATGACATGGGCTACGGCGATATTGGCCCCTTCGGTTCCAAGCTCAACCGCACACCAAACCTCGACCGCATGGCCAAAGAAGGCCGCAAGCTCACCAGTTTCTACGCCGCCCCGGTTTGCTCGGCCTCGCGCGCGCAATTAATGACCGGCTGTTACGCGCCTCGAGTGGGCGTGCCCGGCGTGTTTTTTCCCGCTGGCCGCAACGGGCTCAACCCGGAGGAGCACACCGTAGCCGACTACCTCAAGGAACTCGGCTACGCCACCATGTGTGTGGGCAAGTGGCATCTTGGAGATCAACGAGAATTCTTGCCCACGCGCCACGGCTTTGACGGTTACTTTGGTATTCCCTACTCCAATGACATGGGCCGCACCGCTGCGGCGAACGGCAAGCGGGTTCACCCTCTGATGCGGGATGAAAAAGTCGCGGAACTCCTCGAGGATGAAGGCCAGCGGCGCGTCACCCGCGAATACACCGAGGAGGCCGTGAAATTCATGGAGGCCAGTAACAGGAAGGGCAGGAACTTTTTCCTCTACCTGCCCCATACCGCCATGCATGTCCCTCTCTATCCCCATCCCGATTTTTCCGGGAAATCCAGAAATGGCACCTATGGCGACTGGGTGGAGGAAGTCGACTGGAGTGTCGGACAATTACTCAAAGCCTTGGAACGGCTGAAAATCGCACAAAACACTCTTGTCCTCTTTACTAGTGATAACGGCCCGTGGGCTTCCAAGGGCAAGGCCGGAGGAGTATCCGGCCCCTTGCGCGGCAGTAAGGGTTGCACTCTAGAGGGAGGTGTGCGCGAACCCACTATCGTCTGGTGGCCCGGCACCATTGCTTCCGGCACAGAATCTGCCGGCATCGCTGGCACCACTGATGTTCTCCCCACTTTTGTTTCCCTGGCTGGCGGTAAGGTTAAAAAAGACATCAAGATCGACGGCATTGACGTCTCGGCCTGGATGCTCGGCAAAACCAAGACGTCCCCAAGGGATACCTGGCATTATTTTCAAGGGTCGAAATTACAGGCGATCCGGCAGGGGCCATGGAAACTGGCACTAACTGCTCAGTCTCTTGGCATGGGAATTCGCCAGCGCGATGCGGACCTCGCCAAGGGGGGCCGCCTCTATAATCTGGAGAAAGAAATAGGTGAAATCACCAACCTCGCCCAAGAGAACCCCGCCATCGTCGAGAAGCTGGGAAAAATAGCCGCGCAGATCACTGCCGAGATTTCTACCAATAAACGACCAGCGGGCACGGTGCCGAATCCGGCAACCCTCTACCCCACCACCAGCCGCAAGCAACCTGGCAAAAAGACCAGAAAGCAGATCAAACCCATCAACTGGGACAAGGTGAAAATGGGCGACACCTACGCCAGCTCCTCGCTCCCTGATGTGGCCGGAAAGCCCTTCTCTATTCAGGCTACCGTTGAGATTGAGTCGGGCCAAAAACCTAATGGCATCATCCTGGCCCATGGAGGCTCCGCAGTTGGTTACGTCCTCTACGCAAAGGATGACCGCCTCTTTTTTTCCATTCGCGGCGACTCCCCTGTCGTCCAGAAGGTCACCTTTGCCTCACCTGGAGAAAAAATGGAGATCCTCGCCTCCCTTAGCGGAGAAACGCTCTCCATCCAGGTTGGCGGAAAATCAGTTGAAGTAAAATCGCCCGGCCTCCTGAAGAGACACCCCCAGGAGAGTCTCTGCATCGGGCATGATGATGCAAATCCGGTAGACCCGGGCGCCCCCAGGAGCCGTATAAACGGCTCTCTGTCGACCTTGAAGATGACCATCCGATAATTTTCTCAGCTCGTGAGAGTCCTCATCATCCCACCTCTTTCACGGCCCTTCCCAGCGCCGCGCATGCCTCAGCAATCTCTTCCTCCGTACTACACAGAGGCGGCATCATGACAATGGTATCCTTGATCGGACGGGTGAGCAATCCGTGGGCGCGGGCGGCAACACAGACCCGTTCTCCCATCCGTTGCTCACCGGAAAAACGCTCCCCACTCTCCAACCGCAGCTCAAGTCCGGCAATGAGCCCACATTGGCGCACTTCGTGAACGCAGGGATGCGCAATCGCCTTCAAGCCCTGAGTGAGGGCCTCTACCCGGGGCGGAAGTTTTTCCAGCACACGGTCTTCCTTGAAGACCCGCAAGCTGGCGAGAGCCGCTGCGCAACCAAGCTGATTTGCAGTATAGCTGTGTCCGTAGTGTAGCGTGCGATCCCGCCCCCCGAGAAAAGCATCGAAAACCGGGCCTGTTGTCAGAGTCGCCGCAAGGGGAAGGTAACCTCCGGTAAGGCCTTTGGCCAGGCAGAGAAAATCCGGGATAACCTCTTCCTGCTGACAGGCAAACATCGTCCCAGTTCGGCCAAACCCTGTCATGACCTCATCAAGAATCAGGTGCACCCCTTGTTCGTCACACCAGGAACGGATCTCGGCCAGCTGCCCCGCTGGCCACGGTCTCATTTCGTTTACTCCCTGAATGAGAGGCTCCAAGACGATTGCTGCAGCACGGCCGACTTCCTCCGCCGGAAGAGAATGTAGATCTGCAAGGGAAGCCACCCTTGTAGCAGGGAAACCAAAACTGCGGAAACGGTCGAAAAAAACCGACACTCCTCCCAGCGATGCCGCACCCATGGTGTCCCCATGATACGCATTCTCGAAGGCGATGAATCCCGTGCGCTCCGGCTCCCCAGATTGCTGCCGGAACTGAATTGCCATCTTCACAGCAACTTCCACCGCGGTTGACCCATCATCAGAAAAAAAGACGCGTTCCAAGCTACCCGAGGGGAAAAAATCTGTCAGCCTCTTCGCCAGTTCAGCAGCACGTGGATTGCCGAACCCTAGGAACGAGGTATGGGCTACCTCATCGAGCTGCGCCCTCAGGGCCGCATCGATCCGGGGATGGCGATGACCATGAATATTGGTCCAGATACTTGAGTTGCCATCGAAGTAACGTTTCCCATCGGCATCAAACAGCCACGGACCTTCTCCCTTAACAAGAATGAGCTCTTCGCCCCCGCTCGCCCATTCCGCATGCTGCGTAAAGGGGTGCCAGCAATGTTGCCGATCCCATGCGCTCCAATTGTCCCCGGGTTCCGTCAAGGCGCCTCCTTTCCCTCTCCTCCCTCGTCGTCCATATCCTCCAGTTTCTTGTCGATTCTATTAATCAACTCCCAGGGGCAACGCCCCCGCTGGTATTTACGCCAGAGAACTTCCCGCAACGTCTCCCACTCTTCCCTGCCGATGGGCTGGTGCTCCTGCCATTCTTCATCCCCTTTCAACTGGGAATGCAGCTGCCAGGTGGAGGAGTGATGGGAGGCCCGGTAAAACCGCACTCCCTCATCCGTCCTTTCTCGCCATGAGTGTCGCTGCACGCCCTTCCCATACGGACAAGTTCCAAAATCCCAAGAACAAACACGATTTGACATTTTACCGATGAGCCCTACAGATCGCTATGGAATGAGAATTATCCGCAGTGACGCCTCCAAGCTCATACTGTATCTCGTTTCCTGCTTTCTCCTCGCGGCCCTGCTAACGCCCTGGCTCTACAATGCTGGAACCCTGCTCGGCGAAATGACCGAGGAAAAAAGTTATAGCCGGATAGTCGATTATGTGGGGGAGCATGCGCGGCGCGCGGAATTACCGAAATACTTCAAACGCTGTCTTCTCATCGCATCTCTCCTCCTTTTGCCTCCACTTATTTTCTCGCTGAGACTAAGCCATAATCCGGCCCCTCTCAGGGAATCCCCCTGGGCAGCTTACCTTCCCTCCCACGTGGTGGCTCGTTCAGGAGGACAACCGCTGCGTAATTCCCGATGGGGACCGCTGCAACTTCTGGCCGGGTTTCTCCTAGCCGCTGGTCTTCTCTATGGCACTGGATGGCTTCTCGTGTCCATGGGATGGTTCTCCCTGAAGGACCCCGTCCCTTGGGACCTCGCGTGGAGGAAAGCCCTGGGGCCATCCATCTCGGCCTCTCTGGTGGAAGAGATCATCTTTCGAGGCATATTTCTGGGCATCTGCCTCCGTGCCTTCCGTCCTGCAACAGCCATTATCCTGGTCTCCCTTCTCTTCTCAGCGCTGCACTTTCTTCAACCTCCCAGTAATATTGCAGTGTTTATCCAAGGAGACCCCCTCCCGGAAGGAGCCGTTTACATTGACCCCGCAAATCCATGCTCCGGCTTCCAATTGCTTCAGGCTATTCTGATGCGATTCCAGAATTTTGAGCTCGTCCTTTTTGAATTCATTTCCCTCACGACCATTGGCCTGATCCTTGCCTATGCTCGTTATGCGACTGCTTCTCTCTGGCTACCGATCGGCCTCCACAGTGGCTGGATTTTCGCCTACGTATCCTTCAAGAAGATCTCCCTTCGTCTTCCCCAGGAAGATGACACACTGCGCTATTTGGTAGGGTCCAATCTTAAAGAAGGACTGATCCCGATGGGGACCCTTGCCCTTACCGCCCTTCTGGTAGTCCTTTTTGTGAGAATATTTCCGTCTAGAGGGATTGCTTCCCCCCAGAAAATTTCCGCCCCGGATGACTGAGCAGTAATCTCATCAGGAACGGCCTGGGCTACCAGCACCCGCCCAAGCGCCGTCTCGATCGAATTCCCCAAGGATGCTTCCCACACGGTTAGTCGACGCTCTCTACCCCCCTTCCTGCGCATTATGCCGTGCTCCTTTGCGGAAGGGGCGTTACCTCTGTCCGCCATGTTGCGAAGGCCTTCCACGCATTGAAAAACCGTATTGCATGAAATGCGGAGAGAAAATCGAGGGATACGTCCCGGAGGATGTGTTGTGCACCCATTGCCGAGGGGTGGATTCTTTTTTCGACTTTGCGCGCTCTGTCGCCAGCGCTGACGGCCAAGCCAACGAGATCATGCACGCCTACAAATACGGCAGGCAAATCCATCTCCATGGTGAACTGGCCCTGCTCATGAAAGAACTCTGGAGCGATCCCCGCATCGCAGTTCAGCAAACCCCGCCCTGGGTTATTGTTCCAGTTCCCCTTCATTGGAGGCGCGAAAGGTGGCGATGGTTTAATCAATCCTACGAAATTGCAAAAACACTGGCGCAGCAATGTAATCTCCACTGCCAAAAAGCTCTGAGAAGAACCAGGAAGACAAGCCAACAAGCTCTTCTGGGACGGGAACACCGCCTTGCTAATCTCCAGGGCGCATTTCGACTGAGTCCACGGGAGAGACGCTTGAAAATCATCCGGAATAAACCCGTTCTACTTATTGATGACGTATTCACAACAGGCTCCACAGCAGAGGAATGCGCCCGGGTATTAAAGCAGGAAGGAGGAGCGGAAAAGGTGGTTGTCCTGACTGTTTTGCGAGGCTAAGATCTTTCCCAACAAGAATTTTCCTTACGCGCCTCCCTTTCCCAGCGAAGTACACAAGCCTCTTCGCATGTCCCCCAAAACCATAGCGCTCTGAGCCATGGGTATTTTTGACAAGCCAAAACTCCGTCGCGGCAACAAGAAGAAGGATACGGTTCCTGATGACCTCTGGACCAAGTGCCCGGACTGCGGAGAACTGATTCACACCTTGGATCTCAAGCAGGGTCATCAGGTTTGCACGCATTGCAATCATCACTTCCTGATGAGTGCGCAAGACCGGATCAACCTGCTGGCGGACCCGGACAGTTTTGTAGAGACCGAAGCATCCCTTGAATCCACCAATCCTCTCAATTTTGAGAAATACGCGGACAAGATTGCCATTCTCAAGAATAAGACTGGGATGAATGATGCTGTTGTCACAGGACGCGTTAACATCGGACGCCATCCCGCTGCCCTAGCCGTCATGGACTTCCGATTTTTTGCCGGGTCCATGGGCTCCGTGGTAGGGGAGAAGATCACCCGAGCAGTCGAAATGGCGACCGCGGAGAAACGTGCCCTTATCATCCTTTCCTCCTCATCCGGCGCTCGGATGCAGGAGGGCATGCTCTCTCTTTTGCAGATGGCAAAAACCTGTGGAGCAATCGCCCAGCATAACAATGCCGGCCTGCCTTATATTTCCGTTTTTACGCACCCCACTACTGGAGGGGTAACCGCCTCCTTTGCTACGATCGGTGACGTCAATCTCGCAGAGCCCAAGTGCATGATAGGATTTGCTGGTCCACGCGTGGTGAAGGAGACGACGCATCAGGATCTTCCCGCTGGATTCCAAACGGCTGAATTCATGCTGGCACATGGTCTCATCGATTCCATCGTGGAACGCCGCTTCCTGCGGGAACGGATAATACAGTTGCTGGGCTACATGATGCCCGGGCAGGAGTAGAGAACGACTCGTGAATTACACTGAGGCCCTGGACTGGCTATATTCCACCCAGTTTTTCGGAATAAAACTTGGCCTGGACGGCCCACGGCGCCTACTCCGCGAGTATCTTGCCTTCCCCCCGCGAAGCACAAAGGTCATCCACGTAGCAGGCACCAACGGCAAAGGTTCCACCTGTGCCTTTATCGATTCTGTAGCTCGTGCAACCGGCGTGCGGACAGGCCTTTTCACGACCCCACCTTATTGACTACTCTGAGCGAATCCGTGTTTCCGGGGTGGAGATCGAAAGGGAGGAAATCGCCGTGCATCTGTCCGCTCTTCGGGAACTAGTCGAGCAATGGGATCCTCATCCAACGTTTTTTGAACTCAGCCTCGTCCTTGCCATGAAGCATTTTTCGGAGCGCCAATGCGAACTGGTTATTCTCGAAACCGGGATGGGAGGACGCTTGGATGCTACCTCAGCGGTTCCTGCCGACATTGCGGTTCTCACTCCAATCGGAATGGACCACCAGGAATGGCTGGGAGAAACCCTGACCGAAATCGCGACCGAAAAAGCTGCGATCATCGTTCCGGCCAAAAATGTAGTTTCTTCCAACCAGCTGCCAGAGGCTGAGGCTATCATCAGGCAGGTCGCCAATGAGCGCAGGGCACCTCTTACTTTCATCGAAGAACCCTTGGAGGGCTACGCTCTCGGGCTGACAGGAAAGCACCAACAGGAGAATGCGGCCCTTGCCTTGGAGGCTCTGCACGCCGCCGGAATCACTCTCAATTACGAAACCGTAAAGGCCGGGCTGAGTTCGACTCAATGGCCAGGCCGATTTGAGAGACTTGATCCCTCCGCGGGAGAACATTCTTCAGCTATTGTTCTCGATATCGCGCACAATCCTGCTGCTGCCAGAGCCCTTACGGAAAATTGGCTCACCGAGTTCGGCAAGACCAAGGCCCATCTCATCCTCGGGGCAGTTGAAGCCAAGGATATCGAGGGAATCCTCGAAGCGCTGTTACCGATCGCAGAGCATCTCCACTTCGTCCCAGTGAACTCGCCTCGGGCCCTTCCTCCGGACGACTTGGCCACTTTCCTACCCGAAAAGGCCCCGCCCTTTACTATTCATGGCACCCTCCAATCGGCTCTCGAAAGCCCCAAAAGCCACCCCGCTCTCATCACCGGGTCCTCCTTTCTCATCGGAGAGGTCAAAGCTCTCCATGAGGAAGCTTCTCACCGGGTGACGACGCAGTAACGAGGTAGACATTCCGATTCACAGCACCCGTGTGCCGGTATAAGACCTTCCTCGAACGTCCCATGCGTGAACCAATTCGGCTTGAAACTGACAACGGGCTCTATCTTCCCGGGCTTGAGCTGTTCCTTGACGTGCGCACACCTGGGGAAAATGGCTTTATCTCGCATGCGCACGCTGATCACTTTGCCCGACATGAGAACATCCTGTGCTCTGAGCCTACCGCACGCATTTTAAAGGCTCGCTACAATGTAGCGGATGAACGACTCAATCCCAGGCCTTTCCACGAGCCTCTCGATGTCGGCCCATACCGCCTGCAATTACTGCCCGCAGGACATATCTACGGTTCATCCATGCTTCACATCACTCGGAAATCCGATGGGGAGTCACTGCTTTACACTGGCGATTTCAAGGTGCAACCAAGTCTTACTGCCGAGGAGCCCGTATTTCGTCGGGCGGACACACTGGTCATGGAAACTACATTCGGGGCACCCAAATGGATTTTTCCCGGCAGAAATGAGATCACCGGCATGATTCTTAATTTTGTCAATGAGTGCCTTGAGCAAGAAGTAGCTCCAGTCCTTCTTGCCTACTCACTTGGCAAGGCCCAAGAGGCCCATGCCATCCTCACCGGTGCCGGCATCTCAACTGTGTCCCATCCCGCAGTCGCCAAAATGACCACCGCTTGTCTTGATGCCGGGTGTGAATTATCTCCTCCCCTCACCTTTGAGAGCACAGTTCCTCACAACCATGTATTCATCTGCCCGCCCAACGTAATCCGCTCCGAGCAATTCCGAGCGATACCCAATTTGAGAACCGCGATGCTATCTGGGTGGGCCCTGAACAAGAACGCCATATATCGCTATGGTGTTGATGCCGCATTTCCTCTCTCTGATCATGCTGACTTTCCCGGCCTTCTTGAGGCAGTCCGGCGGGTAAGCCCGAAGCGGGTTGTCACAGTTCATGGTTACACTCGGGAATTCGCTGCCGAACTACGCAGGCGGAATTATGAGGCCCGGTCGGCCTCCGGGGGAGACCAGATGGAGTTTGATCTGCCTCGCTAGCCATGGTCGCTTCGCTCGCATCAGGGCAAATCCGAAGATGACTTCGGGGAACCGGCGGGGCTTCGAGGGTCAGGCGCCCAGAAGAGGCCTCGTCCTGCCAGGAAGCCCACCAGAAGGCCGGCCGCTACGCCGGCCAGAACTACCCAGAAAGAATAACGAGGCCCCATATGAGGCATACAACCGGAAGGGACCAGTTCTGGCAACCGCGCAATTTGTGGGTGGCTCTCGGCCCTATTCTACTATGAAAAATGGATTACGAAGCTCCGGCTTGTTATAGCTCAAAGGTTCACGAGTTCGCATGTCGAGAACCTGCTTACCTGCTGCGCTGACCACCGCATGTGCCGCGCCTGTGTCCCATTCCATTGTAGGTCCAAACCGAGGATAGACATCTGCGGAGCCCTCAGCCACAAGGCAGAGCTTCAAGGAGCTGCCGGCAGAAAGGAAGTCCACCTCTTTTCCCTTCTTTTGAATTTCATCGACAAAGGCATCTACCTCCGGGCTGGAGTGTGAGCGGCTACCGACTACCTTGACTTTAGCACTCTCCAGATAATGCGCTCCTCCCTCTATCGCCTCGGGGGCACAATCTCCTGAAATTTTCCACGCCCCACCACCTTCGATTCCAAGGTAAAGGGTATCATTGACCGGATGGTAGACCACACCAACTACCGGCCGACCATGCTCAACCAGCGCAATGTTTACGGTAAATTCTCCGTTCCTCTTTATGAATTCCTTTGTTCCATCGAGAGGGTCCACCAGCCAGAATCTTGCCCAACTTTTTCTCTCCCTGTAGGGAATCTCGAGATTCTCCTCTGAGATCACCGGCACCCGTGGATAATTGACCCGGAGAAAGGCCATGATCGCCTCGTTAGATTCTTTATCCGCCTCCGTCAGCGGCGAATCATCCCCCTTGTATTCTATCTCAAATTCGCGCCCGTAGACCTCAAGAATTCGTGCTCCTGCCAGACGGGCGGCGTCGATCAAGCCTCCTATCTCAATCCCGTGAGCGCTGTTAATCACGGTCGTCCTGATACCACTCGTTCCCCGGATTCCGGCACCAGCGCACCCTAGTGCGCACGACAGAACTCCTCGAAGCGAGTGATACCCTCGTTAAGGACATCAAGAGTTGTACAGTAACTCAATCGCAGGGAGGAATCGTGCCCGAAGGCGATCCCGGGCACCGCTGCAACCTTGTAGCGAGTCAATAGCTTATCACAGAGATTCTGTGATTTCAGGCCCAGAGGCTCACAGTTTACGAAGAAGTAGAAAGCGCCCCCCGGATTCTGGACACTTATATTGGGAATGGCACTAAGTCGTGCATGCACGAATTGTCGACGCACATCATACTCACTCCGCATATCCTCTACGAAGTCCTGCGAACCACTGAGAGCCGCGTGCGCACCATATTGAGCGAAGGTAGTAGCGTTGGACGTGGTATGACTCTGAATCTTCGAGATAGCTGCCGCCATTTCTGGAGGAGCGGCAGTATATCCGATTCGCCAGCCAGTCATCGAATAGGCCTTGGCGAAACCATGGCAGATCACCGTGAGGCTTTTCAACTCCTCGCTGATCGAGGCAATGCTGACATGCTTGTGGTCTCCATAGATGAGCTTCTCATAAATTTCATCTGAGAGGATCATGATATCCTCGTAGGATGCTACCTCTCCAATAGCCCGCAACTCCTCTTCAGTGTAAACTGCTCCAGTTGGATTCCCGGGGGAATTAATGATCACCATCTTGGTTTTAGGCGTCATCGCTTCTTCAAACTGCTCAGCGGTCATTTTCCAGCCATTCTCCTCGCTGGTCTCCACGATCACGGGCTCTGCCCCACATAGTCGCACCATCTCAGGATAGCTCACCCAGTAAGGTGCTGGAATAATCACTTCGTCACCCTCATCGCACATCGCCATGATGGCGTTCATACACGCCTGTTTCCCCCCGGAAGTAACACAGATCTGCTTTGGATCGTAGGTGAGACCATTATCTTCACGAAGTTTCTTCGCAATGCCCTCGCGTAGCTCCGGAATTCCAGCCGCCGGGGTGTATTTGGTCTTTCCATCCTGCAGAGCCTTTATGGCTGCGGCCTTAATATGATCGGGGGTATCCATTTCGGGCTCCCCACCAGCCAGTCCGTAAACCTCATCTCCTTGGGCGCGCAACGCCTTGGCTTGGTTAGTAACCGCAAGGGTAAGAGAGGGAGTAACCCCTTGGACACGAGAAGAAAGCGAGTCTGGATCCATCTGGAAGAGTGTTTGTGTATACCGCCCAAAGAGGCGGAGTCACGGACGCTGGGCGAACACGCTCTCCTCCAGAGCGGGAGGAGTTGATAGCGCTGCTCCTCAAGGATGCAAGCGGAATTCGGTAATTAAGGCGTATCTAGGGCGCTTGGCCGTACTTCTTCTTGTGGAGAGCCCTCGCCTGCTTCTGCCAGCCGTCCCGCCGGATCCGTTCCTTGAGGTTCAGATCTTCACTGATGGCCCGTATTTGTGCCGCTCTCCATTCCGCAACCTGCCTGTAGGTATAAATACCCGTATCATGGAGGCGGCGGCAAATTACCTCTCCGACCCCCTGTAGTTTAGTAAGGTCATCAATCTCCTTCGGAGCCTTCCGGTATATTTTCCCGATTCTCGGGTCTTTAACCAAATTGACTTTGCCCCGTGGGGGTAGCTTTACCACCTCATCTCCAGAGGCAATCTTCGGTGCGGGAGGATTTTTAGGTCGCTTGGAAGTCCTCTTGATGGCCTCAAGCTCCGCTTTCAACGCGGCCGCTGCCTCCGCGTGCTGCGCGACCTGCCCTTTTTGCCGTTCCAACGCATCGCGTAAATCCTCCTCAGCGGCTTCACGGCCTGACTCAGCCTCCTTCCGCGCCATTGACACCGCCTCCTTGAGCGCATCCTCACCTTCAACCCTGACCGCCTTAACCTCATCCTCGAGACGCTTCTTCCCTTCCTCGAACACTGCAACGGTAGTTTCAAGCGAAGACAGCTTCGCGTTCAGGGCATTCTGCTCCTCCTTTGATCTGGTCAACTCAGTCTGAGCTCGCCGAAACCGCTCCTCCGTAGAGAGCAGTTTGCCCTGCAGGTTACTCACCTCCTTGAGCTTCTCTTCCGCTTCCACCAGCTCAACGCGCAATCCGTTAATTTCTCTCCGCAGTATCCTGCCGGCATCCTCGACCTGCTGGCGCTCACGCTGCTGATCACCCAACTCATGCTGGACCCGGTCTTTCTCAGCCTTGATCTGCTTGAGAAGCACCTCCGCCTTGCTATCACCAGAGAGGATCGCCATATGCTTATGGAGCTCTTTCTTCTCCTCACGAAGACGGTGTAACTCATCAGACCACTTCGTTTCTGATATCCGGCACTGCTGCAACTCTTCCTGCCCCCGCTCACGCTCCTGGCGTACCAGTTCAAGATCCAGCATAACTTGCTCTATCTCACGCCGGGCAGTCATCAGCTGATCTTTCAGCACAGCCTCTTTTCCTGAGGAATCCTCAAGCTCACTACTAACCCGCGCGACCCGCTCTTCGAGTTCTCCGATGGTCACGGCCAGCATCACCTTCTCTTCATTGGTTGCCTTCAGCTTTTCCTCCGCATCCCGGTTTTTGTCTCGCAGCTCCCGACTATCAGATTCAAGTTTTGCACTGGTGGACTCTGCCTCCCGGAGCTGCGACTCCATATTCTCGCCCTCCTGTCTGGAGCGAAGCAGGTCGCTCTCAAGCCTCGCACGCTCATCTGCCATATTGGCAAGCTCCCGCGCGCCTCCATCCTGTTCTTCCCGAATTTTCCTCAGCTCCTCTTCAAGAACCCTACTTTTACGCTTTAATTCTTCCAACTGCAGGAAGCCCTTCTCTGCTTCCTTCTCGTGCTGTTTGGCCTCGGTCTCCGCCCGGGAGGAAAGCTCCTCCTCGGTTTTCCGCAATCGAACAAGCTCTCTCTCCCGAGTATCAAGTTCGACAATAGCAGCTTCCGCTTCTTTCTGGAGATCGTCCCTCTCTTTCCGTGTTTCAAGAAGCTCTTCTAAAGCCTTCTCGGACCGCTTCTGATGCCCTTCCGACTCCTTCTCTAGCCGGACCTTGATTTCCTCATGGTGGGCCCTTACCTGCTCCAACTCATTCCTTCCCTGATCACGTTCCCTGGTAACTGCGACAAGTTTCTCCTCAATGACCTCACGCATTTGGCCGAGTTTCTTGAGATCTTCCTCCAGCTTAGCTCTCTCCCCAGCTCTTTCTTTTTCTACCGTGCCAATCTTGACCCGGAGAGCCTCATGCTCCTCACGCAGGGAAGACAATTCCCTCTCTTTAACCTCACGCTCCGCCTCCAATGACGAGAGCGATTCTTCTAGGGCAACCCTTGCTCCGCGCACGGATGAAAGCTCCTTCTCCAGCAGATCATTGTCCTTCCTGTGATGCTCTTCCTCTGACTGAAGCTTGCTCTTGAGGTCTCCGCATTCCTCTCGGTGAGCTGCCAGTTCCACTGCGTTTAGATCCCGCTCTCTGGTCACCTCTTTCAGGGCACGCTCCTCTTCTTCTCTCACCCCTTTGAGATCGCGGAGCTCTTGCCCGGTTTTCTGCAAATCCGCCCTCTCAGTGACAAGATCGGACTCCAGCTTTTCTCCTGCTGCACAAAGGCGGTCCACCTCTGAAACTTTTTCCTCTAATTGCTTTTCAAGCTCCCGGGTCTTTTTCTCCAGAGTTTTCAACTGGCGGCCAGCAGCCTTCTCCGCGGCTGAGAGTTTCTTACGGAGGTCGCGTTCAGTGGATGCCAGCTCCTTTTCCAATACTCGCTTCTCGGCCTTGAATTTCTTTCTCTCTTGTTTGGAAACGGCAGGCTCCCTCTCTCCCTCTTCTTCGGATTTCCTCCCACCTTCCTTCTTGGATCTCCCGGGTCCAGCCGCCCCCGGCACCTGCGATGCCAGCTTCCTTTCCAGCTCCTCCCTTGCGACGTTCATCCTGGCGAGATCCTTCTCTACGCTCTTCTTCTCCTGAGCCATCTCAGCAAGGCTCAACTCTACTTCTGATCGCTCCTTGCGAGCCGCCTGCAGGATTTTTTCGAGTTCTTCGTTATCCCGCCGCAGGTCCCCAATTTTCCTTTCGAGCCCCGGGGAGTTGTCAGCAACCTCCTTGATGCCTGCTGCCTCCTGATAGGTCTTAAGCCGCTCCCGCTCCTTGCTCAAAGCGATCTCAACAACCTCGTTTACCTGCTCGGCTTCCTCGAGGCGCTGCTTCGATTCAAGCTGCCCAGCGCGATACTTGCCCCACGCAAACCACCCTAGAGCAGCTCCCAGCAATCCGGCTGGCACAATGAGCAGCAAACTGTAGAGGCCATAGTTGACCAGAAAATAGGTTATTGCATCCATGCGGATTCTGTCTCTTGGGTGCCGCTCTCTTACTTGACCATGATCTCCACCTGGTTGTCACGATCTCCCCCGGGCGCTACCCCAAAGGAACGTGTCTCAATTTGACTGATCAGCACACCGTGATCCACGAGAATCTTTCCAACCACCTCCGCTCTGAGACGCGCGAGCCGGCTGTTTTCGGTCGCATTTCCATCACGTGCCGGATGCCCTCCTACTGCGTAGCGGGCTCCTTCACCAGCAGTAATAATAGCGCGCGCAGCGATGATTACCTTATCTCGGTCGCCGCTCTGGAGCTCCTCACTCCCGGGGCGGAAGGTAACTACACCGTCGTTTAGCTTGCGCCGTAATTGCCCAAGCACCGTTCCATCACGCAGGGACTCGGGCTGGTATCCCGGAAAATGGTAAGGAGACGAGCGCAATACGAACTCATCCGAAACCATATCCTTGGGAACGACCTCACTTGCCTTGGAAAGCCAATCGATCCTGAGCCCGCTGGTAGTGTCGCCTCGCATAATCAATCCACCTTTTTTCAGCTCTACACTTCGATCACCCTGCTCCCGGAAATAATATTCGAGAAATTCCGCCCATCCCCCAACCCCCTTGGGGTTAATAACAAATTTACGCCGTTCGAGGCCCGCATCCCACCCCGAGGGAGCCTTGAGAGGAGGGTTTAGCTCAACCACCAGATCCTCGGAAACAACGCCGCTCACGCTAAAACGCTCTTCCTTCCTCTCAATTCGCAACCATCCAGGGGCTCGCAGCTCACTCGCGTGACCAATCACTCGAACCCCCGATAACGCGTCAACCCGGGCGACAACCCTTGCACGCTGCGAATCCGAATCCACCGCTCCTGAAATGAAGGCATCCAGATAGTCAAGCCGCACCCCCGGGTCGACCACCCCCTCCTCTTTCAGAATCTCCTCAACCTGCCTCTCAAGTCTCGGTTTGAGCTCGCTGAGGAAAATCTGCCTGTGGAAATACCCGATACTGGGAATCAGAAGCAAGATCGCCAACACTACGAAGCTCTTCACAGGGGGAATGCTCGTCGACGAAAAGGCTGGCGACAAAAGAAAAATTCAGCTCTCTGGCCGCATTGACCCCATCCGCCCTGCCGTAGCTCTCTTTTTAAAGGAGCAAGGCAGTATGAACCTCTCACAGAGCTCAAGCAAAACCACCCTTGGCCGCGATCCATTTCCCCCTCCTATGAACGACCTCAAAGGCTAGGCCCGCAGCTTGAGCGGCCTTCTCGGTATCATCCCATTGATCCTGCAGAATCCCGGAAAGTATGAGAATTCCCCCGGCCTTGAGAGCCTCGCCTATCTTTTCAAAGGACCTTTGGAGCACGGCCGCAAAAAGATTCGCCACCACAACATCATATGAAGTCCCCGGAATCCAATCATCCAGATCCGCGCATGAAACCAGCACCCCGGGAGCGTTATTACGCTCAACATTCCGCCGCGCCACCGAGACTGCATTGGGATCAATATCCATTGCTTCACACTCATTTGCACCAAGCAGGCTTGCCGCAATGGCAAGAACCCCGGTACCGCATCCAAGATCCAGCATGCTCCAGCCCTCTCCCCGTCGCCTCCGGGCCTCATCTGCAAGAAATCTCAGGCAGGAAGATGTGGTGGCATGGTCCCCGGTTCCAAAAGCCATTTCGGCAGGAATGATGACTACAGTCCTGCCTTCGCTATTTTCCTGCAGCTCGCGTAACCTCGCCACGTTTGTTTCCGAGGTCACCAGCAGGCAATCACGGATCTTCAGGGGCGGGAGCGGCTTGGCTGACTCTGCGACCCAGTCCACCTCCGTCAAGCTTCTAACGACCCCACCAAATTGTTCCACTAACTCAAGAGCCTCACCTTCTTCTTCACAGTAGAGATCCACCCGGAGAAACTTCCCGCTCCTCAACCTCGTAATGACTGCATTCTGATTACCATGGAAGCGCTCCTCCCAGAGATCTTCCTGTCTTAGTGCTGACCGCTTCGACCATACCCACATTCTTGCAGCCATCCCTTAGGGCAGGGCCTTGCAGATAGCAAAATAGAATCTTCTGCCTTTTACCCGGCGACACAGGCCTACCACGATGAGGCGGCAGTGGTGAGCTCCCTCAGATCTCAGGATGAGACTGGCCTCCTTCCGTGCTCATGAGAACAGCTAGGAATCACTGGAGGTCAATTCGACC
>Ga0115011_10001184_pt1 | contig 19011 bp, 12 predicted proteins | sample TroAtlMetagenome_2_FD_88705 | JGI IMG/M metagenome (GOLD analysis project Ga0115011, IMG submission 88705) | Marine eukaryotic phytoplankton communities from Atlantic Ocean - Tropical Atlantic ANT8 Metagenome | ecosystem: Environmental > Aquatic > Marine > Oceanic | place: Tropical Atlantic...
AAACGCCCCAAAATTAGAAATTGCAATTGGCTTGGAATCTTCAAATCCAATAGTTTTAGATAAATCAGTTAACAAACGTTTACGATGGTCCCATTATGTCAAAGTGTGTAAACTTGCACGAGAGAATGGTGCCGAAGTTAAGGCCTATATTCTGCTAAAACCTCCTTATCTAAGTGAAAAAGAAGCAATTGAAGATGCTGTTCAATCAGCAATAGATACAGCCCCCTATGTAGATAAAATATCAATTAATCCTGTAAATGTTCAAAAGAATACAGTTGTTGAAAAATTATGGTTTAGAAATGAATGGGCTGCACCCTGGCTTTGGTCAGTTGTTGAAGTTCTAAAAAGGTGCGAAGATTTACCAGTTAGAGTTTATTCAGATCCAACAGGAGGGGGCACACGTAGAGGCGCTCATAATTGTCATGATTGTAATAAGAAAATTTTAGAGGCTTTGAAAAATCATCGTTTAGGTTTAAAAGAGTTGAAAGGTTTACATTGTGAATGTAAATCACGTTGGGATGCTTTAGTCAAACAATCTGCATTAAGAAGAAATGGTTCAGAACCTCATGGATTTCGTAGTGGTTTTGCAGGCAGCAGGCATTTTTAATGGGGTTATTCTAGCGAGTATTAATGGAAGAGATAAATTGGCTTAGAGTTTTTGCCGGCTTATTGCTTGTTTTGTTTATTCCAGGCTATACTTTGATTCAGGCCATGTTCCCTCGAAAAGGTGAATTAGATGAGGAATTTGATACACTTTACAGAGTTACTTTAGGTATGGCAATGTCCATTTGTATAGTTATAATCGTAGGTTTCATATTAGGAAATCCAGCACTTGGCAATGCACCATCATGGGGTAATTGGTCTGATGGCGATAAAGGTTATTTTCAAACATTTTTTGTTACAGTTTCATTATTATGTTTGTCTATCTTATTTTTCGTAGCTGGATGGTATAGGGGAGCTTATCCTTGGACTGCAAATATTCATCCAAATTTAGCCAGAGCACCTCCTGGAATCCGTATTGAATCTGAATTAGCAGTTGCAGGAAAATACATACCTGCAGAACTTATAGAACTTCAAGGTCTCAAACATGATAGAGACAATGTTAAGCGCAAATTAGCAGAAGCAGAAGCTCGTAAACGTTCGGGCAGTTCTGTTATGAAAAAATACTATGAGAAAAAGGAAAAGACCCTTTTAGCAGATTTAGCAGATATTGATTCAAGAATGGCAGATATTGATGATCAATTAAACAGGCCTGGTGAAGGTGAAGGGTTATCTGCAGATGTAATACAAGAAGATTCTTTAATGTCTGATGAAGAGGAGTAAGTTTGGAATATAAACTAGTAATTGTAGTTAGAACAGATTTAGGAATTTCTAAAGGGAAAATGGCAGCGCAGGTTGCACATGCGGCAGTAAATTGTTCATTAAAATCAAAGAAATCAGATATTTCTAATTTCAAGGGCTGGTATAATGATGGTCAAAAAAAAGTTGTAGTTAAGGGAACAAATGAATCATTACTTAGAGAACTTCAGCAACACGCTAGAGATATTGGTTTGACATGTAGTTTGGTAAGTGATGCAGGTTTAACGGAAGTGCCGCCAGGAACAATTACATGTTTAGGAATAGGTCCAGCTAGCGAATCTAAGGTTAATGAAATAACTGGAAATTTATCTTTATTCTAAACCCAACGCTTTATTTATCACGCGTATTTGGACTAATATGGGCTGGTTTGGTAAAAAGAAAGAAGAAAAGAAAAAATTTGATTATTCAGAGGAAACAAAAGAACTTTTTGCAGAAAGAGATGCTTATTATGCAGAACAACGACGTAAATTGGGTGGCGGCGAGTCAAATCCAGAGATGGCAAATCAAAAGAAAGAAGTTGAGGCACCTTCTCGTGAAGACGATATAGACAATCTTTTAGGTGGTTCAGGCGACTTTAATCCATATGTGAATAAAGATGAATCAACTTCATCAGCTCCAGTTAGCATTCCTTCTTCTTCCTCGTCTTCTACTTCTTCATCAGCATATAGCTGTATTTCATGTGGTAAAGAATTTCAAGAAAAATGGGGTAAATGCCCATCGTGTGGTGGAGATATGAAAAAAGCTGAAAGTTCAGCTCCAGAGCCTACATCTTCAGTACCTATTCAAGATACTACTACACCATCAACTAGTGATTCCAATATAGGCGATCCTTTAGATGATCTTTTAGGAGATTTTGGTTCTACAGATAATGATAGTGGAAACGATTCATCAGATGAATTACCTAATAATGTTAGAAATGTGAGTGATGATGACGGCGGTCCTTCAACAGACTTTGGAGCTCAACGCTCAAGCCATAGTAACCGTAAGAAAGTTCGTAAAGTCAGGAAAGTAAAAAGACCACGTAATAAATAATAGGAATTCAGATGTCCGATTCTGATAAAATACAAATACCTGAGACTGCAAAAGATATAGGACTTGCGATAGGTAGTGTTTTGATAGTTTTTCTATTAACATTTGCATATAGTGGCAATTGGCCCCCAATGGTAGTTATTGAGTCTGGCTCAATGGAACATGGCGATAATCCTAATTATGAAGAACCTGGTTTTACGCATATTGGAACAATAGATACAGGCGATTTAGTAATAGTAAAAGAAGCTAAGAAATCAGACATTATTACCTATCTTCAAGGAAAGAAAACAGATTATAAAAAATATGGAGATTTTGGTGATGTAATAGTATATTACAAAAATGGAATAAAAGAATACGAAGGAAAACCAGTTACTCCCGTAATTCATAGGGCGATGACTTGGGTAGATGTTTTAGAAGAACCAAAAGATATGGATGGAGATAATATTACAGATTATTATTATATTCCAGAGATAGAAACTTATTTTGGTTCTAAAATAGAACTTTCTGAGATAGGGCTTAGTGGTGGCGCCCATCTAAAGAATTTAGAAAATTCAGGATATATCACTAAAGGAGATTCTACGGGAAATCCACATCCAGATCAGTTAACTCATAGAGATATTGAGAATAATCCAGTTCAACCCGTTGATCCCAGTTGGGTTGTCGGAATGGCAAGAGGCGAGCTTCCATGGTTTGGTTTAATTAAACTAAAAGTTACACAGCCAGATAATTACGATCAAGCACCTCCTGGCTGTAAATCAATGCTTTGGATTTCTATAATAATAATTCTAGTTGGCCCTTATACAGTAGGAAAAATGCTTGAAGTAAGAGAGCAAAGAGCTAAATTGGCTAGTAAAAAGAAGAGTAAACGTTAATTATATGCAAATAACGCGCATTTGAGCATGTCTAAATCACCAGCTGCAGCTAAACGCGGAATTCCATCTAAAGAAAATTTCAAAGAATGGTATCCTTTTATGGTTGAAGCGGCAGAATTAGTTGACAAAAGATATCCAATAAAAGGAATGGATGTATGGAGGCCTTATGGTTGGAAAACCATGAGATTGATTGATAATTTAACTCATGATGAAATGGAAAGGACAGATCATGAGGAAGTTAATTTCCCTCTTTTGATACCTGAAGATTTGCTTGATAAAGAAAATAAATTAGTTTCGTTGCTAAAAAAGGCTAGAGAAGAAGGAGTAGATCCTTCAGAATTGAGATTAGAGGATGAGGTTGGAGGTTTTGCTAAAGAAGTTTATTGGATTAAGCATGCAGGAGAAACAAAATTAGACAAGCCAATGTTTTTGAGGCCAACTAGTGAAACGGCCATGTATACGATGTTTCCATTATGGATACGTTCACATGCAGATTTACCTTTGAAAACATATCAAATAGTTAACACATTTAGATATGAAACTAAGCAAACACGTTCATTTATTAGAGTTCGAGAAATACATTTCTTTGAAGCCCATACTGCACATGTTGACGAAGAAGATGCTACAAGACAAATAAATGAAGATTTAGAAATTGTAAAGAATTTAATGAATGATTTAAATTTCCCAGTTTTGATAACAAAAAGACCAGTTTGGGATACATTCCCGGGAGCGTGGTATACTATAGCGATAGATGTGATAATGCCAGATGGTAGAACTTTACAAGTCGCCTCAGTACATCACTACAGAGATCAGTGGGCTAAAGCATTTGATGTAAAGTATGAAGATGAGTCAGGAGAGCAAAAATATGTTCATCAAACAACATATGGCATGTCTGAGAGATTACTTGGAGCAACGGTAGCAACACATGGGGATGATAAGGGCTTGATTATGCCGCCTTCTATAGCTCCAATACAAGTTGTAGTAATACCAATCTTATCTAAAGATGGCTCGGATGAAATAATGTCTGCAGCTCAGAATATAGTTAAAGAATTAAAATCTCAAAAAATCAGAGTCAAGTTAGACGATAGAGATATTAGACCTGGACAAAAATATTATGATTGGGAAATCAAAGGAGTGCCACTTAGAATAGAATTAGGCCCAAGGGACTTACAATCAAATTCCTTTATGTGCGCTAGAAGAACAGGAGAGAAATCTAGTTGTAAATTAGATGATTTAGTAAGTTCTGTAAGAAACGAATTAGATTTAGTTAATAATCACATGAAAGAAAATGCTAAATCTCATTTTAACGGCCATATCAAAAAGATGCCTAATCTAACGATAAATGGATCAACAATCACTTTCGAAGCTAATTTAGAAGATGGATATGTTTATGAAATGGCATTTGAAGGGAATGATGCAGAGGCTGAGATGATTGAAAAGGAGACTGGTTTTTCTTTCTTAGGCGAATCTACGAGCCCATATTCTAAAGAAAGAGAATGTATTGTTTCAGGAAAGCTTACAAACAAGAGAGTATTCTTAGCTAAAACATATTGATTTGCATATAAAATACAAATTAAGTTAGACTTTATATACAGTCTGTGACAATGTTTATGTCCGACAGTACGAATCACGTGTGATTCAAAACTGTCAGAAAGAGGACGCAACCATGGAACACAGAATAGAAAAAAACGATGAGGGAGTTTCCCCAGTTATTGCCGTTATTTTAATGGTGGCAATTACAGTTGTTTTAGCAGCTGTGCTGTACGTTTGGGCAGCCAGTTTCCTAGAGCAAGGAGAATCAGCCCCTATAGCCACTTTCTTTGTATCACAAGATAGTGCAAATGTATATCACGTAGAAGTGATTAAAGTTAGCAAGCAAGAAGATTTACTAGGATTTAGTTTCTTCTTGAAAGACGGATCTGGATCGACATTTGTCGGTGGCAACGGCTTTGGTGAAGTTGCTATGCAATTCCAGGGCGGCGAAGAGATGGGCATAGATATGACCTATAGCGGAGATGATGAAGCATTAGAGAGCAGAGCAACCAATGTCACAAATGACAACGGTAGTCAGTTCCCAGTTCACTTCTCTGACAACGACCGCGATGGCAAATTGTCATCTGGTGACCAATTCTTAGTATATGGACCAGACGCTGGACCAGCACAAGATGGTTGGAAACTAGATATCCAATTTGATGCAACCGGAGACATTATTGGCTCCGCTAAATTACTCTAGAGTAGTTTAGATAGGAAATGTAGCGTTAGGTAGGGGACTTAGTTCCCCTATCTCTCGGTTACGACTTTTTTTATACTTATTTTTTTGTCTAGCGAAGCTTTTGTAGATTCAATTTATAGTCCGTAGCCTAAGTTCCCTTAATGGGAGATGAAAAAATAAAGTCTGACATTCGTCCAGTAATTATAGCAGGGATAATTTTTTTCTTTATGTTAAGGCCACAGGAAGGCTATCTTCAAAGGCTAGAATTTCTTATATTCCTATTTGAGAATGGTCTTTTATTAGAAAACATTTTTGTTTTTGAGGTTTTTTTCCTGCTTGTATTACTTCCTTTTTTCATTTTATTGTATATTTTTCGCAATCCTATCGGGCGAGCTATCAACAGATACATGCACTTGCTAATAGCTAAAGATTTGATAGATGAATTTGATAAGAATAGTGATGGTCAGCTTTCTAAAGATGAAGCAAAAAGGTTTTTTGATACTATTTTGGAAGATCTGGATAAGAGTGCCAGGAAAAGTTTTGATTCAGACTCTATTTTTGAGAAATATGATTCTGACAAAGATGGAAAATTAAATGAAAACGAATTAACTTCTTTAATACTTGAAGTGTTTGATTTTTATCAGGAAAATACTATTGAAGAATCACGAAATAACAATTGGGATAAAAATGAGGATTCACAACAGCAAACCCTTAAAGATTTTCCAGTGAGTGTTTGGGATAGCAATAATGATGCGCAGGAAATTGTAGATTGGTATAATCACAAGTCCGGAGAGAGGAGATCTGTGAATAGTCTTTTAGAAGAATGCAATATATCTTCTTTTAATTCTAAAGATGATGCTCGCGTACTACTTGCATATGCAAAAGAATTACTAAAAGCAAGTAAACCTATTGATACTGCATTATCAGACAAAGTTTTACCTTCTAAAGATGAAGTCGTTAAACTAGATAAACTATACAGTGAAGGATATCTATCCAAAGAGCGTTACAAGCGTCTTAAACAGGATTTAAGTAGCTAATTAGCTTCTTTTTGATCTGTAACTAACATATGCTAATCCACCAACAAGCCCTACAACTACAAGAGCAATCATTCTGAAAGAATTATCGTCATCATCAGATTTTGAACTAACTGAAATGGTGATAGATTCATCATTATTTGTTGAATCTACTTCGGTTAAAGTCATTCCAGGGTCAATCGCAACTCTCAGTGGGTGTGAACCTTTGGTTGCAGTCCATATTGCTGTAACAGTTACTTCTTCATTATCGGTACCGTCAAAAACAACATTAGTTAAATTAAATGAAATATCCCCGTCGTAGAATACGATAGGTACATTCTGTATTCCAGTATTGTTAACTAAGTTAGAGATTGTAGCAGTCAATGTCACTTCAGTACCCACAGTAGGGTTTACAGGGTCCCATAGCAATTCAGTTACTTCGAAATCAGGGTTTTGAGCCTCTATAGGCGTAACGCCGATTTCAAAAGTATGAGTAATGTCATCTACTTGATTAGAACTTCCATCTGTCCAAGAAACAGTTACACTGAAAGTTTCTTTTTCATTTACTGTAACAGTCTGGTCTGGAGTTATTTTCAATTCAGCAGTTACATTTTCTCCATAATTAACGCCCCATTTGTTTGGAACAAATTCAGCAGTCCAATTATTTGGAATAGTATCAATAGTTAATTCATAGACAGTATTGATGTGACCTATTGAAGATCCATTGAAGTTGAAAGTAACGGTTTGACCTAGTGCCACATTAGCCTCAGTTCTATCAACATTCACGTCAATTCCTCTCATTAATTTCTTTTCAATAGTTTCATTTTGAAGAATCCCGTCTTTTTCATCAGTAATGTTTGCAATATCATTTAGATTGTAAACATAATCATCTTCGCCAGATAAGTCTTCATATTCGCTTACTAGATTATAAATTCCATCAGGAACAGTAATATCTATAATTCCATCTTCCATATCAATTTCAAAGCTGAAATTAGCACCTTCCATTTCGATATCACTAAATGTAATAGCCTCAGAATCAGCAGAGGACAGATAGGTTTGTTTGAAATTTATACCTCTGTTCAAAGAGGCATTTAGACTCAATGCACCTTCTAATTCTAATTCAGAAATATCAACATAACTGGTATCTTCATTACTATAAATCCAATATTGATATGCTCCAGTATAGAGATAAAGTTCGTATTCTCCATTTTCATCAGCAGTTGTATTAAATTGTACATTAGTACCTGCCATATTCCATATTTCAATTTCAGAATTTGCTAATAAATCATCAGTATTGGCCACTCCATTGAAATCACGGTCATAGAAAACAGTTCCAGATAATTTCACTCTCCAATCAGCAGTTCTTTTGAAAGTCTGTTCTTCTTTTCCAGCCTTAACGTAAACGTTTTGTGTATTTAATTTGAATAATTCATCATCACCATTTTCATAGTGTGTCATTTCAATTTCATAGGTTCGTGGAGTCATATCTGTAATAATGATAGTTCCATTTTCATTTGTAGTATAGACCACATCATCAGTAAAATCAGACATGAATGTTACATCTGCATTAGCTACAGGAAGTTCGACTCCAGTTGCATTAGTGTATGTTACTTCTAACGTCACATCAACTGCAATTGGATCTAAAGTGATAGTATACTTGTCAGTATCTCCATTAACTGTAAAAACATCCTCAAATGATTCATATCCATCTAAGTCAACAGTAACAGTGTAATCTCCATTAGGCAGATCAATTTTACCGTAATCTATCGTTGAACCAAATAACCCTTCTCCAGGAATCGTTTCAGTTACAAAGATTACATTATCGTCAGATTCAAATAATATCTCGATAGCTGAATCCTGAATTAAATCATTATCAGATGAAGAAATAACTTCACCTCTAAAGTATCCTTCATCTTTTAAGGTTAAATTGTATTCCTTAGGCCCATTCAAGGTAATTTGACCAGTAAAACTGTAGTGCTTACTACTTAGTCCATCTTGGAAACTAACGTAATAGTTTCCAGGTAATAAACTGCCAGAATATCCTTCAAATTTAGTAACTTCAAAAGTAGTAGAATCTTCCAAATCAGTCATTGAAGTAAAGATCACCATTCCATCTTCAGGATTATCATTTAGTGTTGCAATACCGCTGATGTCGTATTTCTTTTCAGCAACAATAGTTCCCAAATCAAAACTTGTTTGTCCAATCTCAATATCAATTTGCCCTAAAGCAAAATATCTGGTTCCATCGTCATCATATGAGAAAGTATACAGATAACTGTCAGGCGGTAAGACAACGTTAGATAGGTTTCCATTTTCATCAGTACTGAAATTTAGAGAATATGATAAATTCATAATTGGTGAAAATGAAATACTTGCGTTAGATATTCCACTCTCTTGATAAGAGAAGACACCTGTAACATCAGTTGGAATACGTTTCATCTGAACAATTAAATCTTTTCCCATATTTAGTTCAAGATCAGTTATTTCATTTTTAGTATAATTAGTGTCTGTAGATATTTCATAGATTCTTTCGAAGCTATATCCGTATTTTACAGCATCTACACTATAGGTATCAATTGGTAATGTAACTATTGCACTTGGATAAGTAGCCCAAATATTCAGTGATCTATCACTTCCATCTATGCTTACTATACCACTTATTGGTATTTCACCATCAAGATGCTCTTCGTACATTATAATCATTACATCTTGACCATAGTTAGAGGAAAGATTTTCATCTTTATTTCCATCAGATAAGTCTACAGTTTGTAAAGCAACAAGATTTTGTCCTTCACCACCAATATGTGCAAATGCATTATAAATTCCAGCAGGTAAAATAATCTCATATTCACCATTAAAGCCACTCATAGTCGTGACTTTTCCACCCGTTACAGAATCAAAATCAATTCTTAATTCTTCAAAACCTTTTTCATTTTCTTCTAGGGTTTTATTTCCATTAATATCTTCAAACAGCATTCCTTCTACTGTATATCCTTGTCCCATAGCTGCATCAATAGGAATAGATACAGTGTTACTATCTATACGTTCTAAGTATGCTAAAGTATTATTTTCTTTTTCATGTAAAGTGAATAAATCATAGGTCCCTTCTGGAAGCACTGTAGCAAAATATCCATTTTCATTTGTGAATACATTGTAACTGCCTGCAGTAGGATCAACATTACTTATTGCAATTTGTTCATTACCAATACCTTCTCCATTGTGAGATAAAGTTCCTTCAAGTCTGAAACCATTTCTTAGAGTTGCATTGTAGCCAATTGAGCTTCCTTTTCCAAGACTAACTTCAATACTGTTATTTGCCCAATCTGCAGGATTGTCAGCTAAAAGTCCATCATTTTCTAGTCTTAAGGTATAGTTACCAGGAAGTAATTGTTCAAAACAGAAAGAGACTAATCGATCATCTCCCTCATTTGGACACTCGGAATCTAAATAGTTTTGATTTAAGAAAGTGTTTTCTATTAAACTGCCATTAGTTTCATCATATAATGAAACTGTAATTTCTGTATTCCCAATTTCATCAGCAGATACGAATTCACCCCAAATTGAACCTGGTTTTAGTGATTCAGTAATTTCAATCTCTTGTCCTGCCCTTGTTGCAGAAGTTCCTAAGTATGAAGCCACGACAATTTCGTGATCATCGACTTCAGTAGTTATTCGATATTCACCAGGAGCTAATCCTATGAATTCATATTTTCCATTTGCATTTGTATTTACAATGGTTTCTACTTCTGAACGGATATTTGTAGCCTTAACTGGAGTAATAGGCAATGCTTCATCTACAACACCACTAAAGGTTCCATCTTTATCCATATCCCAGAAAAGTCTACCTGTGATATTCGTTGCTTCAATTTCTATATCTATATCAAATGTAGAATTAACATTAGGCACTCTCATTGCAGCTTCCTCTGAAATATTTACTTTCAGTAAATCATCTGCAGTTGTTGCAGTTAGAATATTATTGCTAACTTTTCTAATTTTTTCGTCATCTGAAATAAAGTCTCCAAGTGAAACAATTAGAGTTACGTTACCGGCAACAGACAATACAGAATATTTTCCATCTTTATCAGTTGTGGTCATACCATGAGGAATACCATATTCATCTAGAACGGTCACATTTGCATTTGCTACAGGATCTCCGTTTGGAGTTGCAACAGTTCCTTGAATTGTAGCTCCATCATAATACTTTAACATTCGTAATTGATTTCCTCCAGCAGATTTCACCAATTTAAAGTGAGTTAAATTCCAACCAGGAGCTGGACTTTTTCCTTCCTGTGCAATAGATCCAGCTATTCCTGGGATTCCATCTTCAATTGGACGGCCAATATCTGGTGCAGACCAACCAATAAATGCTCTAAAGAACATTGAATTCAAGAAGTTCTCTTTGTAAACGAGAACATCATTCTCTATAGTCAATGTAGGATTAGTCTTAACTAATTCATTAATTTCAGCAGCAGGTAAAGTTTGACCGTTAGATAGTGTATATTGTACTTCAACAAAATCATTAATTTCATAATCAGCTAAAGTAATAGGAGCATACAAAATACCAGTTTGACCTTGTTTTGGCCCATATGCCATCATTCTAGTATCTGCTGCAAAATATCGAATAGATTTACCAGTGAGTTGTTCTATTTCCCATAGTAAATTAGAAACCGTAGTGATATCCATAGTCATTAAAATTGGATTTCCAGTTCTTATTGCAGCATTTCGGTTGTTAATATCTTGTTTATTTCCGTCAGCATCTTCGGTTTGAGGATATAGATCAATATAATCATTAGGATTTGAAACAATATGCTCAAATGCGGAAATATTTTCCTCATTTAAGTATCCATCCAATAGAGTATTTCTAACATCAGAATTAAATTTCCCAGTATCTCTATTTACTTCAGTTTCTAATATTCTGTAAAGAAGAAGTGACATAGCTTCATGCTCTGATTGAGATGCAATGAAATTACCAGCAATTTGGTAACCAAACTGGAAATTATCAGCAACAGTAGGGTGTTCACCAATATCAATTGCCCAGAATCCGTAATCCCACCAGGCCATGAATCCAGGCCTATCTTCAGGTTTTTCTTCAGTATCTTGTTCAGCTAACCATTCAAGCCCCTCAATCCAATAATCGGAAGGGAATGAAGGTCCAGTATTTCCCATATACCATAGTTGGTTTGAACTTAAGTTCGTAGTGTACATACCAGAAGTTCCATCTGGGTATAGTGTAGCATTGTTTCTTTGACCATAATCAAATTCTTCAGGTCTAAAGAAATCATAGCTAAGGAAGTTGTAAATATCAGAATCGTGTTCTTTTTTGTCTTCATAAGGAACACCTGCATCATATCCATAGAAGGTATTTGGAAGGAAAATGAACAATCCTACGAAAAGAGCAACAAGTGGCCTTTTCATATCGAATGATTTTCTTAATCCACTTATTCTGTCACGGAAGCGATATTGATCAATATCTTGAGAATCCATATGTCCAATGACCATAATTAATACAATCAAAATAACTGCAGTCAATAATCCAACAAGAACGCTGATTGTAAAGAAGAACCAGAATCCTATTGCAAGAGAAAGTAAGGACAATCCGTAGAATAATTCTCCACGTTTTCCCCAGTAACTAGTCCACGTTTGCAATACAGAAGGAAAGTTAGCCCATTGAATTATGAGCCAAGTCATCCAACCACTTATTAGAGAAACAATAGGAGTTGCATTGAAAATAAAACGAACAGCAGATTGAGCCATATACAAAGATACAAGTGCCCAAATCATAACAAACAAATAATCTTTCTTCCATATGCTTTGATTGAATAATTGATATGCCATCCATACAACACCAAAAATTGCTAACCAAATAGAGACAGGACCAAATGCAAATACAAAATCTGCAAATTGAGGAGGTTGAGCCTCAGCAATAGTGTTGAAAAGTTTGGTTCTTACGAAATAACCTTGTCCACTGAAGAGTAAAAATCCAAGATCTGTGAAAACATATTTTAGTAATAGATAGAACGTAAGAGCAATGAGTGTAGAACTTCCAATAACTAATAACCATGGTAAATCTCTGGTTGTAACCATCAATAAAGACATTATGATATAACCAAGTAAAATATAAGCTGGAGCTTCCCACCAAGTGTTCACAAATCCCATTGTTTGATAATATGGATATGATAAAAGAACAGGTAAACTTAGAGTAACCAAACCTAACATTCCAGTAGTTAAACTATCAACTCTTCTGAATGCATTAATTAGCATTTGGAATCCTAAATAAATGGCAATAATTGCCATAATGTAAGGGAAACCTTTCCAACTCATAGCAATCATAGCAATAGTCATACCAGCTAAACCAGCATAACCCAAAGCAACTTTTTCACCTTTAACAAATTCAGTCAAACCTTGTTTAATACTATCAAAATCCGTCCAATCAGAAACCCATTTTCTATCATTAGAGATAGTTAGAGCTCTCATAAAGAAAAAGAAAGTAGTAGTACCAAATAAGATAATATACGAATCGTGATCAGCTAGAGCTAAACTTGAATGACTTACGTGACCAGAATTAACTCCAATTAAGAATGCACCAATTAATCCGGCTTCTTTACCAAATTGAGCCCTTCCGATTGCATAAACTGGGAAGACAATTAATGCGCCATAAATAGCAGGTAAAACCTGCATAGCATACCACACTGAATCTTCAGTTGATGAAAAGAATGGAGATATAATTAATCCAACAATTGCAATAGACCAATCGAATAATGGTGGACGGTTATTGTTTGCACCGTATGGATAATTTAGCATTGGATCTCTTTCCAAATGCTCACCATTCTCAACAACATAATCTACAACGTGTTTGTGGTAGTAAGGGTCACTACCTCCTGTTAATTGATAACCATCTTCAGTTGCAGGTTCAGCAGTCCAAGCAGTTCTAATGTAAAGAGAAAATACAAAAATTAGAATTAGTAATCCTACAGTTCGCCAGTCTACTTTACTGGACTTCATCGTGGTTCCTAGTGTCTCATTACCTGCAGAGCTAGCTCTGCTGATAGAAGGAGTTGGGCGATTCTTGAAGCGACTCTTTGCTTTAGAGTCACGTCGACGACGTGTTTGTCTTGCCATTGATGTTGTGTCCTTTCTGCCTCTTAAAAATCAGAGACGGATTGGGCGCCACTCGGATGGTTATATAAGCTCTGCCCTAAAATCAGCTACAAATCGTGCTTACGATGATGGTTGTATTTCACCAATACAATTTCCAAATCCAATCTTGTACCCTTTTCCGCTACAAAATCCTTTCAAAGTTATAACGTCCCCATCTTCTAAGAAAGTTCTTGTTTCACCATTAGGAAGAGTGATAGGTTCCTTGCCTCCCCAGGAAATTTCAAGCATCGAACCTCGACTATCTTTTTCCGGTCCAGAAATTGTTCCACTAGCTAACAAATCTCCGGTTCTAAGGTTGCAACCTGTAATTGTGTGATGAGCAATTTGTTGCGCCATATTCCAATACAAATAGTTGTAATTAGTTTTTGAAATAATGCACGACTCATTCATCTTTTTTGTTTGTAAATGTATTTCTAATTCAATATCAAAATTATGATCATTCTTATTTTTTAGATAATCAAATGGCTCAGGATCTTGCTTAGGACTTTTACATCTAAATGGTTCCAAAGCTTCCAAAGTAATTATCCACGGTGAAATAGAGGTTGCAAAATTTTTAGCTAGGAATGGTCCAAGCGGAATATATTCCCAAGTTTGCACATCTCTAGCAGACCAATCATTAATCAAAGCCAGTCCAAAAACATGTTCTTCGGCTTTATCAACGGGAATTGGTTCAGTTAGATAATTTCCAGATCCGATTAAAACACCCATTTCTAGTTCAAAATCTAGCCTTTTTGAGTCTCCAAAAACAGGTTCATCAGAAGTTGGTGGCTTAGTTTGACCTTTAGGGCGTACAATGTCAGTTCCACTGAGTACAACAGAGGATGCACGGCCATGATATCCTACTGGCAAGTGAAGCCAATTTGGCATCAAAGCAGCATCTGGCCCTCTGAACATAGTTCCTACATTTGTTGCATGTTCCCTTGAGGAGTAAAAATCAGTGTAATCTCCAATATCTACAGGTAATTCCATTATTACATTTTCTTTTGGAATTACAGCAATTTTCTTTAATTCTTCATTGTCTCGTAGAGTTGAATTATCTTCACTTAATACTTCACTTATTTTCAATCTTGTTTCCTTCCATGCCTTTCTTCCCATAGACATGAATGCGTTTAGAGTAGGTTCATGAAAAATTTCAGTTCCTTCTATTTCAGTTCCTTCAAAAATCCCTGCCTCATCTAAGTGTGCTAAGTCAATAATAAAATCTCCAATTGCAGTTACAACATGTAAGTCCCCTCCATCTTTTGGACTACAAACGCCAAAAGGTATGTTCTGTATCGGGAAATCAGAATTTTTATCTACATTTATCCAAGATTTTAGATTCGAATCGTGTGTTTTGTCCATTACATCCATCCTAATTGTGTTAAGTCATCTATAGGCTCTTGAAAAGAGCAACTGCCAAAAGAAATTGCCGTATTTTGGCGGCTTTTTTCTATAATGTCTTTCGAGATTTCAAACCTTGAATCGCGATCATCGCCTACTTTCCATACAACTTTATCGTCTAAAAATTCGAAATCAGATTCGTTTTGACAGTCAATCATATGTGATAGTAAAATAAACATTCTAAATTTTTCTTGTTCATTTTCAGGTTTTGGAAAGGTCGAAGCAAAAGCACTTGCACTGAACATGTTTATGAATCCATGCATCTCAGTATCATATTCACTAGAATGATGTCTGATTGGATGATGGAGTCCTGCAGTAAATTTGACAGGGACATTGTGTATACTACAATTTTGTATCATAGCAGCTACTTGCTCAACAGAAGGAAATGCATCTTTCACAATTCCTCCACACCTTAATTTAATTCCAGCGTTTTTTAGATTAGAAATTATTTCAATTGTAGGTGTAATTTCAGTATCCCAGTCACCTTCATCTTCATTGGTTGCATAATTGATTCCTACATAAGGCAATTCAGGAAACTCATGGTAATGTTCTAAATTATTTGAATTTAGTAAATCGACAATAGTAGACATGATTTTTTTTGAAGGTGAATTTGAAGGTAATTTAGTTTCTATAACTTCAATTGTAACTTTCCCCTCATGTTTTTTTCGATAATTATTTATTATTTCAATTTCATCCTTAGTTTGTTGTAGAAATTCTTTATCAGAATTACTTTTTCCACCTAACACAGATAATCTAAGTATTCCAACTCCATTAAATTGAGGAATAAATTCCTCTAAATCATTTAGTTGTGAAATAGGTATAATGAATCTTCCTAACATCCATTTTTCTTCTTCTTTAAGATGGGAAATATATTCAGATATCGCCTCATTAAGAGGTAGTTTCGCAGGAGGAAATAGACCTGCATAGTCTATCAGTCCATTCATGAATTTTTGTAGACTATTTTTCATCAAATTTATTCGCCTAAGGCGTCTTTGTACCCTTCGCCATCCAACCAAGATTTTGAATAATTTGGATCTTCAACATTTAAGGCATATTTAGCTACTTTTAGAGGATAATGTGTATCTACCATCACAGCTAATTCATCGGTCCATTTAGCTCCGATTGAAGCTTCATATTTTCCAGGATGTGGGCCATGTGTTAATCCGTCTGGATGTAACGTCATTGAACCAAATTCAACTCCTTTTCTAGACATAAATTCCTTTGAATCGTAATATATGACTTCATCAGACATGATATTTGCATGATTGTAAGGTGCAGGAATTGCATTTTTATCAAAATCAAAAGGTCTTGGACAGAATGAGCAAACTACAAACCTATCACTTGCAAATGTTTGATGAACAGGAGGCGGCTCGTGAATCCTGCCTACAATAGGCTCAAAATCATGTATGCTGAAAGCAAATGGATAGTAATACCCATCCCATCCAACAACATCACAAGGATGATGGCCTAGTGTAACTTCAGTAAATCTATTTCTTTGTTTTACAATAATTTTGAATTCGCCTTTTTCATCTTGTGGAACTAATTCATCAGGCCCTCTAAAATCGCGCTCAGAGTATGGACTTCTTTCAATAATTTGGCCGAATTCGTTTCTATATCTTCTAGGAGTTCTTACTTCTCCAGGTGATTCTACAATCAAAAATGAATGTTCTTCATCATTCATTACATATCTATGTAAAATTCCTCTAGGGATTACTAAATAATCGCCTGAAGAATATTTCATGTTTCCATAGGCTGTCTCTAAAATTCCACTTCCCTGACTAACATAGATTATTTCGTCTCCTTGAGCATTACGATAGTAGTAATCATCATTTTTATCAGGATAACACATCATCATTACAACATCATTATTAAACAAGAAAGGTTTTCGGTCCATTATTGCACTTCCACCTTTGTCAGCTCTGTTAGTGTAAAAATGCCTCATTCTTAGGCTCTTATCGTCATCTTCTTCAAGGGTAAAATTACCTATTTCTTTCGTCGATAAAACTTCAGTAGGTGGATAAATATGATAAAGAAGAGAAGAAGGTCCAACAAATCCTTTGTTTCCTTTTAATTCTTCATGATAAATCTTCCCATTTTCATCTCTAAAAACAGTGTGTCTCTTCTTTGGCATTTTTCCTAATTTATGATATCTGTGCATTACAAGTTACCTCTTTCAGCTTGATGTCTTTCAATTGCTTCAAATAACGCTTTGAAATTTCCTATTCCGAATCCTTTAGATCCCTTTCTTTGAATAACTTCATAGAAAACAGTAGGTCTGTCTTCTACTGGTTTTGTAAATAATTGTAATAGATATCCTTCATCATCTCGATCTACTAGGATTTTTAATTTTCTTAGGACTTGAATGTCTTCATCAATAGCCCCTACTCTTTCAGTTAAATCTTCATAATAGGTGTCAGGAACTTCTAGAAATTCCACACCATTGGCTTTTAACTTTTTTATAGTTTTGATAATGTCACTTGTCAAAAGAGCCACATGTTGAACGCCAGGCCCTTCATAGAATTCTAAATATTCATCAATTTGAGATTTCTTTCTACCCTCAGCAGGTTCATTAATTGGAAATTTTATTCTTCCATTATCACTTTCCATTACTTTTGACATAAGTGCAGAATATTCGGTTGCAATATCCTCATCACTAAAAGCCTGAATTTGCGAGAAGCCCATTATGTCAGCATAGAAGTTAACCCAATGTTCCATTTTCCCTAACTCGACATTTCCGACAATATGATCAACAAATTTTAGTCCAACACTCTCTTCATCTACTATCTGTTCTACAAATCCAGGTAAGAAAGGTCCTTTGTAATCATCATATGATATGAATGAATGTACAGTTTCACCATATGTGAAAATTGAAGCCTTTGTAATAGTTCCATTATCATCACTAATAGTTTCAGGTTCATGAGCGCTTTGAGCACCACGAGCAATACATGCCTCATAGCAACCTTTAGCATCATCTACATGAAATGCAATATCTTTTACTCCATCACCGTGTTTTCTGATATGTTCAGCGATTTCATTATTGCCATTTAATGGTGTAGAGAACATCATTCTAATTCGACCTTGTTTTAGAACATAGCTGGCCTTTTCTCTATCTCCAGTTTCTAATCCAGAGTAAGCAATTTGGCTAAATCCGAATGCTTTTCTGTAATAGTATGCGGCTTGTTTTGCATTACCTACCCAAAACTCAACGTGATGTACGGCTTTAAGTGGAACTGGATCTTTACTCATTATTTTTCACATCTTCAGGACAAATATCCTGTGTTAACTATAATGTGAAAAAAGTATCCCATTATTAAAGTCTTCTTCAAGAATTATCTTGGAAGTAACTTTCCCAATTATAATTGTAAGTAAAATCTGAAGCAGGATCATTAGATTCTAAAGTAATTTCCCAATCTCCTACCATTTCATCACCTTCTTTTGATTTATATTCAATAGGTTGAGCTTGAGCTCCTAGTAAGTAATCCTCTTCAAAAACAACACCAGATGGAGAAGTAATTGTAACAGTTACATCTTCTTGGAAAGGCGTTATACTTTGTCCAGTTAAATTAATATAAATATGTATTTTTTCTACGTATGGATTTATTGTAAAGGATACGGTGTCTTCATCTCCACCATCTACATCACCATCGCCGTTTTCTTTGTGATCTATACTAATCTCTTGGAATGCTACACTTTGCCGATCTTCAGCATCTTTTGCAGTTAAAACAACAAAATATAGTCCACCTTGCGACCAATTATGTGTTACTTTTTCACCAATGGCAGTATTCCCATCTCCAAAATCCCATTCATACGTTACAAAAGCACCCTCAGATCCAGAAGCATCAAATTCGAAATCATCGCTGCTCCATCCTTTTGTCATAGACGGATCAATCTCTGCATTCAGAGTTACAGGTTCAGTACCTACAATTCTAGGCCCTACAAGTTGCCAAATAATTAGGAAAAGAACAGTAACAGCTAGAATACTGACTAA
>Ga0115011_10001186_pt1 | contig 19000 bp, 7 predicted proteins | sample TroAtlMetagenome_2_FD_88705 | JGI IMG/M metagenome (GOLD analysis project Ga0115011, IMG submission 88705) | Marine eukaryotic phytoplankton communities from Atlantic Ocean - Tropical Atlantic ANT8 Metagenome | ecosystem: Environmental > Aquatic > Marine > Oceanic | place: Tropical Atlantic...
ACAAAATGGCCCGTGAGCGCGCCATAGGCAGGACGACGGCCACACCGAAAAATGTGAGCATGACCATCGTCCAATACGGGCTTATGGGACCGCCCGTCATTTCGGTCAGTATGGTGACGGCGCCGCCCGTGATGAGGCACACGGCGCCCCCCAGCCATTCAGCGCGGTTACGCCCCCACTCACTCCATGTCAGCGCGAATGGAATCAGTAGAAGAGTGCATGCGATGAGTCGACACCAAAGCAGTGGGGCAAGCTCATCGGTGAGTGCGGTGTCTACGAGCATGAAGGAGAGAAAGGCGAACAGGGCGAGGCTAGCCAAAAGACGGACTGCGCCCACGCTCTTTTCGTCCGATGCCTGCGAGACGTCTGTCTCGTACCGGGTCGAACCCCTTTCTTCGTCCTTTCGCCGCGTCATGCAGCGCTCACCTCGATTCCTTGATGTCGGCGCACTGTCCCAATTCCCGCGCCTGGTCACAAGAACCCATGACCTTGTTTGTCGGTGCAGTGTCGCTGATGTCAGGCCCAGTATATAGTGACGGCCTTTCATCATGGGGGCCCACTTTGACGCGCAGCGCGCGCATTCTCACGGACGTATGTTGGCTGGTGGGGCTGGTCTATTTGCTGGTCTTCATCGGGATCGCCTTCATCCGTGTCGGGTTCGGATTCGAACTCGAATGGATGGAGGGGGGAATGGTCAGTCACGGCGCTCGCCTATTGTCCGGTGAAGGCATATACGGGCCTCCATCGGCAGACTTCGTACCCTTCTTCTACACCCCCGGTTACCCAGCCCTCCTCGCCGGATTGGGGGTCTTGTTTGGTGAACTGACCCTGCCCATGGCGCGGATGGTTTCGCTTTGCGCCACCTTTGGGACATTTGCACTGCTCTACCGAATCGGCCGACGCGAAGCCGGCTGGCGCTACGGTCTTCTCGCAGTGGGCATCTATGCGGCTTTATTCCGAACCAACGGCGCCTTCTATGACTTGGCCCGGCCTGATGCGCTGTTCATCTTCATCGTTCTCGGTGGGGTCTATATCGCCTACTACCGCAACTCGCTTTGGGGGGCCTTCGCCGCCGGCGGGATCTTTGCGCTGGCGTTTTTCACCAAGCAGACCTCGAGCGTCTTCGTACCGGCGGTGGGGGTCTTTCTCCTTTGGCGGAATTGGCGGCACGGCGTTTTGTTCTTGGTCACCGCCTTTGGACTGACCTCTCTGGGCGTCTGGGCCGTTAATCGGGCCACAGATGGATGGTTTTGGACCTTCATTTTCGAGGGACATCAAGGACATCTCTTCTACTGGAAGAATATCCTGATGGAGTATTGGCGGGATCTGCTCTTTGTCGCTCCCGTGCTTCTCCTGCTACCCCTCGCCTGGTTCGGGTACAAAGTCCCGATTCCAATCCTGTCTCTCCTGCTCGTGGCGCATTGGACGTATGCCTTCATCTTCCGAGCGACGACCCTCGATTACGTCCCCCATATGTACTATCGCGAGCTTTTCTACGAGACACCGCGGTGGCTCATTTTGGTGCCCCCCGCGCTCATCGCGGCGCTCCTTTTGGTCTTTAGAGCGCGGACGCCCAAGGCGGCGGCGACGACCGGGGCATTTTGGCTGCTCATGTATGTGGCCGGTGTGGGCTCCAGTGGGCTTAATCACAGCACGCAATGGGCCTATAGCAATTGTTTCATGCCGGCGTCGGTCTTTGCGGCCGTCTTGATTCCTCTGGCTGTCCGTGACCTGACGTCAAGAGCCCGTCCTTGGAGCGGGCTGGTTCCAGCGGCACTCTTGGTGCAATTCTTGGCTTGGGGCTATTCGCCCGCGGCGCAGGTGCCGGGCCCCGAGGATGAGGCGGCGTTGGCGGATTTCGAGGCGAGTTTGGCGGCCGTGGAGGGCAAGGTGCTGGTGCCCGCGCACCCGCTGTTTAGTTGGCACCGAGATGGCGTTGTCCACGTTCATCAGATGGGCATTCAAGATGTCGCCTTCATGGGGGGCCTCAAGGACTTCAATAAGCGCTTACGGAAGAAAGAGTGGGCCGCCGTGGTGGTGGATGAGCGAAATCGAGTGCCAGGACTCCATGGTGCCTATTATCAGGGTGACCGAATGGTCTATTCGAGCCCTGATGCTTTGCGTGCGAAGACCGGTTTCTTGGTCCGGCCCTCGGTCATTTGGTATGCGCAGGCGCCTGGCGAGCGGCTGTTGACTGATGGCATCTCCGGGAACTTCGAGGCATCCACGACCTCTGGCTGGACCGCCACGGGGAACGCGTTCGAGAGCCCGCTCAGTAGACGCCATATTCGTGGTCGGCAGGGCAAACGAACGGTGCAGTCCACCACGAAAGGGACGGGACGATACGTCTCCGAGCCATTCACCATAGATGGAGGACGCCTGACGCTGCTTCTCGCCGGCCGCGGACGTGTGGGTGTGCGAGTCAAGGTCGGCGGGCACACTGTTGCGACGGCGTCGCCGGTTCGTCAGAAACGTCCCGAATTGCGCAGAGAAGTCATCGATGTCACGCCTTGGCGAGGACAACGCGGGGTACTCGAGATCTTTGATGAGGACCCCAAGGGCAAGATCTCGGTGGACGACGTGAGGTTGGGCGCCGTGAGCGGCAGTGGATCGTTTATTCGAGACGAACAGGAATCAGACTAAGGATAGGGAGGACGAATGAGCGGTCGTTTTATGGATCGACACGTGGTGATCACCGGCGGTACCGGGGCTCTTGGACGGGCCATCGTGAGTCGCCTGCTTTCAGAAGGCGCTATCTGTCACGTCCCGTCTCGTCGTGCGCCACCGGCCGAGACTGCCTGGGGCCCGGATGCGCGGGTCACGATCTATGGACCCATTTCACTGACCGATGAAGACCAGGTGGTTGGGTTCTACGACGGCCTGCCATCGGTGTGGGCCTCGATTCATGTGGCTGGTGGATTTCATATGGGCCCCTTGGCTGAGATGGGCGCTGATGTCCTGCGGGGGCAACTGGAGTTGAATCTCGTGTCCGCCTTTCTCTGTCTCCGGGAAGCCAGTCGACGAATGGCAGGCCATGGCGGCCGCATCGTGAACGTCGTATCCCGACCGACCCTACAGCCGGCCGGGGGGATGTTAGCCTACTCGACGGCCAAGGCAGGACTCGCCTCTTTGACCCAATGTGCTTCCGAAGAACTTCGCACGGAGGGGATCTACGTCAACGCGATCGCGCCTTCCATCATCGATACACCGGCGAATCGCAGTGCAATGCCCAACGCTGACTTTTCCCAATGGCCCAAGACCGAAGAACTGGCTGCGACGGTGGCTTTTCTCGCGTCAGCGGAAAACGCTGTGACCAGCGGAGCCTTAGTGCCCACGTTCGGCCGCAGCTGAGGTCTCCCTCGCGCGCGCGCATGGCGCGCCTGCGCACACGCCCCATATAGACGTTATTCTGGGCCGCGGCTCGGCGCGCGCAGGGACTGACTCATGGGTCGGGAAAGCCCTCGGGATTTTGGGATTGCCAACGCCAGGCGTCGGCAACGGCATCCTGGAGAGAGTGGGTCGCGCGCCACCCCAAGCCTTTTTGCGCCGCGCTTGGATCGGCATAGCATTCGGCGATGTCCCCAGGTCGGCGGGGCGCAATCTGATAGGAGAGAGGTCTGCCGCAGGCCTTTTCGAAGGCGGCGACCATCTCCAAAACGCTCACCCCCTGGCCGGTCCCCAAATTATAGGTATGCACCCCAGCCTCGTTGCCGTGGGTATCGAGGGCCGCGAGGTGGCCCTTGGCGAGGTCAACGACATGAATGTAGTCGCGTACTCCCGTGCCGTCGGGCGTGGGGTAATCGTCACCAAACACGCTCAAATACGGCCTTTTCCCGATGGCCACCTGAGAGATGTAGGGGAGGAGGTTATTGGGGATGCCGTTGGGGTCTTCTCCAATCGTGCCCGAGCCGTGGGCACCTACGGGGTTGAAGTAGCGTAGGAGCGTCACGCTCCAGCGGGAATCGGCAGCCTGCACATCGCGCAGAATCTGCTCGATCATCAGCTTAGACCACCCGTATGGATTGGTGGCCGTGAGTGGGAAATCCTCTGTGATGGGGACTGTGGCCGGGTCGCCATACACCGTTGCCGAACTGCTGAATACGAGGGAACGCACATCGTGGGCGGCCATGACCTCCAAGAGGACGAGGGTGCCGGCCACGTTATTGTCGTAATAGGTGGTGGGTTTGGCTGTGGACTCCCCAACGGCTTTGAGACCCGCAAAATGAATGACTGCGTCGAAGCGGTTTGCCGCGAAGACCCGGTTCAATGCGTCCCGATCACGAATATCGGCCACTTCGAGGGGCGCCCGACACTGAGTAAGCGTTTCGACGCGGGCGAGGGAGATCGCATTACTGTTGGATAGATTGTCCACGACCACCACGTCATGGCCTGCTTCGAGGAGCTCGACGCAGGTATGGCTCCCAATATAGCCGGCGCCTCCCGTCACCAGAATCTGCATTCGATCTCCTTACCTCTTGGTTTACGCCCGCCTGGACGCGGGTAGCCTGTCCGACAGCAGCGTTATCGTCAACCGGATCCAATACAGAGAGCGATCAAAGCAAGTCTGCCGCCGATCCTCGTCGAGCCAAGGTCCGTTTGCCCTCGCCAATCGACCAAATTGACGATTTTTGTCCTGATAACAGAAAAAAACTATGTCTCTTAAGTATCTGAATATATACGCAATAGCTGTTTGTTGGCCCTGTGTTTCGAAAAAAAGATCGCCGGGAGCTGTGAGCATTTTTCTCGGGCTGCGTACAGTCATTCGAACGCAAGATGGGAACACTTCGAAGCAACTCGAAGACAACCACCGCAGACAAGAAGGGCACTCTACTCGATGACGGCTTCGTCATCGGAGAGCGCATCGACTTATCAGCGCCCATCACATCGATAAGAGAAGGATGGAAGGTCGTGACGCCTCGATTGGCGTCATACGAAACCGGCGAAGTGTGCCCGGTTCGGACGGCCTCCTAAACGTCAAAACAGTTTAACGAATTCATAAATGGGGACGGCGCGGAAGCGTCGCCGCGAAGAGGAGAATACTATGTCCATCATCAATCGCATCATGAAGACTGGGGTCATCGCTGCGTTGGCCATGTCCGTTACCACTGGCTGTGGTGAAGTCGACGGCGACTATGAGGTCGTCACCCTCGAAAACGAGGCGAGCTTTACGACCCTGGCAAACGCGTTGCCCCAAGAGAGCTATCAGGTTGTCGACGCACAGCGTTGGCTGGAGCGCCCCTCCTTGGAGACGGTCGACTCCATCTGGTCCGGCGAGCAAGAGGCCAACCCCATCCACATCGACAAGATCGAGGATCCGACCTTGCCCACTGTCGAGCGTATCGAGGTGGACCCCACGTCCGCAGAGAGCGAGGGTTTGGTCAGTGCCGATGTAGCGAGCGGTTGCGTTTCTCTCGATGCCTGGAAGTCCCATGCATGGTCGACCTGTACCCGAATCGACGCCGAGTTGGTTGAGATTGGGAGCAAGGGCGAATGTGCCGGCGGCGCGACCACCAGCACCTTCGTTTGCCAGGGAGCGGACAGCCGCTTCACCGCCTTCACGGCCATGGTTGCCGGCGGCAGTGACTCCTGCAAGCCTTACTCCAGCTTCAAGACCTTCGCCGCCTCGACCTGCGGTGACCAGCGACTGGTGGAGATGCTCCCCGCCGACGACTGCTACCAGGACGACCGCGAGACTTACTACCGCGCCGCCAGCTTCACCTGCATTCACTAAGCCGCGGCGGTCAGGAAGACGACATCTAGAGAAAATACAAAGGGGGTAACCCAAAGTAGACGGCCCTCGCTCTTCGGAGCGGGGGCCTTTTTTTTTGGTTTTACGTGGTCGCGTTTGGGTGAATCGGTGATGATCCATAACGGGTCGATTGCGACCGTAAATCCGCTACAGCACAGCGCGTTGTGAGACCGGACCGACCTCTCTGACTGCTCTGCGTGGGCGTGGCGTTAATGGAGAGCTTGGCCCCATGAATACGGCCATCTCGAAGACGACCGCCAAAGGGGACTCTAATTCAAACGGCCCTCGCTCTTCGGAGCGGGGGCCGTTTTTCTTTTGGGCTCAGGTGGTCTCGGAAGGTTCGGTGACGAGATACATCTCGTCGAAATAGCGCCGCACTAAACGGCCCGAAGAGAAGCGCTCTGTGGCCGAAGCAACGGCGTTGCGCATCATCTGAGTCCACTGCTCGCGATCGGTATAGGCGGGCAAAACTTCGTCTTCGAGGAGGCCTCGCAGTGCGTAGTAATCGTGGTCGTCGGCGTCGGTACCGGCTGGCGGTGCACCAACGCCCCAGCCGTTGACACCATGGGCACAGCCTTCGTCCCACCACCCATCGAGGATACTGAGATTGAGCACGCCGTTTGCCGTGGCCTTCATGCCTGATGTCCCCGACGCTTCCTTGGGTCGGACGGGGTTATTGAGCCAGACATCGCAGCCGCGGGTCAGAGATGCGCCCAGGATCATGTCGTAATTTTCGATGAAGACGACGGTTTCCGGATGTCGACGCGATGCCGCCACGATGTCAGCGATCAATGCTTGGCCACCGCCATCCCGTGGATGTGCTTTGCCCGCGAAGACAAACTGGACAGTCTTGGATGCGGCCATGGCCGACAGCCATTTTTCGTCGCGGAGGAGTAGATTTGCCCGTTTGTAGGTGGCTGCCCGTCGTGCAAATCCGATGGTCAGCACGTTGGGATCAAGACGCACCCCGGTTCGCTGATCGATCTCAGCCATCAAGTCAGTCTTGAGTCGCTGATGCCGCGCCCAGAGCTTGTCGGTGTCACTGCTCCGAGCCAAACGCGCGATTTCACCGTCCTGCCAAGTGGGCATGTGGACCCCGTTGGTGATGGCATGAATCGGCGCGGCCTCGGGCACATGAGCCCACATCGCTCTCGCCGTCTCTCCATGGAGCTCGGCCACAGCATTCGCGATCCGGCTCAGCCGTAGCGCTGCCGGTGTCATCTCGAAGGGGTCTCCCCCAATGAATTTCAATTGGTCCCAGCTGAGGGTGTCTAGGTGTACACCCAGATCCCAAAGCGTCTGCAGGGGGTGTACTTCGTTGCCTGCCGGGACCGGGGTGTGGGTGGTAAAGACCACTTCTCGTCGAGTCTCTTCGAGGGCTTCTTCGAACGTGCGCCCAGCGCTCATCTTTTCCCGGATCAGTTCGAGACCCGCGAAGAGCGCATGCCCTTCGTTGAAATGGTAGACGTCAATGGTGTGTCCCAGCGCGCGAAGGGCACGGACACCGCCAACGCCCAAGATCAGCTCGTGCATGACACGCTGGCGGGCATCTCCACCGTACAATCGGGCCGTCAGCCAACGCTGGTGCTCGTCAATGGGCTCTAGGAGCAGAAGCTCTACGCTGCCCATACCCGTGACCCGCCAGGCCGTCAATCGAACATCATCGTGCCCAATGCGGACCTGAATCTCGATGCCGGTGGGACGTAGCCTTGTGCGGGGCGTGGGGATGTATTCGGCGATTTGGCGCCCATCAGCATCCAGTCGTTGGACGAAGTACCCTTCGCCCCAGAGCATTCCGAGGGCGATGAAGTCTCGATCTTGATCACCCGCGGCCTTGACGATGTCGCCAGCAAGGACACCAAGGCCCCCCGAGTAGATCGGCAAGGCGGCGTCGATCCCGTACTCCATGCAGAAGTAGGCCACCGTGGGGCCTTCGAGGCCGGCACGGGCACCACCACCTGTCGTCGAAGACGTGTCTTCGCGATGCGCCTGCGGACTCAGTCGCCCCGATGCGCGGACCTGGCGTCTCAGCGCAGACGCACGCCCAGCATCGAGTTGGTCCTGGAATAGCCGCCAGGTCCAATTGCCATCGGTCGTACCAGGCACGTTGAAGCGAGTGCTATTGTCGAGGCATAGGGCGTCTTGGGTGGCCAGGATCGCCCACTTTGCCGGTGAAGAGAGCGCCGTTTGGTTGAGTGTGTCTGCGACATCCCAGCCATGGTTGCCCAGTCCGAGCCACTGTTGGTGACCATGATCCAAACTTTCCCACCATCCACGGGCCGTTGGGCTGTCGTGGGTACTGGGATAGACCACTGAGCAGATGGGGTGATTGTCGAGACGATGAGGATTGTCGGGATTATCGTCGTACCCGAACTGAAGCACCTTCATGCCCGGTAAACCCAATGCGTCGCGCAACTCGACAGTGCCCGGGTCTACTTGACCCAGGTCCTCGGCCACGAGCGGCAGATGACCCAAAGCGTCGGCGATGGCATCGAAAACGGCTCGGCCCGGCCCAGGTACCCATTGACCCGACCGCGCGTCCTCGGCGTCGGCGGGGATTTCCCAGTAGCGTGAGAAACCGATGAAATGGTCGATCCGGAGATGGTCGCAGAGCGCCAGATTGCGGCTCACGCGTTCGATCCACCAGGCATAGCCATCAGCAGCCATGCGTTCCCAATCGAAGAGTGGGTTGCCCCATCTTTGACCCACGTCGGAATAGGCGTCCGGCGGGACCCCCGCCACCTTGGTGGGATGTCCTTTGTCGTCGATGGCGAAGAGGGATTGATTCGTCCACACATCGACGCTGTCGTGTCCGACGTAGATGGGCATATCGCCGACTAACTCTACGCCCCGCGCAGCGGCATAAAGGCGGACATCGTTCCACTGACGCTCGAACAAGAAGAGCGCAGCGCGCCAGGTGGCGACCTCAGTAGCGTGCGTGTCCAGGGCGGCCTCGACCGCCTCAGCCTGGAAGCGTCGGATGTCAGCCGGCCAATCCCACCACGGCGCATCGTCTTGGGCGCGCTTGAGGGCATAGAAGAGAGCGGCGTCTGTCGCCCACTGAGCACTCTCGATGAATCGACTCAGCGGGCCGTACAGTGGGTGGTCCGGACGATCGACCAGCGTCGCCGCAGCCTCCAATACCAAGGGACGTTTGTCTTGAACCGTTGCGCCATAATCGACTCGGGGGCCACCCTCGAGGATGGCGTCGGACGCCAGCAAACCGGCATTTCGGAGCCACTCGAGTCCCACGAGATCGGGGTTCCCCGAGAGGGCGGACCAACTGCTATAGGGACTGCCCCATCCGTCGGTGGGCCCCAAGGGAAGAATCTGCCATAGACTAAAGCCCGCCTCGACAGCCCAGTCCAAAAAGGGCACTGCGCCATCAAGATCTCCGATGGGACCTTGGTTGGGCAATGCGCTGACCGGGTGCAAGATGCCGGCGCGGCGATCCGTGCGATGCTGACCTGTGGGGATCGCATCTGACTTCTTGGCCGGCGGTCGCGTCCCCTGTTGGACGGCCGTGACCAGAGACAAGGTGTCTCCATTGGCCGGCATTTGATCCAGGGTGCGGGTCAGCTTTGACTCTAGGTTGACCCCGGTGAGGTCGCGGAGCTGCCCGATTGCGCACGCAGCGTGTCGGAGATTTTGTTTCGGCTCTAGGCCGGTCAGTTCGTCGAAGAACCACGCACAACTGGTGTACATGGCCAAGAGGTGCCGGTGAATCTCCAGCCATTGTCGGGCCGTCTCGGACGTGCCGCCCTTGGCAGCGTGATCGGCGTACCAACCGACGAAAGCGGCGGGATTGCCTACGACCTCGCCATAGGCATTTCGGGCGGCTTCCGGGTTTTTGAAGAGTGTCTTTCCCAAGGGGGCCAGAGCCGCCCGAGCATCCGTCCGCACTGCGTCGAGGGCCGCTCGAAATGGGCGCCGCCATTCTTGGTGGAGACCGGCATCGGGTTGGGCGCGGCACCCGCAGTCCGAGCGCCAGCGCTCGACGCCGTGGGCGCAACTCCAACTACTGTCTTCGGTGACCTGTGCTTCCCATTGCGGCGGATTTTGGGCCAACCACGCCGCCAGGTTGGTGAGTTGGACGTCTTCCCGTGCCTCCAATTGTTCGACTGCGTACGCCAGGGCCATCTCACCTCGCGGATGATGATGTCCGTAGCTCTCTCCGTCAGTCGCGACCAGCGCGAGACCCTTTTCCAACGCGGTGTCGGCGAGACGGTCGGCGAATTTGCCGCCGTCGTGGAGCCAGCCACCAAAAGCGACGCCGTGGGAGAGACCGCCGTCGTACACCACCAAGACCACAGAGTTGCCCGAGGGGAGGGGGACCTCATACGCAGCCCCCGGCTCAGCCTCTTTGACCGGCGTCCATTTCGCAGCTTTGCCCCCTTTGGGACGGATTGCTGAGAGTTGATGGGGCGCGACCAAAACGAATTTCACCCCCGCATCGTAGACCGCTTCCAAGGTGGCCGTATCGACCGCTGTTTCTGGCAGCCACATCCCTTCGGCGGCGCGGCCGAATACTCGCTGGAAAACGGCGAGTCCCCACGCGATCTCCGTGCGTCGGTCTGCAGCATCGCAGAGCGGGAGAATGGGGTGGTGGTAGGGCTGTGCAATGGCACCGCCGTGGCCATATCGGTCGATAGCATCCCGATCAGCCTCTTGAATGCCGCGTAAAACGGTCGGGGCATGGATCTCCATCCATTCGAGGAGGGTCGGCCCGATGTCGAAGCTCAAATGGGGATAAAGATTGCGAAAGGCGCGCGTTTGACCGGCCTCATCGAGCAATCGTGCCGCAGCAACGGGGCCGTAGCACTCCGCTGCAATGCGTTGGTTCCAATCAGAATAGGGCGTCGCCGACGGCAATGCGTCGTATTCACCAGTCCAGGGATTTACCCGGGTGGGCTGGTAGAAATGGCCGTGTAAGCATACGTCAGCCATCTTAGCGGTCCTCCGTCGTGTCTGTGCTGCTGGCAGTGTCGCCAACCTTGATGTCCTCTACCCAGCCGAAGCCGTTCTCGGCGACGACCGTCATCCAGTCATCTTGGGCTGTTTCTAGGCGGCGAATATCGGTGAAGACATGGGCGCCGTATCCCTCTAACTCAAAGGAAAAGCCGTCGAGTAGTCGGCGACCTGTGCAAAGACACCAGCGACCTGTACGGAGCTCGTGGAGCCCGTAGACCGCGTCTTCGACGATGGCCATGTCCAAAGCGTCGGCGATGGTGCGCGAGACCAAGGTGGGTGCGTCGTCGGGCGTCGTGTTCACGGGCAACGCAGTGCTGAGACGGCCCGTGGTGCGGGTCCATGCGTTATTGTAGATGACCAAGCTTCGCTCTTTGCCGTCGCCATTGGTGTAGGCGAATACGTCTTGATTCACATCCCCATCGGGTCCTGCGACCTCGAAGAGCGTAAAGCGGTCGGTCCCACTAAAGAGGTGGCGCTGATTGAAGATGGGCGCGATCCACTGATCGTGGGCCGAAATCAGGCCGGCGTTCGGCTTTTCGTCTTGATAGGCGCGGGCATATTCCATGCCGTACTTTTCGGTGAAGCCCTCCCATTGCCCGTGTCCGAGCATGGGGGTGCCGGGCAAGGTGGCCATCATCGTCGCGATGCCGAGATATTTGTCGCCGGTTCCGAATTGGTCTGCAGCCGTCTCTTCGTCCGGTGTGGTCATGAAATTCGCATAGCGGCACAGGAGCGCGGGGTTGGCTTCCAAGGTGTCGGCCATGAGACCCCGATACTTCTTGTTCTCCTCGTCACGGAGGAGGTGCATGAAGGCGCTATTGTAGACGCGGTGCATTCCCAGCACGCCGACGAAGTAGCCCTCCATCATCCAAAAGGCCTCGGCCAGCAGCAGCGTGTCCGGCGCCTCTTCTTGGATTCTGGCCACGACGTCCTGCCAGAACTCACTGGGCATTTGCGCCATGAATTCTTCCGGGGTGGCGCCGTGGGCGGCTCGACTGGGGATCGCACCGGCCTCACCGGGGGGGGGATGCCACAAACGTTCGATGTGTTTACGGGCCAGGGTCATGGCCGCGTCGAAGCGAATCACCGGGAATCGGCGTGCGACGGCGACGATGGTGTCGATAATGGCTTCACGCACGGCCGGCTGCAGGTAGTCGACCTGGGCCGTGTCGTTCCACGGCATCTGGGTGCCGTCGTTCCCGTGGTAGATGTAGCGCACCTGACCGGTGGCGCACTCGACGTGCTTGAAGACCACCGCCGCGTCGGTTTCGTTCCAATACCCATCTTCGAGATAGACCTCGATGCGGTCGTCGCCTGACAGATTCGGTCCCTCGAATTGGTACCCGGGATAGGGGCAGTGCTCGAGCTGTAGAAAACGGTCGGGATGTTCCGCAAGCCATCGACTGTCCAAACCAAAGTGGTTGGGCACCATATCGGCGGCCAAACGAATGCCATGCTTCTCGGCACGCTCACGGAGGATGTCGAGAGCGGGCTCGCCGCCGAGACGGGGATCGATGGTGTAGTCGTAGAGGGCATAGGCCGAGGCTTCGGCTTCGGGATTGCCCCGCTTTCGCTTGATGTTCTTGCTCGCCGGGGAGCGTTGCCACAAGCCCACCAGCCACAACCCGGTGATTCCTCGTGCGGCGAGGGTCTCCAAGCTGGCCTCGGGGATCTCGTCGAGTCTTTGAATGGGGTGCCCAAATTCCTCGGAGAGTTGGTGCAGCCAGACGTGGGTCTGCTTGGCCAGGAGCACCAAGGTCGACATCCAGGGCGTGTCGTCACTCAAACGGTTTGCTGGGCTCTGCTCCGCGATGTATTCGCCATCGTCAGTGGCCGGCGCTGGGGGCGGTGGTACGAACCCAGTCAAGTCGGGCAACTCCACAGGACCCGGGCCACCGCCGCGGAAACGATTTTCTTCGGCGAGTAAATCGATGGCGCGAACGACGGCGGCTTCGACGGTCGAAGATAGCCACTGGTGCCAGTGATTCAAATTCCAGCGAAGCTGGGCTTCGAGGGCGTTTTCACGACTTGCTAGCGGTGCGTCCAAGATCGCCCGCAGTCCAGTGGTGAAGTCACCGACGCGGGGAAGATTCTTCTCTGCAGTGGCCAGGGCGTCGGCCAAGGCACCCAGGGGCGCATTTTCGTTCAAGGCACCCAAGCCCAAGAGGGTTTGATGCGGTGTCATGACCGGGTTGCGTCCCAGGGCCGAGAGCAAGAAAAGCGCCTCCGTCTGCGTCATATCACCCGGCATCGACCATCCATCGGCCAGAGCCTGTAGAGCAGTCGCCGAGGTGGGCTCGCGTTCTAATTCGCGAGCAGTGAGCGCTGATAGTCGATCGGGGCCGGCCGCCTCGTAATGCGACAGCACGCCGTAGAGGGCACCTTGAAATGCAGCAATGCCGGCAATTGTGCCGGGACTGGTCTGCGCGAGGGTCTCGGTGTCGGAGACTCGCGCGGCCAGAAGAGACCATTGGGTAAACATAGACCACTCGGTGAGACAGGGTTCTCCCAGTCGGTTGATGACCGGGTCGGGAAGCATCATCCCCCATGGCAGTATTGCCGGTCGAGGGGCATGGCTGGAGTCTCGCAAAATCTGCGGCGTCATCGATTGCGCTCTCTGTAGTAACTCATAACTGAGTCACTATATGCAAATGCGGCAGAATTGATCAAGGGGTCGGGGACGATTAGCTGGCTGGAGACTTGGGGTCGGGTCAGGTACCGCGAACGCCTCGGCGAAGTCGCCATCCCAAGAGGGCGACCGCGACGATTCCGACGGGCAGAGAGGGGGCGTCGGATCCGGTGCCAGCGGTGCAACTGGGTGGATCCGCGGGCGGGTTTGTTCCGCCATCGGGCACGGGATTGTTTGGGGTGCCGTCGCGATCCATGGGCGGGGTGCTGTCGGGCCCGGCGTCGTCGGGCATCATGGCATCCGGCAATCCGCCGTCTAAAGGCATGGGGGAGGGAACGCCTCCATCGGGCGCAGTTGCGCACTGGGCCCGACCCAGCACGTCGAGTACGCAGTATTCAGCAGGGGCGCATCGCGCTGTTTCACACGGGTGACTACGGCATTGACCCGCCACGCAAATTTCGCCCGCGTTACACGAGGAACACGGCTCCAAACACCGTCCGTCGTAGCACTGTTGGCCTCGAGCACACGTAATCGCGGCGCACAGGTCCGATGTACACTCTCCGTCCAAGCAGGTCTCTCCGGCCGGACACCGTCGCAGTGCACAACTCAGCACACAATTGCCGTCACGGCAGAGTCGGGTCCACCCCTCCTCGGTTGGTGGACAGGAGAGTCGACTACATGGGTAAGCAACACATTGACCGTCTACGCACCCCAGCCCGTCGGGACACGGTATCTCGCCGCACGTAGCCGGCGCACAGCTGCCGGCCACGCAGATTTGATCCCCAGGGCATGAAACATCTCGGCAGGCGTCTACGCAGCGCCCTGTCTCACACCGTTCACTGTCCTCACACAAAATCCCGTCACAGGGGTCCACACAAAGGCCTTCGAAGCATAATTGGCCCGCGTCGCACTCGCTGGCGTCGTCGCAGAGGCGCTTGCACGCACCATATCTGCACACGCTCGCCCCATCGCATGGGGCCTCTTCGTCTACCAATCCGTCGCAGTCTTCATCTCGTCCATCGCAACGCTCATCCGGGGCCTCTTCGCACCCACCACAGGCGCTTCGGACCCCTTCATCGAGGTAGCCGTCACAGTCTTGGTCGATTCCATCACAGGATTCGGGCTGATCGATGGGGCTCGCGAGGCAGCGGAGGCGACCGCCTTCGCAGGCCGTGATTCCGGCTTCGCAGGCACCACCAAAGCCCGTCATACACGGTTCGCCTGCGCCAGGGTCGAGTTCGTCAACGGTCCCGTCGCAGTCGTTATCGAGACCGTCACAGACCTCGTTGCCGGGTTCGAGCACCGGCAGGCATTCGTTAGCGCCTCGAATACACTGAGTCGTTCCCTGGGCGCAGACGCCGTCCTCCCCCGTGAAGCACGGGCGTCCCAAGGTGTCGACCTCGTCGTAGATGCCGTCGCAGTCGTCGTCGAGTTCGTTGCATTTCTCGGCTTCGGGGGCGCGGGTACGTACGCAGCCCAACATTCCCTCCATGCATTGGGTTCGACCGACGGCACAAATCCCCGACTCGCCCGTTTGGCAGGGTTGGTCGGCGTCGACGGTGTCTTCATCGATGACGCCGTTGCAGTTGTCGTCGAGGGCATTGCAGAGCTCGTTTTGAATGGCGGGCGATTCGTTACAGATCAGTTCCCCTCCGACGCAGACTTCGATCCAGTCGGCGCAGACGCCCGGTAATCCGCGGGAGCAATCGTCTCCGCCATCGGGATTGCCCTCGTCCACCACGCCATTACAATTATTGTCTCGACCGTCGCAGATCTCGGCCGACGGCATATTGACCTGACGGCAAACCAAGGCGGCCGCCACACAAACCTCTTCTCCTTGGGCGCAGTCTCCCACGCCGTTTGTTTGACATGGAACCGGCGCCAACTCATCGGTGCGGCCGTCGCAGTCGTTGTCCAACCCGTCGCATGCCTCATCCTCGGGCACATTGCTGGGGACACAATTGACGACGCCGGCTTCGCAGCGCGTTCGCCCCGCCGCACAAATGCCTACGAAGGCCGTCTCGCAGCCGGCCTCGGCCACACCATCTTCGTCTATCGTATCGTCACAGTCGTCATCGAAGCCGTTACAGGGGTCGACGCCATCTTGGCGGCAGTCGCAGCGGTCACCGGCACCGTCTTCGTCGCGATCGAGTTGATCCGGGTTGGCATGGTCGGGGCAGTTGTCACAGAGATCACCGATCCCATCGAGATCCAGGTCCGCTTGATTCGGGTTGGGGTGCGTAGGACAGACATCGCAGGCGTCGCCGACCCCATCCCCATCTTCGTCCGCCTGGTCGGGGTCGGGCACCCCAGGGCAGCGATCACAGGCGCTATCGATGCCGTCATTATCGTCGTCGACGCCCGCCAATTGGGCGTCGGAGAAGGGGCACGGATCACACACATCACCGAGTCCGTCATCGTCGCTGTCACGTTGGTCAGGATTGGGAATCTCGGGACAATTGTCATCGCCACAAAAGCCGTCGCCGTCTTCATCTTCGTCGACGCAGGCGCCCAGGGTGCGTTGCAGGGCGAGGAGCGCAAACACGGTACTCGCAGCGCGCGAAAATCGAACCTCGTCGTTCCAGCCCAGCCAACTCCCGTCGGGGATCTGGGCATTCATGGCTGACCAGGCGATGTCATAGAACCAACTTCGCGGCGTATCGGGATAGCCGTCCATCGCTGGATCGCGGTGGCCCCCCACGGCGGCCGAGGTCAGCGCGCCCGCCGGGCCGGTCTCCGTGGCCAAGAGTCCTTTAGCGAGGGTCCAGAGGTGGTAGGTGAGCTTTCCATTGAGGTCGCGGCCACCCAGGCCTCCGGTGGTGTAGAGGGGCCCGCGAGCGGTGCCGTTGTCGACCCATCCTACCCAATGATCACGAAACCAGGTCAGTAGGGCTTGAGTTCGCGCATCTTCGACGGGGACTCGACCCATTCGATAGCCCCAGAGTGCGGCGCCGGTCATCACCGGGTTTCCTCGCGGGTATGCGGCTTGGCTGGCTTGATACGCGTACAATTCGGTGTCCCGTCGAACCCGCGGAAAATACCGCTCGATGGACAATGCAATATGGGCGTCCAGTGGACCGTCGATGATGACTCGTGCCGCCGCCAGGGCAGCGATCGCGAATTGAGTGACCGATAAGTCTGGTGTCCCGCTGGCCGGGAGGTATCGCCATGATGCCGGATTGGTCCCCAGATCCGGATTGGTCTGGGCGTCGATGACGTAGCGAACAGCGTCGCCCAGGGCAGTGCGTACATTTTGATTGGCGCCGATGTTCTCGGGGCCTCCGGACACGAGGTACCGCGTCAATCCCATCACACACGCCGAGGCCTCATAGAGCGGATAGGGTCCGTCATCGACGACGGCATTGGCGGGAAAACCAGAGCGCAGTTCGATACAGCCACGGATGGCGCGCACCACTCGCGCTTGGTCCTCCAAACCCAAGCCGTCAAAGCCCAGACCGCCGGCGCGGACATCGGCAGAAGAGCGCATCTCCATGAAGGCCAGCGCGGCCAAGCCGTCAATGCGCCCGAAGACACCGTCGTTTTGGTCTTGATGCTGGCGGAGATAAGCGAAGCCCGCCTCCATCGCCGCATAGACGTCCTGACTAAAACGGGTTGTTTGAGCCGAACTCGCCACGGGCCGGAGTACGCCGAAACAGACGCAGATCAGAAGCATGCGCTGTCGCAATAGAGTGGAGAGGGGATTCATCTGCACCCTCAATAACAGTCGAAGCGGTGGCGAGTGAAATACCATCGACCTGCTTCGTCTCGCCAAAGCAACGAATAGGACTCTCCGTCCCAGCCGAGTCGAGTGTCGGAGGCGTCAACGCCGGGTGGGGAGAGTCGGACCAGTGGACTCCGGGGGGCGCCATTGGGCGCGAAGGTGCGAAAGAAGAGGGCCGTATCGAGATCTGTGTTGGTTCGGCCCACCCACGAGAATGCCAAGACGTCGCCGGTCCAGACAGCATCCAATCCTGCCACGTCGAAGGTTCCCGTGGTGATCTCAATGGGCTCGCCCGCCACCGCTGGGCCCAGGTTGAGGGGACCGGGGGCGATGCGTTGAAATATACCCACTCGGCCGGCCTCGTTGGTGCCCTCATCGTCTCGGGAGGCCAGCACCAGGTGGGTGCCGGTCCACAAAGGCGTGGCCATTTGAGAGGCGGTGGTCAAATGGTCTAAGCCGACGGCATCGCTACAGTCGTACTGATCGTCGATCATCTTCACTAAGCTATCGGTTCGGTACGGCCGTTGGATCATGAACGCCGTCTCCCCCGTCGACACGAACGCGACCTCTCGTAGATTGCCGGTGAGTGTACACCCTGCGCCCTGTTGATCGGGGAGCGTCGTGCTGGGTGGGGCCAAGGGTCGGCCCCTGGTGTCTAGGGGCCAGAGATCCAATGCATAGCGGTTGTCCACGCCCCCCGAGGAAAATTCGCCGTGGGGGTGGCTTGCGTGGAGGCGCCCACCCCAAGAGACCAACTCGATGTTGCCTTGTGCATCGGGGTTGGCATCGGGCATCACTCCATCGTCTTCGGGGGTTGGCCGCTCGTTATAGAGGGTCACGGGCGCGTCGTGTCGCTGGTTTGGGACGAGATTTGGGCCAATCTGCCGGCTCGAGAGATGGAAGCGCCCAGACGCACAGTCGAGGGAGGCCTGACGGCCGAGGCCGTCGACCCGACATGCCGGTATGCGGGTGTCTTCTAGGGTCAAATGGGCCGCGACATAGGCCCCGTCGCGCCACACGATATCGGCGCCTTTCTGACCATCCAAAGCATAGACTGGGACAGAGTCATCGAGACTCAATGCCCCTAACCACCGGCCATCGAGATCGAGTTGACCCATCATCAATTGCGTTGGGGCGAACGTGTCCCGATCATCCTCGGGAGGTGTTCGCCAACTCATCAATAGCCCATCTTCGAAATGGAAGACGCGAAGACCGATGGGGTCGCCCATGAATCCGTCTATGGGACGGTGCTCGATCTCGTTGACCAAAGGATGGTCCGGACATCGATCCACACCGTCTGCCCGCCCGTCTCCATCGCTGTCGGCTAAGGCATCGCCCGGCGGTGCCCAGGCCAATTCGTCTTCGGTGACCAAAGGCGATGCTGCGACGAGGACGTATTCGATGGCACCGTCGAGCGTGGTCGAGAGCACGCGCGCTCCCCGAGCCGTGGGTTCGACGCTCACCAAGACGGACCCATCGGGATCGAAGGCCACCGCCGAGGTCGGTCTCTCGTGAATCCCGGTCAAGGCACCGGTCTCCAATTGGACCAATGACAGCCCTTGGGCTGCGCCCGACTGGGCGCCGAGCAGGTAGAGGGGGGCCGATGGGTGTCGGTCGAAGTGAGGCAATTCGTTGCCTTCGGCCGGTGGGATCCGGACCGTTGGTGAGACTGCTTCTCCGCCGAGATCAAGAGTCGTCAGGGAGACCTGCTCTTCACTCGCCCGAAGCAATACGATGCCGTCTCCGTTGGGCGTGGGCCGAGCGCGAATTCGCTCTCCCTCTTCGGCCGCGACGATCTGTTCGGGTGCTTCGTCGTCGGGCCCCATCACATAGATGGCGTCTTGGGCCACGCTGCCGAAGACGAGATGCTCGCCCGCCCAGTCCGGTTCGGTCCCGTTGATGCTCACCAGTGCAGGCCCCTCGCCTCGAT
>Ga0115011_10001187_pt1 | contig 18992 bp, 20 predicted proteins | sample TroAtlMetagenome_2_FD_88705 | JGI IMG/M metagenome (GOLD analysis project Ga0115011, IMG submission 88705) | Marine eukaryotic phytoplankton communities from Atlantic Ocean - Tropical Atlantic ANT8 Metagenome | ecosystem: Environmental > Aquatic > Marine > Oceanic | place: Tropical Atlantic...
ATGATAGATTGATTTCATCCCAAAGACTTTTGGAATATGGTTTTAGATTCTTTGCAACTCAAAAATTAATCTCAAAAGATTCAAAGATTACTGTTGCAAAGGTTTGGGGTGGGAAAATGGATAAAGTTGCTCTCGGAACCAATGAAGATATTGTGTTGACCTTGCCTAGATCAGATTTTAAAAATATTAAAGCAAATTATAATTTTAAGAATAATATTCAAGCTCCTATTTCGCAGGGTGATGTAATAGGAGATATTGAATTTATATCTAACGATAGAGTAGTACTTTCTGCTCCACTAATAGCTATTGAGTCCGTTCAAGCAAAAGGATTCTTTGGAAGAATTTGGGCTCGTATAGTCTTTTGGATCATGAGCTTATTTTCCATGGATCAAAATGACTGATATCCCTGCTATATATCAGGGCAAATTACAGACTCTAGATGAAATCAGGATCTCGCCCTTGTCTCGTGCTTATACTTTTTCGGATAGTATTTATGAGGTTATCCCATATTTTTCAGGAAAACCTTTGTGTTTTATGGAGCATATTGATCGCATGAAAAAAAGCGCAAGTGTAATGGGGCTTGATATTAATTATGAGAAAGCAATAGGTGATATTAAAGAGCTTGCAAACACTTTAACGAACCAAGACGGGTACGTATATTATCAAATTTCAAGAGGAGTTGATTTGGTTAGATCCCATCTTTATCAAGATGATCTTGAGATAGAAAGCTTCGGTTATGCCATGCCTGCAAGTTTTCCTAGCTCTGCTTTAAGCGCTATGTTATGTAGTGATGAGCGATGGGGCAGGTGCGACATTAAGTCCACTTCTTTGCTTGGCAACGTTCTGGCAATGAATAAGGCTAAGTCTCTGGGCTGTCAGGAGGTTGTGCTGCATAAAGACGGCTTTATGACAGAGGCTGGAGCAAGTAATGTATTTTACTTTGATTCTTCTGGAACTGTTAGAACTTCCTCTTTATCAGAAAATATTCTTCCTGGTATCACAAGAGAAATCTTAATCAAAGCATTAAAGGATGGTCCATTTTGTGTAAAGGAAGGCAGTTGTGCAATTTCAGACTTTAATGATTCTCCTTGTATATGGCTTACTAGCTCAACAAAAGGAATGCTGCCTTTGACTAACTTAATTGGAACAGATTACAAACTTGAAGAAAATCATAGTGGGTATTTAGAAGTTGTTGAGTTATTTAATGCTGCAATGCAGTCGCATCTTGAAGTCTCAGTATAACTCTTTCAATTTGCTCCCAGGTCTCAGCTTTCATCAAGCCTTTATTGATTAGATCAATTTTTAGGATTTCTTCGTTTAAACTAAGAAATTCCTTTACCTTTGATTGTTTAATTAAATTTAAGTAAAGGTTAATTTTAGAAGACCACACTCCACTATCTACCAAAGCAGTCTTTTTATTTGCAGCTTTTAGCGACTCTAAACAGGCATTGATAACCTTGGCAATTATCCAGATTATTGGAGCAGAGTTTTGACGATCATGTTCTCGCATGAAATTGATTGTCATGAGCGCTTTCTTAAAATCTCTATTAATTAATAAATCTTCAAGCTCAAACGCACTTATACCAGACCCAAAGATTATATGATCTGTTTTAGTTTCATTGACTCCATCTTTACTTAAAAATAATAGCTTAAGCAAGGCTACTTCATTTTTTTGGCCTAAAAGATTTGCCTCGTTATTTTGAAAAATAGATCCCCCAAAGACTGGTAGCAGATCTTTTGGTAAAAAGCTTAGCTGTCTCTTAAGCCAAATTTTTTCCTCTATTATCTTTAATTTACTGCAATTAATGATGAGGCCATACTCATCAAAATTTTTAATCCATGTTCCGCTTGCTGGTATTTTTTCAATACTCGACTCAACAATTAATGCTATGTTTGAAGATTTAAAAATATTCTCGTCTTCAAGGAGAGACTTTATTTTTTCTGGAAATTTTCCCGAACTATGCCTGATGTGAAGAATTAAATTTTCTTGAAATAAAGACCCGCCCATATTTCTAGAAACTATTTCTTGCATTTTATCTAATTCATCTTGATTTATTGTGACCTTTTCATTGAATCCATTATTTTTTAGATGATCCAAGAGACTATCAATAGCATCTTGTTTTAAGATAAGCTCCCCTCCAGTTATCAGAAAGTATTGATGATCTTTAGGATCAGAGAAATTAAGAAAATTAACTTTCAATTAACAAGTACTCCTCCAAAAGATCTTCTAGTAACAAGAATTCTAATTCCTCTATTATCTTTTGCTGCGCCATCATTTCTGCTTGCGGATTATTCTCATTCACCGGAATCCAGCCAGAGATTTGTAGTTTGCCATTTTTAGAGGAGCTTGCTTTTGAAAAGATATATTCAAGCTCACCGATAATTTCTATCTGTTTGGCCCTTACAGAAAAGCCGCCAAAAAAGTTTTTCTTTTTAAATTGAAGGTTAGAAATTTTTAGGTTGTAATTATTCTTAGATGGATCTCGGGAGAAGTATTTTAATGACTTTTTTCTAAATGAATCTTTAACACTCAACCCAAACTCAATTTTATTTAAGCTTATATTTCGATTTTCTATTAGATCAAGTTGACAGCTAGAAATAATCAAAAAAGAAAAGAGTGCAAGAAAATACTTATTGAATTTATTTTGCTCCATCAAAAAAGTCTTCAAAGCCAGATGGGTCGTGCCTTCCAACAACTAAGTTTTCAAGCATTCCAATGCCTTGCTCTGATCCCAATGTTGCCTTTGCGATTTGATGAGTATGAAAAAAAGTATAATCTGCTGGATCAATTTCAGACAGATCCCAAACCTCATAGCCTGTTTCGCTTTCACCTTTCCAAATACCATGCTTCCATTCATCATGCTGGTAACCAATTCCTTTGCAAAAGAATATTGGACCCATGGTCTTTAATTCTAGATCAAATTTTTCTTTATTCTTTTGAATGCCTGATATATTTGCTCCAGTTGCCCAGCGTGAACCTTTTTGCCATTTAACAGAGTGACGAAGAGAGTGAATAGTTTCAACCTCAATTTCAGATGGGGCAGAAGACATGTCCTCATACAAAGGTAATTTATGTCCAGAAATTTGTGTTGTATTCCCATCCCTATCTTCAAATGTTCCAAATTGTGTGCAGAATCCATCAAAGTGGACAGGAGCCCAGCACCAATATACTCCAGGTTCTTGGTTTAGCATTCCTGGAGCTCCTCCCTCTTGCTCACCAACGGGCCTCACTCCCCAGGATCTATCTCTAATACCATATATTGCTTGAGGATTGAGCGTCCCAGCTTCAGTTGATATTTCGCCTGTCCATTTGCCCAACTGGGTAAATCTAATTGTGTTCATGATTGTTCTAGTGCCTTCCATCATTAACGATCTAGGTTCTTGATGTGCAACAGAATTAGCAGAAAACTTAAGATTGCAATTGAGTTTGTTCTCAGGATCTTTTAAGGAAAATGTAAGTTCATTCATAGGCTCATCAATTGTCAATCGCATAGGCCCAATATTGATTGGCACTCTATTTTGATCAAGTCTTTGGCTGGCATGAAATGAGTATTGTTTGCCCTCAAAAGAAATGCTGAAGTGTCCGTCAATAACATGCCTATTAGGATAAATCCCTATTCCTATTTCAAAGATATATCCATTTTCAGGATCCATTCCATTAAAAAAATATCTGTCATAAAAATTTCTATCAGTTGGGCCAGGTATAGCAATCGGCTCAATTGCCTGGTGGATTGGATAGTCGTCGAAAGGGGTTATGTAGTTCTTTTAAATTACGAAGTTAATTAATTTTTCTTTTATATAGATTACCTTTTTTATGGGCTGGTTAGCTAGAATTTTTTTAACATTTTCATTTTCTTTTGCTAGAACCTCTAATTCAGCCTGCTCAGTATCAACAGAAACATTTTCTTTCCCTCGTACTTTTCCATTGACCTGAATAATAAGTTGAAAATCCTCTAATTGTAAAAACTCTTCATTATAGATTGGCCAAGAATCCTCAAAGTCGTTACCATCAGATTTCGAATACTCTTTCCATAAATAAAGACTAATATGAGGAGTAATTGGTGATAACATCTTTAATGTAAATTGAATCACCTCATCCAAACAGAATCTTTGAGCTACAGTCGCATCATTGGCCTTAAATGATTCCGGAACTGCGTTCAATAACTCCATTATTGATGCTATTGCTGTATTAAATGAATTGCGTTCTGCATAGTCATGGGTAACTTTTTTGAGAGTTTTATGACTTTTTTGACGAAGCTCAAGCTCATGTCTTGTAAATTCATCTGGCTGCTTTTCAGCAAATTGTTTTCTTTCTGATAAAAGATTCCATATGCGCTTTAGGAATCTGTATGAGCCCTCAATTGCTGTATCCGACCATTCCAGCGATTGTTCTGGTGGAGAGGTAAACATCATATAAAGTCTAATTGTGTCAGCTCCATATTGGTCAATAAACTTTTGGGGGTCTACGGTATTGCCTTTAGACTTTGACATTTTGTAGCCATCCTTAAGAACCATGCCCTGTGTAAGAAGTTTTTTAAAAGGCTCATCGCCTTCAACCAGGCCCATATCTCTCATTGCCTTATGAAAGAATCTTGAATAAAGAAGATGCAATATTGCGTGTTCAATCCCTCCAATATAGAGATCAACAGGAAGCCAATACTTCGAAATTTCGTCTAATGCTTTGTCGTTATTATCTGCTGCTGTAAATCTCGCGTAATACCATGACGAATCTACAAACGTATCAAAAGTATCTACCTCGCGAGTCTTTCCAGGACCTAAATCAAAGAAAGCTTTATTTTGACTCAATGGTTTGGGAGAATCTCCATCTTCGATTTTGGGCAGTTTTACTGGTAGATCTTTTTTCTCTAAAAAAACAGGTTCCCCATCCTCATAGATGACAGGTATTGGGCAACCCCAAAATCTCTGCCTGCTTACACCCCAGTCTCTTAGTCTAAAATTTTCTATACTTTTACCAATGCCATTTTTTTCTAAGTAGTCATTAATATTTTTAATAGCTTCATCCGATTCCTGTCCAGAAAAATTATCAGAATTGACAAGAGCCCCTTTCTTGGGAGATGGTAATTCATCACATTCAATAACCTTTTTAATTTCAATATTGTATTTTTGAGCAAATTCATAGTCTCTTTCATCATGAGCAGGAACACCCATTACTACTCCAGTTCCGTAGTCCATCAGAACGTAGTTTGCGATCCAAACATCAAGGTTGGTGTCTAAGAAAGGGTGCTTAACCTTAAAATTAGTTTTAATTCCTAACTTTTCAGCCTTAGCCATATCAGCTTCTGCCATTTTAGTTGCGTTACATTTTTTTATGAATTCATTAATTTCGGGACTTTCACTTGCTAGAGTTTGGGCTAAAGGATGATTGGGAGAAATAGCTATATAAGTTACGCCATAAATCGTATCAATTCTTGTGGTAAAGGCAGTTAACTCTTTTTCGTTAAGTAAAGAAAATTTAATTTCTGAACCAAATGACTTGCCGATCCAGTTTTTTTGCATAGATTTTACATTTTCTGGCCAATCTAGATTTTCAATTGATGAAAGTAATTCATCGGCATAATCAGTAATCTTTAAAAACCATTGATCAATTTCTTTGAGTTCAACAGTTGCTCCAGATCTCCATCCCTTACCATCAATGACTTGCTCATTTGCTAATACTGTCTCATCAACAGGATCCCAATTAACTAAGGATTTTTTTCTATACACAAGACCTTGTTTATGAAGCAAGGTAAAAATTTCTTGCTCCCATCGAAAATAATCGGGATCGCAAGTTTTAAGCTCTTTCGACCAATCATAGCTAAAGCCCAACCTTTCTAATTGTGACTTCATGTTTTCAATATTTTGTTCAGTCCAGCTTTGGGGATCAACTTTATTTTTTATGGCCGCATTCTCTGCTGGAAGGCCGAATGCATCCCACCCCATTGGCTGAAAAACGTTAAAGCCTTGCATTCTCTTAAATCTAGAAATCACATCTCCGATCGTATAATTTCGAACATGGCCCATATGTAATTTTCCTGAAGGGTATGGAAACATAGATAAGCAATAGAACTTTTCTTTTGTCTTCGAAGGAGTGGCTTTGTAAGAATTATTTTCTTTCCAAGATTTTTGGATAATATTTTCTACTTCTGCAGGATTGTATTCTGTTCCACTCATTTTTTTAAAAAAGATCCCTCAAGATAGTTAATATTGTGCTCATTTTTACAGAAAGTTTTATCTTCTAAGATTTTTTGATGTAAGGAGTGATTGGTGCTTATGCCATCAACAAAAAATTCATCTAATGCACTCAGCATCCTTTTAATGCAAGATTCTCTTGTGTTGGCAGTTGTAATAATTTTTGCAAGCAAAGAGTCATAATGAGGAGGTACTAAGTATCCTGAATAAATATGCGCATCAAATCTAACTCCAAATCCACCAGGTGGATGCATTTTATTGATTATTCCCGGTGATGGAATAAAAGTATTTGGATCTTCGGCATTTATCCTGCATTCCATAGCATGACCTCTAAATATAATTTCTTCTTGATCCAGGGTTATTTCCATATTCAGGGCAAGTTTTAACTGTGCTTTTACAAGATCAAAGCCAGTAATCATTTCAGAAACAGGATGTTCAACTTGTATCCTAGTATTCATTTCAATGAAATAAAATTCTCCATCTTCATACAGAAACTCAAGGGTGCCGACACCAGAATACTGAATGTTTTTACAGAGCGTTAAGCATGCCGTAAGCGTTCCTTCCAGAGACGCTTGATTAATATCTGAAGCGGGCGCCTCTTCAATAATTTTTTGATGTCTCCTTTGGATACTGCAATCTCTGGTACCAAGATGAATAGCATTACCTTTCCCATCTGCAACAATTTGTACTTCTATATGACGAGGATTTTGAATAAATTTTTCAAAATATACAGTGTCATTTCCAAAAGCGTTTTTTGCTTCTTGCTTGGTAAGCTGAAGTGATGAGATTAATTCTGATTCTGCATGCACAACTCGCATGCCTCTGCCTCCACCCCCTGCTGAAGCTTTGATTATCATGGGATAGCCAACATTCGCTGCTATTTTTTTAATTTCTTCATCTGATTCAGGGATTTCTCCTTTATAGCCTGGCACGATGGGAATATTTGACTCTTCTGCAAGTCCTTTTGCTGTAATTTTATCTCCCATTTGACGGATAACATTGGAAGAGGGACCAATAAATATAAATCCACTTGCTTCACATCTTTCAGCAAAATCTGCATCTTCAGCAAGAAAACCATACCCAGGATATATTGCATCTGTTCCTGTTAATTCAGCGGCTGAGAGAATTGAGGGGATGTTTAAGTAGCTTTCAAGGGGGCTGGCCGGCCCAACACAAACAGTTTCATCGGCTAATCTTAAGTGCTTGAGCTCTTTATCTCCGGTTGAGTAAATTGCAACTGTCTTCAGGTCAAGTTCTTTACAAGCTCTAAGAGCTCGCAGAGCAATCTCCCCTCGATTGGCAATTAGAATTTTTTTAGACATTAGTCTATGACAATTAATGATTGATCAAATTCAACAGGTTCTCCATCTTCAATATTTATTGCGGAGACCTTACCGGAAAATTCTGACTTTATTTCATTCATCATCTTCATTGCTTCAACTATACATACAACATCTCCTGCATTGACATGACTACCAACTTCAATGAAAGGAGGTTTGTCTGGAGCAGGTTTTCTATAGAAAGTTCCAACAATAGGTGATTTTATGACAGCGCCCGATTCGCTCACCGGAACCTTGGTTTTTTCAGAGGGCGGGTTAGGGGAAGTGCTGACTATTGGTGAGGGATTTACTTCTATGGAATGGATATTCCCTCGAGCAATTCGAACTGACTCTTCGCCTTCATGAACCTCAATTTCAGTTAAGTCTGAGTCTTGCAGCATTTCTATTAATTTTTTGATCTTTCTTATATCCATTATTTCTTATCCTTGCAGTTATCAATAATATGTCTTAAAGCCAGGTCATATCCTTGTGTTCCAAGCCCACAAATTACACCATTCGCAATATCAGAAAAATAGGATTTATGTCTAAATTCTTCTCTTGCAAAGATATTAGATATATGAACTTCATAAAATGGCACTCCAATCCCAAGCAGGGAATCTCGAATTGCTATGCTGGTATGAGTTAAAGCACCAGGATTTATGATTATGAAATCTACATGATCCATTGAGTCTTGAAGTTTAGTAACAATTTCATGCTCAGCATTACTTTGAAAAGCTTCAAGCTCAATATTATTAGAGTCTGCTCTTTGTTCTAGCCCTTGATTAATTTCTTCCATTGTTACTGAGCCATAGACTTCAGGCTCTCTTACACCAAGCAGATTCAAATTTGGGCCATGTATAATAAGTATTTTCATTTTTGATGATTTTATATGGTTTTTTTTAGAATTTAAACGACTTTAGATACTTTTAATTACTTCTGGATAACAGTATTTTCCCTCCGCGCAACCTTGATATATCACTTTAATATCATTAAGTATGCCTAGATTAACATCTAATAGTTCAGCATCAACCTCTAAGTTATCTTTAAAAATAACTGACTCTCCAAAAAACTCATCTGTTATCTTTAATTCATTATTTGATGTGTAACTATGCTTTAACACAATATCACCTGCTTGAATTAAAATTGATTTTTTATAAAGGTAATGTCCAGGTTTAATATTCCAGGATACAAGTATTTTGTTATCTACAATTGACGAATTAAAAATAAATGCCTCATCAACATCTAGAATCTTTGCATCTATAAATGGAGCTCTAGAAAATATTAAGCCAGGCAGAAAAACAAATGCGTATAATAAGACCTTGGAATTCATTTGCACATTATAAAAGAAAGCATGGCAATAAAATTATTCTTAAAATTTTTTTTCACAATACCGGTCTGGCTTCTTCGTCTACTTACTTTCCAGAAAAGTATTGTTATTAATAATCAAATTCTTGATCATCAAACACAAGCTTTTTTAGGACTTCAATCATTGCAAATTGATACCTTCGATGATCCTAGTGTATTTAATTCTCCCGAAGAATTAAGAGAAAAGCTTATAGAAGGATTACCATTAAGCTCAAAACCATGCATGTCAGTTAAATTAATTGATCATTCGTTATCAACGGAATTTGGAAGTCTTAAAATCAGAGAATATCACCCTGAAAAATGCTCAACTACCACACCTATTTTATATTTCCATGGGGGTGGTTATGTATTAGGCGGCATAGAAAGCCACGATACTGCTTTGCAATTCTTTTCTGCAGAAATGGGCACAAAAATTTTTTCTCTAGATTACAGACTAGCACCTGAAAATAAATTTCCCTCTTCGTTGCAAGATGCGAATTTAGCTCTGGAGTGGCTTGCAGAAAAATTAGATTTCACCGTTGGAGAAATAAGCCTCTGTGGCGATAGCGCTGGCGGCCATCTTGCTTCATCACTTTCAACATTTAGAGCTACCAATAATTTAGAGCTACCTCTTTCGCAGTGCCTCATCTATCCTATGACGGACCCTTCTTGTAACTCGAAATCTCAGAATGATTTTTCAGATGGATTCTTTTTAAGTCAAAAAGCTATGATTTGGTTTTGGGAACAGTTAATGGATTCAAGTAATAATCTTAGCGATCCAACGTTCAATTTAACCATTGACCCTAATGTAAAACTTCCCAAAACGCTTATAATTACTGCAGGTTTTGATCCCTTAAGTGATGAGGGAGAAGCATATGCAAGATTGCTTGATAGCTCTGATAATGAAGTTCAGCAAATTCATTATCCACATCTTATTCATGGTTTTGTTAATATGACTGCCCTAAAAGCAGCGAAAGACGCAACTCGAGACTTGCTAAAGACATATAAAAACTTTTTAAAATAATGAAACCATTGCTAAAAATTTCTAACCTATCTATTAATTTTCAAGTCAGAAATAGTGAGTTCTCAGCTGTTAAAAATTTAAACTTAGAAATTGCAGAAAATCAGATTGTGGGTCTGGTGGGGGAATCTGGATCAGGTAAATCAGTCACTGCAATGGCTATTATGCGATTACTTCCAGAACCTAAGGCATCTTATGGTAATGAGTCATCAATCATATTTGACGGAACAGAAATCCTGAGCGCCAATCAAAATTCTTTAAGGAACATTAGAGGAAATAAAATTTCAATGATTTTCCAAGAGCCTATGACTTCATTAAACCCATATCATAGAGTCGGTGACCAGATTGTTGAATCTATTCTATTGCACAAAGCACAATCTAAATCTGATGCTGTATTAGAGGCAAAAAATCTGATGAATTTGGTAGAAATCCCTGAGGTCGACAGACGCTTTACATCATATCCTCACGAGCTTTCGGGAGGGCAACGTCAAAGAATTATGATAGCAATGGCTTTAGCTAATAAACCTAAATTGCTTATTGCTGATGAGCCAACAACGGCACTAGATGTAACAATTCAGGCTCAGATACTTGATTTAATGACAAAGCTTAAGGATGAGGTAGGAATGTCAATTTTATTTATCACACATGACTTAGGCTTAATTGAAAAATTTTCAGATACTATTACAGTTATGCAACAAGGCGTTGTTGTAGAGCAGAATGAAACAAAATCAGTTTTTCTAAATCCACAACACGCATATACAAAAAAGCTCATTAATTCAGAGCCATCAATCAAGCAAGAGTCCTCAAGGGAAGAGCCTCCATTGGTTTCAGTCAAAGATCTGAATATTTTTTATCCCCTGCCAAACAAGACTTTTTTTAAAAAAGATTTTTTCCATGCAGTCAAAGAAGTGAATTTTTCTATACCACAAAAATCAACAATAGGATTGGTAGGAGAATCTGGCTCTGGCAAATCTACACTTGGTAAAGCTTTAGCTGGGTTAATTAATTATCAAGGTTCAGTTATTTATAACGGCGTAGATATTGATCAATTAAATTCCAAGGAATTAAAGTCAATTAAAAAAGATATTCAGATTGTTTTTCAAGATCCCTATGGCTCTCTCTCACCTCGAATGACAGTAGGGGAAATAGTTGGAGAAGGTTTAGATGTACATTTTGATCTTACGAAAAAACAAAAGGATGAACGGATTGCAGACAGTCTAAAGGCAGTAGAGATTAATCCAGATGATAGATTTAAATATCCACATGAGTTTTCTGGTGGACAAAGACAACGGGTTGCAATTGCAAGATCGCTCATCTTAAACCCTTCATTTATGATTTTAGATGAGCCTACTTCTGCATTAGATAGATCAATTCAAATTCAGGTTATTGGATTATTAAAAAATATTCAGACAAAGTACGAATTGACATATTTATTCATAAGCCATGATCTTAAAGTGGTTAGATCAATGTCAGACTATATATTTGTTATGCAAAATGGATTTATTATTGAGTCAGGGCCTGCCAAACAAGTTTTCTCAAACCCAGAAGAGGACTATACTGATAAACTTCTCAATGCTGCATTACGCTATTCAACTGTTTAATTATGTCTAATAGAAAATTTTCAAAGAATTTAGTCGATGGTCCTCATCAGGCTGCTTCTCGCTCTATGCTAAGAGGTGTTGGCTTCGAAACAGCTGATTTTTCCAAACCATTGGTTGGCATAGCATCTACCTGGTCAAAAGTTACCCCCTGTAATATGCATATTAATGAATTGGCAGAACTGGTAGAGCAATCTATTGATGGCTCTGACTGCAAAGGAGTTCTTTTCAATACTATTACGGTATCAGATGGTATATCAATGGGAACTCAAGGAATGAAATATTCATTAGTCTCAAGAGAGGTTATAGCAGATTCTATTGAAACTGTTGTGGGGTGCTTAGGTTACGATGGCGTGGTTGCAATTGGTGGGTGTGACAAAAATATGCCAGGAGCTTTAATAGGATTGGCAAGATTAAATAGACCTTCAATATTCATTTATGGCGGATCTATCCAGCCAAGCTCTATAAATACCGATTATGTTACTGTTTGTGAAAAAGTTGGCGAGTATGCAAAAGGCAGCATCAGCGAGGAAGACTTAATAGCACTTGAGAAAGTTTCAGTTAAAGGTCCTGGCTCCTGTGGTGGCATGTATACCGCTAATACTATGGCATCCAGCATCGAAGCTCTTGGTATGAGTTTGCCTGGAAGCAGTAGTCAAGATGCAGTTTCTAATGATAAGAAACAAGATTGCCAGAATGCAGGAGCTGCAATTAAAAACTTATTAGATCTTGATATAAAGCCAAGCGACATAATGACAAAAAAGGCCTTTGAGAACTCAATTGCTGTTGTGATTGCATTAGGGGGGTCAACAAATGCTGTTCTGCATCTCATTGCGATGGCTCACTCTATTGGTGTTGATCTCGACCTTGATGATTTTACGCGCATAGGAAAAGTTACACCTGTTTTGGCTGATATCAAGCCTTTTGGTGAGCACTTTATGTCTGAACTTAATGCAATTGGTGGCATTGCCCCTATGATGAAGTTAATGCTTGAAAAAGGGCTGCTGCATGGAGATTGCCTAACTGTTACTGGAAAAACCTTAGAAGAAAATCTCCAAGAAGTTTCGTCATATCCTGAGGACCAAAAAATTATTCTTCCATTATCTAACCCAGTTAAAGGTTCCAGCCACCTAAGGGTGCTTTATGGCAACTTAGCCCCAGAAGGAGCGGTAGCAAAAATTACAGGAAAAGAAGGCACTCTCTTTACAGGAAATGCAAAGGTTTATAATTCTGAGGAAGAAGGGATGGCAGCAATTCTTGAGAAAAAAATTACAGAGGGTGATGTGGTTGTTATTAGATTTGAAGGTCCGAAAGGCGGGCCTGGAATGAGAGAAATGCTTAAACCTACTTCTGCAATTATGGGACAAGGGTTAGGAGACAAAGTTGCCTTTATAACTGATGGGAGATTCTCTGGAGGGACTCATGGCTTCGTGGTTGGGCATATTAGTCCTGAGGCTGAGATGGGCGGGCCTATTGCTTTAATTGAAGATGGAGATGAAATCACAATTGATGCCAATGCAGATATTTTATCCCTTAATATTTCTGACGATGAAATGAAAAGAAGATTAGAACACTGGCAAAATCCAAATTCGTCCCCAAAAAGTGGAGTATTAGCAAAATACAAAAAAACGGTTCAGTCAGCATCACAGGGTGCCATTACCGACTAATTGATATGATTAAAAGAACTTACCCTCGATCAAGACTTCGGAGAACACGTGCAAAAGGCTATCTAAGAGACCTGATTGCTGAAAATTATTTAAGTACTAATGACTTAATTCAGCCAATTTTTATTGCAGATCAATCAGAGGCAAAAGTTGAAATACCTTCTATGCCTGGAATATATAGGCACAACTTAGAATCACTTTATATTGAAACCGAAGAATTAGTTAACAGAGGTATAAAATCTGTTGCTATCTTCCCTGCAATTGATTCGAGTAAAAAAGATCAAAAAGGCTCATATGCTTTTGATGATAAAAATATAGTGTGCATGGCATTAAGAGGTTTAGCAGACAAATTTCCTGAGGTTATTAAAATTGCTGATGTCGCGCTAGATCCCTTCACAGATCACGGACATGATGGAGTTTTGCTTGATGGCAAAGTAGACAATGATCAAACTCTAGAGCTACTTCAAGACCAAGCTCTGCTTTTAACTCAATCTGGAGCAGATGTTCTAGCTCCCTCAGATATGATGGATGGGAGAGTGAGGGTGATTCGAGATGCTTTAGAGTCAAATGGATTTGTTGATACTGTAATATTATCTTACGCTGCTAAATACGCATCTAGCTTTTATGGACCATTTAGAGAGGCAGTAGGATCCTCTGCAAATCTTGGCAAGGCTTCCAAGAAAACATATCAGATGAATTTTGCTAACCTTGATGAGGCCCTTCATGAGACAGCCATGGACATAGAAGAAGGAGCAGATATTGTTATGGTCAAGCCTGGTACAGCCTATCTTGATGTGGTTCATGCAATTAAATCTGAATTTAAAATTCCAACCTTTGTTTATCAGGTGAGTGGAGAATATTCAATGCTTAAGTTAAGTATAGAGAAAGGGTGGCTAGATAAAGATGTTATGTTAGAATCATTACTGTGTTGCAAACGAGCTGGCGCAGATGCCATCTTAACCTACGCAGCAAAGCAAATAGCATCGGAGTTAAATTCATGAGTGACAATGTCAAAGAGCTTACATCTGAAAATTTTGATAAAGAAGTTTTGGAATCAGGCTTACCTGTATTAATAGATTTTTGGGCTGAATGGTGCGGTCCTTGCAAACAGCTCGCTCCAACTGTAGAAGAGGTTGCTGATGCAATGGTAGGATCGGTTAAGGTTTGCAAAATCGACGTAGACTCTAATCAAGATTTAGCAGTTCAATATGGTGTTAGATCAATACCAACCTTATTAATTTTTAAAAATGGTGAAGTGACCTCAACTCAAATAGGCGCTATCAGTAAGCAACAATTGGAGGATTTTATAGCAGCAGAAGTATAAAAAACTTTGCATCTTGCGAGAAAAGGAATTATCATTTTCTCCATCTTAGCTTTATAGCTACCTATCAAATCAAAACCTTTTACTCCTAAACAACCAGAGAACAAATTTATGAACTTAACTGAAATGAAAGCCAAGCCAATAAACGAATTGGTAGATATTGCTGAAAATCTTGGAATTGAAGATGTCGGACGATTAAAAAAACAAGAAATTATTTTTCGCATTTTCAAACAACAAGCTAAAGAAGGCGTAGATATTTATGGAGGAGGCGTTTTAGAAATTTTAAATGATGGATTTGGTTTTTTACGGTCTCCTGAAGGATCTTATTGTTCTGGCCCAGATGATATTTATGTTTCACCAAGTCAGGTTAGAAAATTTAGCCTTAGAAAAGGCGATGAAATTCATGGAAAAATCAGACCTCCAAAAGATAGTGAAAGATATTTTGCTTTAGTCTATGTTGACACAATCAACAAAGAAGCTCCTGAAAAAACGAAAAAGAAAATTCTTTTTGAAAATTTAACACCACTTTTTCCAACATCGCGTCTTACCTTGGAGCAAGGTAGCGGGTCAGCCGAAGACCTTTCCTCAAGAATTATTGATCTAGCATCCCCAATCGGAAAGGGGCAACGAGGATTAATTGTTTCTCCGCCAAAAGCAGGTAAAACATTGATGCTTCAAAGTATCGCTCACTCAATTACCAAGAATAATCCTGAAGTTGAATTAATCGTGCTGTTAATTGATGAAAGACCAGAAGAGGTTACAGATATGTCAAGAACAGTTAGAGGAGAGGTGGTTGCAAGTACCTTTGATGAGCCACCGTCAAGACATGTTCAAGTAGCAGACATGGTAATTGAAAAAGCTAAAAGACTTGTTGAGCACAAAAAAGACGTTGTTATCTTGCTAGATTCTATTACTAGATTGGGTAGAGCATATAATTCAGTTCAGCCTGCCTCAGGAAAAATCCTTTCAGGCGGTGTTGATTCAAATGCGCTTGAAAGACCAAAAAGATTTTTTGGTGCTGCAAGAAATTTAGAGGAAGGCGGAAGTCTTACTATTATCGCAACCGCTTTAGTTGAAACTGGTTCAAAAATGGACGAAGTGATTTATGAGGAGTTTAAGGGAACCGGTAATATGGAGATTCACTTAGAAAGAAAAATAGCTGAAAAAAGAATATACCCAGCTATTAATATAAGACGCTCAGGAACCAGAAGGGAGGATCTTTTAACAAGTCCTGAAGAGCTCCAAAGAATGTTTATTCTGAGAAAGATTCTTGATGACATGGAATATTCACAAGCCATTGAATTCTTAATCGAAAGATTAAAATCATCCAAAACAAATGATGAGTTCTTCAGTGCCATGAAAAGTGGCAACGGGAATGGGAAGAAGAAGTAATTTTTTAGTCTTCTTTTAGAGCAGCTTCTACCATCTCTATATCATGAGGAGAGTCTGCCAAGACAATATCTCTAAAGCCACACTCCATTGCCAAGTCTTCTATTCTTTTTGAAGCAACAATCAAGGTAATCCGTTGACTTTCATTAACTGGCAACTCTTTAGTTAAAACTCGTATACTCTGATGCGTATAAAGCAAGATTACTAATTTATCTTTATCCTGGACTTTTGAAACATCAATATTCTTTTCATCATGTGACGCGTAGCAAGGGAATGTATCTATATCTGCATCGGTCAGAGTTAGTATTTGTGGGTTTTTTTCCCCACAAAAAACTAAGCATTTTTTGTATCCCATTTCTTCTATAACATTTGCCAAACCTTCTGAATTAAATGTTGATGGAATGGATGAGGCAAGATTCAATTTACCCAATGCTTCCTGAGTTGCTAGCCCAATTGCCAGAATGGGAATATTTTTATTAGAAAATGGAGATTCTTGAAAAAATTTAGCTCCATAGCGAACCGCAGATTGGCTAGTAAATATTACAGCATCATAATCTTTAAGATTTATAATGTGTTGCATAGCTTTTAAAGGCGGGTCAATTTTGATGATTTTGGTAAGGGGTATGTGAATAAATTTTTTTCCAGAACTTTCAAGTAAAGTATTGGTTTTTTGACTTAAATCTTTAGGCCTGGTATTTACAATCATTTATAGTTGAATAATCTCTTTGGCACCATTACGAATTAATTTTTCTATAAAACCCTGCAAAGCATCAATTTTATTTTCTAGTTTGAATTTGATCGCCTCATTATAAACTTTAGTTCCGGCTTGATTTGAGACTCTTACTTTAAGGTTGGCATTTTGGTTATCGATCTTACAAAGAGCAGAGATTGGAGATAAGCAATTGCCTTCTAATGAAGCCACAATCTTTCTTTCAATTTCTGTAGCTTGATAAGTTAATTTATCATTAAGCAGTTGCAGTAAGTCGCCCATATCAGATTTCAGATCAATTGTATTGACCTCAATACCAATTGCCCCTTGAGCTGCTGCGGATAACATTTGATCTTCTGAAAATAAGTACGTATTTGGATGTGAGATTTGTAATCTATTTAGCGCAGCTTTAGCCACAATTAAACCATCCAAGTCTTCAGAGTCTATTTTGTTGATTCTAGTTTGAATATTTCCCCTGATTGGAACAATTGTTAATTCAGAGTTCATGGCAAGTAACTGAGCTTTTCTTCTGGGCCCAGATGTCGCAATTTTAAGATCTTTTGACAAGTCATCGATCGTTAAGCCATTCTTTAAAAGAAGAACATCTCTTGCGTCTTCTCTGGGTAAAGTTGCTGCAATATTAAATTGAGATTCTATTAGTGCCGGTACATCTTTTAGACTATGAACTGCCATGTCGGCAACCCGATTCTTTAAAGCTGCCTCTAACTTAGATACAAATAATCCTTTGCCACCAATAGTATGCAAAGGTGCATTTGTAAGGTCACCCTCTGATTCAATTTGAATAATCTCACAAACACATTCAGGATTAAATAATTGAATTCTCTCTATCACCTCGTTGGTTTGAAGCATTGCAAGTGGAGAGCACCTAGTTGCTATTCTAATTTTCATTGCAAAATCATTAGCCTCACATCTCCTACGGTTTTATCTTTTAAAACATTCTGAGAATTATCAAGCTCAAGTTCAGTGTGCTTATTTGTTTCAAGAAAGACTTTACCGCCCTCATTTAGAACATTACTTTGATAGATTGTTTTGATTAGAATTTTATAGTCAATTTGATCGAATGGAGGGTCTAAAAAAATCAAATCAAATTTTTGCTTATTTGTTTTAAGCCATTTAAAAGAATCGCTACATACAGCTTGAGTGTTATTCTCATAACCAAGATGATCAATATTTTTTAGAATATTTTTGTACAGACTTTTTGCTTTCTCTACAAATGTAACATGACCAGCGCCTCTGGATAATGCTTCTAAACCTAGACTACCCGTTCCGGCAAATAAATCGAGACAAGATTTATCACCTAATTCAAATTGAAGCCAGCTAAATAAAGTTTCTTTTGCGCGATCAGTTGTTGGTCTAAGAGCAGACGTAGCTTTAAAAACTATTCGATAGCTCTTGTGTCTACCCCCAATTATTCTTATGCTTGACGTGTTCAATTTTAAAAATTTTTACTGAGTATAAATTATAACGCCTATGTCCAAAGAACAATTTATTATTGCTATGAGATTTTTAGCTGCATCTGTAAGTGTAATTTCAGCAAAAGATTCTTCTGGCAAACCTTACGCTATGACAGCATCCTCAGTAACATCATTAACCATAGACCCCCCCTCAATTTTGGTTTGTGTTAACAAATATGCCAGCATTCATGATGTTCTAATCTCTGGAAATGATTTATGTATCAATATTCTTCAAAATAATCAGCAAGAGATTTCAAATTTATGTAGTTTAAAGCAACTTGAATCTGAAAGGTTTAATAATGATTTTTGGGATATAGGAAATATTCCTTTTATTAAAAATGCTCAATCAAACATATTTTGTAAAGTCGAAGAAACAATTGCTTATCATACCCATAAAATTGTTATTGCTAGTGTTGGAAGATCTCAAAGCGCAGACAAATTTAATACCCTCATGTATGCAGATGGAGGATACCTAGATTAGATGAGATATTTATTTATTCTGTTATTTTCATTCTCACTGCATTCAATAGAATTATCTCCTGGCACAGATAATGCTTCCGTATATTTTATTTCTCCAAATGATGGAGAATCCATTTCAGGAAAAGTTACTGTAAGATTTGGTTTAGAAAACTTTGGTGTTGCTCCAGCTGGAGCTCAAATTATGCATACAGGCCATCATCATTTAATTATTGATGCAGATTTACCACCACTTAATCTACCAATTCCAGCTAATGACAATTATGTTCATTTTGGAAAAGGGCAAACAGAAGTCGAAATTGATCTATCCAAGGGAGCTCATACGCTTCAATTGTTGTTGGGAGATTTTAGGCACATGCCTCACAATCCACCCATCTACTCTAAAAAAATTCAAATAACACTAGATTAAAAATCTAAGGCCATTGTCAAAAAGGATCTCAAATCTTTTGACACAATTGACATTGCAACCCCAGAATTAGTACCAAT
>Ga0115011_10001188_pt1 | contig 18984 bp, 14 predicted proteins | sample TroAtlMetagenome_2_FD_88705 | JGI IMG/M metagenome (GOLD analysis project Ga0115011, IMG submission 88705) | Marine eukaryotic phytoplankton communities from Atlantic Ocean - Tropical Atlantic ANT8 Metagenome | ecosystem: Environmental > Aquatic > Marine > Oceanic | place: Tropical Atlantic...
AAAAGAACCTCTGCTCCAGGGAAGAATACGCCGATTGCGCCCGTTATGCGGGTAGATGATCGACTCGAGACCCCTGTGCGCAAGACACCTCACCACACATCGGCCGCCTTGGATCTTGGCCGATCGCAGCAGTTCGTTCCGCCTACAGACCTTAATTTGCGCGCGCGCACGCGCGCTGGGTGAGCGCGCACGTGTGTTCGGGGAGCGCGCGCTCGCGCGCGCACGCGAGTGGCACGGTTTTGGGTGGAGGTACGCCGTCCTCAAGGACGTCTTCACCCGTTGTTCATCCACGCCTTGTTTGACGATTTGGGTGTCTGGTATGGTGCGCCCCTTTTGGAGCCAATACGCAACGGAGCACGCCCATGATTTCCGTCAATGAAGTCTCAATGAACTTCGGGCAACAGACGCTCTTCGAGAACGTCAACGTCGTTTTCAACCCGGGTGAGCGCTACGGCCTCACGGGGCCTAATGGCTCGGGTAAATCAACCTTCATGAAGATCGTCTCTGGCGATATCGAGCCTATGACGGGGTTCGTAAATCGACCCAAGAAGCTCGGCGTACTCCGACAGGACCACTACATCTACGACACAGAACGCGTCATCGATGTGGTCATGATGGGCAACTCATCGCTCTGGAAAGCCATGGTGGAGAAGGAGAAGGTCCTCGCCTGTGGTGACGACCTCTCCGACGAAGACGGCATGAGACTCGCCGAGTTGGAGATGGTGATCGCAGAAGAGGACGGCTATATGGCCGAATCCGAAGCTGCCGGACTCTTGGAGGGGCTCGGGATCCCCGAAGATACGCATTATGGCCCTCTCTCGTCTCTCACCGGCGGTGACAAGGTCCAGGTGCTCCTCGCCCAATCTCTCTTCGGGAAGCCCGATGGGCTGCTCTTGGATGAGCCCACCAACGCCTTGGATATTGCGAGCATTCGTTGGCTCGAAGGGTTTCTGAAAGATTACACGGGCGTACTCGTGGTCATCAGCCACGATCGCCACTTTCTCAACCAGGTGTGTACCAAGATCGCGGACATCGACTACGAGACCATCATCACCTACCCCGGTAACTATGATGACATGGTCGAAACCAAGGCCGAGGCGAGAACCGCGCTCGAAATGGCGAATCAGGCCAAGCAACGCAAGATCTCGGATCTTCAAGAGTTCGTGCAGCGCTTCCGTGCCGGTTCTCGTGCAAGCCAGGTCAAGTCCCGTGAGAAGCAGCTCGACAAAGAGCGCCGTGCTTTGTCCAACCTCAAGCGTTCCAATATCGCTCGTCCCTTTATCCGCTTCGAGCTCAAACGCCCCAGCGGAAAGCAGGTCGTGACCATGAACGGCATCAGTAAGCAGTTCGAAGACGCACACGTTTGCGATGATCTGCACCTCGATGTCTTTCGGGGCGAAAAGATCGCCGTCGTAGGACGGAACGGTATCGGCAAGACCACTCTCCTTCGGCTTCTAATGGAAGAAATCCGCCCTGACGGCGGGGCCGTAGAGTGGGGCTACGAGACACAAATTGGCTATATGCCCCAAGACCACGCCGAGGTGATCGAAAAGTCGGACCAGACGGCCCACGCCTGGCTCTGGAACTGGAACGAGGATGCCAACGAGGAGCAATTGCGCGGCCTATTCGGCCGGCTTCTCTTCTCCAAGGACGAGCCTTTCAAGCCCACCAAGGTCCTCTCAGGTGGGGAAACCGTACGGCTTCTCATCGCCCGCCTCATGATCCTCAAGCCGAACGTCTTGCTCTTGGATGAACCCACCAATCACCTGGACCTGGAGGCGATTCGTTCGTTGACAGAGGCGTTGGCGCAGTATGAGGGCACTTGTATCTTCGTGACTCACGACCGCCAAATGGTCACTCAGGTAGCCGACCGCATCGTCGAAATGTCACCCGAGGGCATTCGTGAATTGAGCCCGGAGCAATTCATGGACGGGCAGTTTCTGGAAAGTCGGCAGCAATATCGCAAGGCCACCGCTTGGTGAGCCCCGCCCCTGTCGATGGCCGTATTTGGTGCGAGGTCGACACCGACGCCCTCGCCACGAATCTCCGTCTCTTTCGTGGTCTCGTGGGGTCCGACAGTCGGCTGGCACCAACCGTGAAGGCCAACGCCTACGGTCATGGTCTAGAACTCGCTGGACGCGCCTTCGCTCACGCTGGCGCTGATTGGCTCTGTGTTCACGGTATTGACGAAGCACGACGTCTTCGAGCAGCCGGACTCGATCTCCCATTATATGTTCTGGGACCGGTCCTCTTGGACGAATTGGCCGAAGCATCGGCCCTTGACCTTCGGATCGTGGTCTACAACGAAGCCACAGTCACACGATTGGTCAGCCTGGGCTGCCCCATGCGACTCCACATCAAGCTCGAGACGGGCAATCACCGGCAGGGCGTCGAGATAGACCAGGCGCTGGCCTTGGCTGCTCAGATTGCCGCCGCGCCGCACCTCGAATTGGAGGGGGCTGCCAGCCACTTTGCCAACATCGAGGACACGACGAATCACCGCTATGCTCGCCGACAACTCTCACGCTTCGAGAGTGCCGTTACGGCTCTGAGGGACGCGGGCCACCCGGTGCCAATTCGGCACCTATCGAACAGCGCCGCTGCCATTCTTTGGCCCGAACAAACCTTCGAAATGGTCCGTGTCGGGATCGGCGCCTACGGGCTCTGGCCATCGACAGAAACGCAGGTGGCGGCCGCTTTGGCTGGACGCGGGAGCACTCAACTACAACCCGCCCTCACCTGGAAAACGCGGATCGCGCAACTCAAGGAAGTCCCAGAAGGCGCTTTCATCGGCTACGGGTGTACCTTCATGACCACCCACCCCACTCGCCTGGCCATTCTACCCGTCGGCTACTTTGATGGATATGACCGAGGGCTGAGCAATCTCGCTCATGTCCTGATCCGTGGCCGGCGAGCACCGGTGCGGGGTCGCGTGTGCATGAACATCGTGATGGTCGACGTGACGGATATTCCGGATGCTGCGCTGGAGGACGAAGTCGTGCTCCTCGGCCGCCAAGGAAGCGAGAATGTGTCCGCTGAACAGGTGGCTGCATGGGCGGGCACCATCAACTACGAGGTGGTTTCTCGTATTGGTGGTCATCTCCCCCGGCTCGCCGTAAGCGGCACCGCACCGGCACCGACTGATGACGTCACCTATCGTCCGCCGAAGGCTTGAACCCATCGGGTCCGACGCACGCGTTCCAAAGCGACCTCTGCCTTGAACAAAGGTATGAAGGCACACCCGCTGAGAGGAAACGCGAAGAAAATGTCCATCATGACCAGAACGCCCAGGTGAAAAAACCAGGTGGCGATACTCCAAATCCAGGCCAATCGACGGCCCAGGAGTGCAAACGGCGCACCGATCTCTAAAAGGAGCGATGCTGTCCCGAGAATCGGAAAGAGCCACCCGAACTGGACCAACCACGCGCCGAGCGGGGCATGCATTGCCCCCAACTCGATTTTGCGGACATTGTCGTAGGCGATCTGGACCCGTATGACCTCACCGTCCATCCATTCCCACCCCGAGATCCGCAACTTGGCCACTCCGGCCAGCACATAACTGACAACCAAGAGCACAGCCATCAGTTTGAGTGGCCAGCCATATCGTCGGTGAGGCGCAGGAGCTGAACGCTCTCGGGCATCCATGGCATAGGCATCAGCTGAGTGCGTCAAAGACAATACGGCGACGTAGAGCACCATGAGGTTTTCGGTGTGGAAAACCATCCCCCAAGATTGCCGGTACGTAGTCGTCCACCAGAGAAGCGCCGCAAAGAGGGGGCCGAACACGCGAAACCGCCAGCCCAGGGCAAATGGAATCGCCGTGAACACCGTCGCAGCCACGAGGGCCCAAACCATTCCCGCAGACAAGGGCGCATCGAGGAGACTCACCACGCCCACCGGTTGGAACCGATGAGCCGGAAAGCTGCCGTACTCAGCCAGGTTGACTCCTCGAATGACCAAGAATAGGAGTGTGAAAGCCCCTACGAAGACACGGACAGCCCCCAGCCGCTCGGCGGGCACGACGGGAAAGAAGAGGTCATCGAGCCGACGTCGCCATTGTCCACTCATGGCCGTACCTCGCAGACAGCGTGATGCCAACTCCGAATCGGCGTCTGATTCCCGCTGAAATAACCGACGGCATCAAATCGGTCACTGATGACTTCCAGGCGGACGACCTGCTGAAACTCGGGGGTCCGCCCCACGCGAGTTGCGGTCTCTTTACACAGGCGCTTTGCCGCCGGGCGCCCCTTTCGAATCGCGTGATAAACGGTTCGAGACGCCTGCATCACCTCATCATTAGCAATCATTTCCGGTGAAATCGTGACGCGATTGCCCGCCACATCGTACGCGACGACACGATGGACGATGGGGTTCCCCTTCTTCCGAGCGAACATGGGGTAATTGGAGAATGGAAAGGAGTCTCGAGGTGGATCGGGAAACAGCGGCCAGAGACTGGCGCCAATGAGCGCCACGCTCAGCACGGCACCAAACACCCGATGCACGAGTTATCCTAGCCTTCGGCGAGTGACCCGGAGTTTCTTCCGAGTGGGTGCACCCCAGATGAGTAAGAACAGATAGAACGGCGCCGCTACAAAACTCACTGCACGGAAGTTGAGGCCCGCGCGCATCGCAGTGTCGAGAAAGTAGACCGGGGTATTGGGCGGCAGTCGCATATGCTCGCGGTAAAGCTGTCGGAAGGGACCGTCGATCTGCCCCTTACCCGCACTCTGTACCCCCCGAAAATCACTTCGCAGACGACCCGTAACGCGGACCGTGCTCTCTGGAGGATGCCGACCAACAATGATCAATAACCGGCCTTCGTACTCGGCCAACGGCACCAAGAATTTCGACCCCTCTTGTCCATCCATCGTGTAGAGGACGTCATTCATGGGGCGGCCCTTGGCAGAATAAAAGCCGGCCTCAGGCTCAGCGGGCGCCGAAATCAGCGCGGCTGGGGCCAAAAATGGATAGCCCCCCATCGCTTGCAGTACCGCGGCGGTGGCTGCCCCGATGGTTGCCAAGCCGAAAATGAGTAGCAATACGAATCGCGCACGCGGCGTGAGGTTCGCCCGCGCTCTCGCCCGCGCAGTCTGTGGAGCTTTGAGGCGAACGTACTGCAGCCCAAAGAGCAGGACCCCCGCCAAGATGGACAGTGGGCCTGCGTCACCGGCGACCAGTCCATGGGCGAACTTCGACAACAGCACATAGGTGATCACACCACCCATTGAACCGAGCAAAATCCAAAATACTGCGCGCGACATACCCATATTCTCGATTGTGACGCCCCTTCGAGCGACGTCAATCATCCGGCCGTAATAAGACCCACCCAGCAGTGACCAAGAGGGCACTCAGAATGGGTGTCGCACCATGCCAGAAAAGCAAGTGAACGACTGAAGTATCGATACAAACCACATGGAGCAGGGCCAAAGAAAAAATCCCCGTGGCCAATCCAACGAGTCCACCCGTGGGGGCCCGTTTTCGCAACACACTGCCTCCCAAGAGCAGTGCCCCCCCCCCAAGAATCACGCCAATGCCGCTGCCCTCGGCTAGGCAAAAATAACCTCCTTGAGCACTGCCGAGTTGGTCATATCCAATGGCAGTGACCACCAGAAGTCCCATCCATCCGACAACGCCAGCTACGCCCCATACCCACAATTGCCTCCGCGCCGGAAACCAAATCCCCAGGGCCAGAGCATAGAAGACGAGGGCCAACGCGATAAACGCAATGAGCACGGCTGAGTGAAGTAATTCGCCCATCCCTCGAGGCATCGGCGATCCCTCAGAGGCCCAATAGGCAATCACTCCGCCCAAGCTCACCAGCAGAAGAATCGACATTCCAATCAAGGTTCGACGCCGCGTCTGCGCAAGGGAGTCGAGATCTTGGTTCACTTCGTCGAGGAGCGCCTTCGACGGTCTGGGCTTCATCGACTGTTCTTGATCGCTCACGACCCTGCCTCCTTTCCTCCACGTAGACGTTTGGTGAGCATCTGCTTGAGCCGACGATACCCGCGATGCGCTCGGACGCGCGCTGTTCCCTCTTTGATCTCCAACGCGGCGGCGACGTCAGCCAAGGGCCGCCCGTCGAGCTTATGCATGGCAACCACCTCGCGTAAGGTCCGCGGCAAATCGTGGACGGCCGCTCTGACTGCGGCGATCATTTCCTCGACGTCGGGTTCAGTATCGTCGTGCAGGCCCATGAGCTTCTCGGGGATGGCACCATCTCGAGTCAGGTGCTCCTTGCTCCGCCCTCTCTTTCTCAGCGTGTCGATGGACAATCGTCTCGCGATGGTAAGAATCCAGGGTCCGACAGGCGCGCCCCGCCGATAGCGTTGGCGAGCTCGATGGACCCGAATGAAGGTCTCTTGAACCAAATCGTCAGCACGTCCCGGATCGCCAATCCAACGACGTAGGCAACGCCCCACCACGGGGGCCATCGCGGCATAGACCTGACGAAACCCACTGGGATCACCGTCGACATACCGCTCCATGGCCTCGATGAGGTCATCTGATTGGCTGGTGGACTTTGCAACCATTAAGTCCCTACCGTACCCCGAATCAAATCGCGGTACATGCATGTCGTCGAAGCTCCCCCCCAATGCAAAATCCGACCGATGGACCCGGGGTTGTACGGCCGCATTGGCCATCGGGACCGGCGGATTTGCCTGGGTCGGCTCGACAGCCTGGGTGATCCATCGACAAAAACGGCTCGATGAACGCCTCCCGGATAGACCATGTCCAGCACTGGTGCTGGGCTGCCGACCCGGACCCGCCCTCGATGCACGGGTCAAAGCCGCTGCTGAGCTCTATCGTCGTGGACTCGCCGACCGCGTGATCATTAGTGGATTCAACGAGTGTGCCGCCGGCGCCGAAATCGCCTACCAACAAGGGGTGCCGCTCGCTGCAGTCGACCAAGAGAACGAGGCCCGCAACACCTGGGAGAACCTCACCAAGAGTGCTCGATTCCTCTCAGACGACCGCCTTTGGATCGCAACGGACCGATGGCATCAGCCCCGAGCACTCTGGTTTGCCCGCCGGCAAGGACTCGAAGCGTATCCATGTCCCGTAGATCGGATACAAGATCATCGACTGAGTTCATTTGCGCGGGAAGGTTTGTCCGTCCTACACGGATGGGTTCGCCAAGGCCGAGCGGCCTTCACTGAATGAGGTGGCCACCCTCTACGAGAAAGGCCGGATTGATGCCCAAAGCATCGAGTGATTTCCGCCAAACCTCTTCCGGCGGCCAATCAAAGACCAATGCAGTCCCCGCATCACCCACAATCCAAGAGCCGGTCGCGATCTCGTTTTCCAATTGCCCAGGACCCCACCCCGCGTAACCGACCAAGAGCCGCAAGTGCTCCTCGCCTCCATTACACATTCGGGTGAGCGCTTCGCGACTCCGACTGACTGCGAACCCATCGGTGACCCGCATCGTCTCTGGAAATCCCCATCCGTCGTCGTGCAACATCCACAGGGACTGGGGCTCGACCGGACCACCTCTGCAAATCACAGCATCCGTCCCCCCGGGCCAGGGAACGCCGAAACTATCCACTAATTCCGTACAGTTGTGTTTCGTCGGGGCATTGAGGATGAGACCCAAAGCCCCCTGTTGATCATGCTGAATCATCACAACGACAGAGCGATGAAAATTGGGATCTTGAAGTTGGGGAACAGCAATAATGACCCGAGATGCAGTGGAAAAACCCTTCACTCAGCGGACCCCGAGCTGGGTAATGACCGTTGCTGGACGCCGAATCAAAGCCCGGACAATCAAATCACGGTGGGTCGCAGAGGACAGGGTGCGCTTAACTGCCCACTCGCCTTCTGTCCCTCCATCTTCCCCCAAGCAAACGCGGGCTCTGCGTTCAGGTACAGACTTGCCCTTGGTATTCCGCATTCGCTCCACGAATATCTTACGCTGGCTGGCGATCGGGGCCGGCTTCATACGATACAAACGGCGTCCACGCAGGTGCTCCACATCCGCCACCACCCCAATATCACCATTCTGGAGTTCTACGACGGTGCCCACGGGCAGTAGACCAACCACGGCTACAAAAGTCCGACAAAGCCGCGCATCCACATGACTGGGTGGCGACTCCAATAAACTAAGCCCCACCGCGAGGGGCGAGAGCGGCTCCCCATCGTCCCCGTGAATCCGACTCAAATAATACCGAATGAGCGAGAGGAGTTGGCTCGACGGCAGTGCTTTGAGGTCGCCGGCCAGATAGGGAGGGCCACTCCCATCTTCCCCCCGTCCAGATTCCACTGCAGCTGCGACTCGGCGCGCAAGCAAAGGGCTATATGAAGACCCTTCGATCAATTGGCGCAGGACCTGAATCGAGGCGGATTCTGCGAGCGTGAACTCCACGGGATCTAGGTTGTCGTAAGCATGGCCGACATTGTGTAAGAGCGCGATCGTGGCCAGATCTGCACACTGAACAGCCGTCATGCCCAGACCCCGACCCACTCCAGCCGCCATCACGGCAGCGTCTACCGCATCCTTGGCCGTCCCACGGACATCGGAAAGCAGAGGAAAAGCCATAATGAGGTCTTGCTCGGTGGCACATGCGTCCACCAATTGCTGAGCCAGGCGTCGGGCTCCCTTGATCTCGACTGGAATCCGCGACAACAGATCGCCGAGGCCGGCGACCGCCTTCGAGTAATTCCAGAGCGAGGCGACCCCACGAACGCCTTGGCCTACGCCTTCGAGGCGAAGGGGTTGAGGCGCGAGCCGTATCTGGTCGATCCCGGCCTCCTCGACCGCTGCCGTCATCGACGAAAACATGTCTTCGTCCTCGCCCGCCGCTCGGTGCCGGGCAAAGATGGTGAAGAATCGCCTGAGCTGCTCTTCCTCCGGTATGCTGACGAAGATGACCCCGCCCGCTTCACGCTTGGCGAGGTATTGCTCGAGCTCTTGGCATTGATCATTAGACCCGCGATCAAGCCAGAGAGCGTGACTATTGACCTGTGCAATCCCCTCGTGAACCACAAAGCTGATGGCCTGACGCTCCAGCTTCATCAAAACTTTGAGCGCATCGAGTAACTTCTCTGCGGGTCGGATCCATGCCTCATTGTTGAGTTCGTGAATTTCGCCGGTTTTGAGCAACGAAAACGAGTAGATGAGAACGCTCCGGCCGGCCGCCTGGATGCGCTCGTGAATCTCTTTTTGTCGACTGGCGGATTCAGCCATCTCTACCCCTCCTCATCGTCGAGGAAGGAGCGCAAGAGCGCGTCTACGGCGCCACGGGCTGTCTCCGGAGTCCCCTTTTGCCCTGACTTTTGGGGCGCCACTTTTTTCTCGGGAGCTGACAGGGCGGCCCCGCCATCAACGGAGGGGTCCAAGAGAGGAGATGCCGTATCTCCCAATGTGGACGGCATCTCCATATCCAAGAAATCCTTGAGAAGATCGTTGACCCCCTCGCCCTCCTCGGGAGGGACCGGAACCGGCGGTGCTTGCTCAACACGCTGCGGCGGCGGCGCATCGACGGTCTTCGGCGGTGCAGTGCTCACACTTGGCGCCGACACCTGAGGCGTAGTGGGCGGTGGTGGTGGCGGTACCAGGAGCGCTCCCCCCGCCTGGGGTCTCGAGGGAGGTGGTGGTGAATCCCCGCCCACGAAATCACGGATGAGTTCCTCGACAGACTGACTGTCATTGGGTCTCGATCCCATGCTGGTCGAGGGGGCAGTAGACACACTCGCCGGCTCGGCGGCATCATCTCCAGCCCCGCCCAAATATCCACGGACGAGGTCCTCGATACTCGCACTCTCTCCATCCATCGAGGGGGTGATGGCCGGGACACTCCGCGGGGGAGCACTTCGGTTTCGACGCTCGACGATACGCGCGGGCATGACCACGGCCCGAGGGCCGGTCCCACTCTCGACACCGACGATGTTCAACTCGATGGTATCCAGACGAAAACGTGCGCCGGCAAGCTTCCCAGGGGTGGCGGATAGACGCCTCACATCGGTGCCCAAGAAAACCTCTTCGAACCCGAGAAGCGGCCGTTCACCAAGATCCATCGAGGATGTTGACGGCGAGGCCGATTCGGTCGGTGCGGCCACGGCCTGCGGCCCCGGTGGAGAGGTCCCTTCAATGGTCTGCTTGCCCTGCTCGACCGGGTCTGCAGCTCGTGGAACCCCCGTCGCCGGTCGTGCTCGCGCCTTCGCGAAATCTCCGGGCGCGAAGAAGAGTCCGCTTCCCATCAAACGTTCGCCCTTGCTCACATCCTCCAAGGGGGCCGCTTTAGGCGGTGCGATATCCTGCGGGGGCATACTCTTTTTCTGGTCACGTACGGCCAGACGCAGCACGACGTCGCAATGCGCCGCCAGACTCAAATCAGCTCGCGCGTGCACCTCTCGAATCAGTGCAACCGCCTCGCTGGTCCCCACCACGCCCAGACCGGAGATCACGGCCCGACGGATTTCATTGTCGATCAACGCGTCGCTACCGCGATTAAAGAGCTTACTGATGCCAGTCTTCTCGCCACCCAGCCGCAATCGATCGCGGAAAACATCCAGAAATCGTGGCCCACCAAGATGGGCCAAGGCCTCGAATGCACTCCGCTGTTCGTCTTCGTCGAAGGTGAAAAAGAGATCGGAGCGAATCGTGGATGCCAAATAGGGCGCAACAGACTTGTCTCGAGCGGCCACGAATCGCGTGACGACTGCCACCCGAACCTCGCTCGATGGATCCTTGAGGAAGGGCAATAAGGCTTCCCGCACGCTCAAGTCGTAGTTCCCGGCCAATGCGTTGGCCACTTTGGCGCGCACCTGGGCCTCGGGATGACTCAACGTCTCCATGAGCAGAGGGCGTGCTGCCGCCCCCAGATCGCTACTCATGATCACGTCAATGACCTCGCACACCACGATGGGCTCAGGATCTTTGAGTCGCTCTGCCCAAGGATCGAGAGACTCCGTTCCCTGACGACGAAGGAGATCCTTAAGAAAATCTGCCCCAGCGGTGGTCGTGCACTCGTTGATCAGCTCCAAGATGTCGGGTGCGGTCAACGATTGTCCGGTCGCAAAGTGCCAACGAGCCCACGCCGTAAAGTCCGTATGATTCGGATCGAGATGGTGAGCCAAGTGACCTGCAAGTTCGCGACCTGCGACACTGGTGCGTAGGGCAGCGAGCCGCTCTTTGACCCTCGGAGGGAAGCGATCGGCGGCGTCGATGAGGCCCCGAAAAGAGCGGACGGCATCGGAAAACCCTTGCCAGATAGCCTTCTCTAGATAAGCCGTGAGCAACTCGACAATCACGCTCTGCAAATGCTCTATCGAGATGGGAAGCGGGTCCTTGACCGCCGTACTCGCAACCAAGCGCACGAGGTGATCGGTCGGGGTTCTTACATCGGCCCCCGCTGCGAGAAATTCAATGACCTGCGGTGAGAAGTCAGATGCTTCCCGGCGAGTCTTGAGCTGCATGAGATCAGCACGATCGACAGCTTGGGCATCGTCGAGAGTCGTCCGGACTCGAGGACTCGCATCGGGTACATCGTCCTCGGTCATCTCAAAGAGACCAGGGAGGATGCCTTCTATGACGCCCTTGAACTCCTCGATGAACTTCTCTTCCGACATGAAGATCTTCTCGGTGAAGCCATCGATCGCAATATAGCTGATGTTCTCGAACGGCTCGCGCCACAGGGTGGTGATGAAGTCTTCATCGATCTGGTCGACGATGCTGCACTCGGCGAAGCGACTGATAAAGGCGTCGACTTCGTCTTGTGTCAAACCCGGTTTGAAGTTGAGGCGTCTGAGCCCCTGTCGAAAGAACTCGAAGGCAAGGTTGTGCGTGCGGGCCTCGGATTTATAGACCTCCTCTTCGCCCACCACGATTCGATTGGTAGAGATTTGGAGTTCAATTTCCCCGAACTGCCCCGTCAATTGACGTAGCTGTTTCCCGAGTGCATTGACCTCTTCACGGAAAGCCTGCCCGTCAGATTCGAGCAACGGCGCAGCTTCCCGTATGCGGCGAAGTACATCGCGCAGTTGCCGTCCAACACTGGCGTCGTCGTCACTGGAACGTAGGGACACCCCTACCTCCTCTAATCCCGAATCCGTAGCCTATATCGAACCTGCCCGTAGGGCAATTGGGACCGCCCCTGTACGGAGAAGAGCCTGAAAAACGGCCGAATCAAATGCTTGTAATGGCCGCCCTTACGAGGGCAGCACCGCGGTCGAGTTCGTCGTCTGTCACGTATGGAGCCGGCCCCAGACGGAGGACGTCGTCACGGGCATCGACGAAGACCCCGTCCATTCTCAGCTTTGCGACCACCCGACTCGCACCCGCCACCTGGAAGGCCACAAAGCCACCTCTTTTTTGATCAGCACGAGGCGTCAAAAGCGTCAAATCGGGGAGAGCGTCCATCAATCTTCGTGTCTGTCTCAACGAAATGGCTCGGAGGATCTCGAGAGTCAGCCCCTGCTCCTCGAAAAATTCGACCACTGCCGCCGCACGATAGTGGCTCGCGGGATCATAGGTACTGCCAGCGAATCGGTCAGCCCCCTTGGCCCCATAGCCAACCCGAGCGCTGCGAGGGCCTTCGAGGGCGGCAAAATCTGCAAACCATCCTGTAAAAACGGGACGCATTTGAGTGCTCGGCGGGACCCGTAACCAACAGCAACCTTCGCCCCATTGAGCGTATTTGTATCCGCCCCCGGTGACAAAAATGGGATCTGGGCCCAAGCTATCGAGGGGCTGCGGCACCACACTAAATGCGTGATAAGCGTCCAGTAAAACCGCGGCACCGACCCGGTGAGCAGCCTGAACTGCCGCCTCGAGGTGCGGAACGATCGCTGAACTCTGAAAAAGAACCGTCGACGCCATCACGCCGACCGTGTCCGCGCGCACATGGGCAGCCATACGTTCCGCGAGCGTGTCGACGGGTGCTACGGGTACGAAGCTGACCTCTGCCCCAGCCTCTACGAGTCGCCGCAATTGCCGGTCCATACTGTGAAACTCGCCGGCCGTCGTCACAATATGGCGTCCACGGGTCCAGGCAAGACCCGACAAAAACCGGGAGACGAGTTCATGTGAGTTTTGTGCCAGAGCAATTTCACTCGACCCAACTCCGAGCGCATCGCTCACGGCCCCGCGAAGCACATCCGCCCTAGCGGCCGCTGCTGACCACTTGTCATCCACATGCTTCGATGCGTCCTCGAACGCAGCCAATAGGCCCCGACGAGCAACATCCGGCCAGGCTTGGTGGGAATGTCCTGTGAGGAGGATACGGTCAGGGTTCAAAAACGCGCTATAGTGCGGTCTGAGATTGGCGGGAGTGGGCTGCGATGGCATGCTCATGGCTCTTCCTACCGTGTTCGCTTAGGCAATGATACTCAGCCGGAGTGCTTGATGGACGATTCGCAGACCGGTGCCGCAGACTGGCGCTCAGACACCGAGAAGCACAAGAGCCTTCTCCGTAAGGCCGCGATTTCTCTGTTTAGAGTCTCGATCCCCGATCATCCGGAGGCGGCCATGGCCCGCCCTGAGGTCTATCCTCAGTTCCGGGATGCTATGGGGACATTCGCCGACCATGTCACCTTTGTGAGCCTCTTGTCCTTCGGCTCCGAAGACATGCAGGCACACGACTATATGCCGGCCCCCCTCTCGCTCCAGGAACTCCTGGTTCAGCGCGAGGGTACAGATGCCTTCCTCGACCCACGCAATGCTCTGCGTGTGGTCCGAAGGAAGTTCGGAATGATGACCCTCATCGCCCGGATGGCGAGCACCTTCGAGCAGCGAAACATCATCGCCGTCAAGCTCGACAGTTCCATGGACGAAAAGGACCTGCTCGCGTTCGCACGCCTTATGAACGTGCGCGTCGAGGGTACGGCCTCCGAAGAGGAATTGGAGTTCCGTAAGCGACTCCGCCGGGAGAAGTTATCCAAGGTCGACGTCCTCTACCACAGCGAGTTGGTCGGACGCCGTGTTCCTGTTCCTTGGCCCGTAAAGCATGTCTACAGCTTGCTCGGTCGAATCAACCGCAAGAGTGGCCGGCCAAACACCGAGGCGCTGAATGATTTCGCCGCCGAGCATGCCACGAGACTCAACGCCAAATCTCTGCGACAGATGTCGCTTTTCACCGAAGAATTGGCAGAAGACCTAGATGCCGACGGTCTCGATCCTTACGAGGCCTTCATCAAGCATGCTGACGAGCGCCTCATGCTGACGGCCACTCGCAGCATCTTCGACGAATTTCGAGAGCTCAAGCTCGAGTCTCAACGGGAACGAACACTCTCCCTCGCCGGCGATATGGACATGTCCGTCGCCGACGAAGACATGGACGGCTCACTGACCGCCAATAGCGAAGGTGGTCTGACGGACATCGCCGAAGAGAACTTTCTCGAAGAGGCCTCTGCCGACGAGGAGGACGATGAATATCTCCGAGTCGCCAAAGCTTTGGATCGGATTCGCAAGCTACTCGGTCGCAATTTTTTCGAACGCATTTCCCTGGTCAGCGGCGACGTCAATTTTGTCGATACCGTCGAGGGGACGGGACTCGAAGCTGTCGAAGAGCAACTCAAGGGCATCGATCCCGAAGAGGCCTTGGCACAGGCGAGAGAGGTCACCGAGCCTTATTACCGGGCGCGTGCCCTTGCCGCCGTCGTGGAACCACTTCAGACAGCAGGCAAGAGAGAACTCAGTGAACGAGCAGCCTTAGAGGCCTACGCGTCGGCCAAGATCTGTCAGACCTCGGACGCGATGTTGGCGCACTCTGTCGCCATCGATGCCCTGCTCAAAGCGCGCTTATCGATACCGGCGGCCGACTCCGTTCGCGAAGCGATGGCCGAGGCCCACAAGGTGGGCGTTGACGATGAACGGACCGCGGCCATCATGTGCATTGTCTCGGCGCTCATCGAGGCGGGTGCTCTGCCGCCTCAAGTCCGAGGGTCGTTTAGTGAGAGTATCCTCGGCCCGGACGTCAATTTCTGGAGCAAGAGTGCAATCACTCAACAGTTGGTCGAGGCCATCTTGGCCCTGCTGACGGAAATCGACGACGACGCCCTAATTTTTCTCCGCAAGCTCGTGGTGCACCCCAACGAAGAGATTCGCCGGAGTGTTTTGAGGACGCTTCCCATTGGTGACAACGAAGCGGTCAACAATATGTTGGTGTCTCACCTTCGGGACGATGCCCCCGAGGTTCGCATCGAGGTTATGGAGAGGATCGGCTGGGCCGGCCAAACCCAGTTTGGCCTGTATCTCGTGAACCACTTCCGACAAGGCCAAGCACGCACCAAGCCAGAAAAGCGTGCCTTGGCTCTCAATTTGGCGCGACTCAATCCGGAGCGCTACATCCCAGTACTCAATTCGATGTTGGGCGGTCTGGCCACCAAGGACGCTGCTCTGACGGCGCGATTCAAGCCGGCCAAGGACGACAGCGGGACGCAATTGGCTGCGTTGGAGGTGCTCTACCACCTCAATCATCGGAGTGCGCGTCGCCTAATCTACAATGCTGCAGAGAAGGGAAAGGGAAAGCTCAAGCCCCTCGCCAAGCGCATTTGGGAACTTGTCCGGTCAGCGCCATATAGCGAGGCCAAGTTTCCTCAATCCAGCCATGATCCCGAATACGACGAGGACGCTCCCTACGACTTCTTGGCGGAGATCGAAGGACTCGAATCGACGAGCGCGCCCGAGATGCCGGCACCAGAGATGGAGGCGCCAACCGAAACCGCGTTCGATGAAGCAGGCATCAGCTCAGACGGCGACGACCAGGCTACCGGCAGCGGAATTTTCGGTCGACTCAAGAACCGGTTCTTTGGCGGTCGTTCGGCCGCAAATGAACCGGCTGCAAAAGAGCCAGATGCACCACCTGTCGCTTTTGACGAGGTCGGGACAGCCCCCGAAACCGATGAGCGAGATCAGAACGCCCTGCTGCGGCCACCCAGTGAGGCGTCACCGGCGGCCGTCCAGGCGCCGGCCCCGACCGGCCCGCCTCGAGCTGGGCTCCGAGTCGCCGCTCGCTTGAGTGCAGATGAAGACGTGGGTGGTGGGACTCTTCCCATGCGGTTCGCATTGTTCACGACCGAAAAAAACGGAGACCCCTTCTTCACCGAAGAGAAGAGCGATGTTCGCATCGCTGGCGGACGCTTCGAGGTTGTACTGGGAACGGACCGTGCACGGTTCGAAGGCATTCCGGAACGGGTTTGGGTGGAAATCTCCATCGACGGAGACACCCTGAGCCCCCGCGCCCTGGTCACTCGCCAACGCTCAGTCGTCAATTTCTAGGATGGCGCCCGTTATTCGGCCTTGAATGGCCGGAGACTCACCTCGAAGAACGCCGGTCCAAAGGGTGCCTGGCCCTGATCGCTCAAACGTAGACGGTAATAGTAGCGCTGCCCGTTCTCGGCGACGAACTCGCCGGTTTTCAGACGGGTATCGACTTCGTGAAAAGATTCCCCCTCCACGAGGAAGTGGTCATTTTGGCCCACAAAAACACCGGACAGGGCCGTGAGATCGGCACTTTGTGCACCGGTGGGAAAGCGTGCCTCGGCACCGAGTACGCGACCCTCCCGAATCCGCCAAGACAATCGAACCTCGTTACGATTGATCCATGTCGTTCCGTCGGCGCTGTTGTCTGCCCGCCAAGACGGGGGGACCATTATCGTCTCCACCCAGCGTGCTTCACGCCCGAGAAGACCTACTTTGAGGACATCTTCACGAGTCATCTGCGATTCATCGACGAGCAGCGCCGCATCGGGCACAGGCTTCAACTCGACCGGCTGATAAATGGGCGGAGGCGGTGGAACCGCCGCATCCTGCGCGGATCGCAAAACGATGGGATCTACCCCATCGCCAACGTCATGGAGGAGAAGAAAGAGGAGTCCGGCCATCGCCAACGCGGCCGCGGGGATAGCGAAGCGACCCATTCTCAGTCAGCGACACAGCGATAGTTCGTGCAAACACCCGAATCGCAGTCCACGGGCAATCGACATTCGACGAGTCCCCAACGCAGTGAGAACTCACCAGCTTCACCGTTGGAGCCATCGACAACCACGTAAACATTGCCGGTGGCGTCAGCTGTGTAGGTGAGAGATTCCGTGATGGCACTGTCGGCACAAACCGCTGGGCTTCCCGGTGCGTCGGCGCAGTCACCGACGAGGTAGAGGGCCAAATCCCAGCCACCGATCGGCTCAGCCTGAACAAAGATGTCCTGGTCTACTTCGACGGGCAGGGCATAGACAACGTCCCCGCCCCGAGTGTTGTGTCCGGTACATTGGTTGGCGTCTCGCATGATGTAATCATCCAAGGCGCTGCGGGTGTCGCCGCTGACCTCGCCTTCGGCACCGTTGAGGGCAACGGCTGTCTCGCATGTTTCGTTGACGGGCGCGTCAGCGAAGGGCTCTACCACCATCTGTACGGCAACCCGGCCACGACTATTTTGATCAGCACCATCGATAACCAAGAAGTATTCACCCGCCTCAACAGCCCCCTCAAAACCAAATCCACACATCTCTGGCTCACCCTCGCCACAGGCCCGCGTCAAGTATGCACCCACAGCAAATCCACCACTGGGGGCGACCGTCTGAATCCGGACATAGGACGAGCGGGCAAACTCAACGCGATACACGGCATCCGGACCACCGAGTTCGGCACACCCGAAGAGATCATCGGCCGCCTGATCGAGGCTGACATTGAACTCCGTCGCCCCGTCGTCATTAAACGGGAGGGCTGCCGCAAAATTACAGGCATCGTTGATGGGCGCGGACGACAAGGGCCCGGTCTCCACCTGCAGTCGATATGCCGGTGAATTCCCAATGCGACTCCCATCCACGATGACGCTGTACTCCCCGGGCGCGGTGATCGGCGTGCGAGCGACTGCGGGATTGAACACTGGGCGATAGGGCTCATCGGGATTCACGCTCCCGTTCGAACAGGCCACCTCAGCCCCCGCACTCGTGCATTGACTCCGAATGCTAACCGCCGGGTCGCCAAATGTACCATTCGGCTCACCCGAGAGATGAGCGGTGAGCATCAGTGGTGGAAAGAGGCAGGGGGTTTGCGCACAGACCGCCTCGCCTTCGGCTTCGACCCGCTCGGGATCGTCGACCGTAATGACGTACACCTTCTCAGCCCCATCGGCCTCTGGAGAGCAGCTGGCTCGAATCGCGTCATCGCCGCGCCGATCGAGTAGCTGTTGGTCGACCGTGCCGGAGCCTCCCTCCAAGGATAGAGACTCCCCTTCGTCGCAGAGGTCGCGAACAGCGCGGTCAAAGGCGTTGAGTTCGACCTCATAACTGCCGCCGAGTTCGTCACTACTGAGTCGGAGGCAATACGTAGTGGCCCCGTTCGCCTGGAAGGCGAGGGTTGGTGACTCGTCACGGGACCATGTCGCATCAGCGAGGACCTCGTTACGGTCGTCCACCAATTCACCCGTAATCGTCGGGTTGCCGGTCAACACGTTGACGGAGGCCTCGAAAAGCTCACGGTTGAGGTAGAAGCAGATGTAATCGACATCGCCCGGACACAGACGACCGTTAACGTCATCTTCGAACGCCGGCTCACCTTCGTTCCGAACCCGTCGACCCGTTGCAAAGTCATCATCCCCTGCCCCGGCGTCAAAACGGTCATCGACACATTCCTGGGCATCCACCAATTCGATTTGCAGGGTGTACGCCGCATTGCCCGGAGAACCCGACTGTTGGATCAGCAAGTGAATGGTCTGAGCGCTGGGATACGGACCGAGGACGAGCGCCTCCGTCGGCTGATTGGTGTCCGACGAATCCAGCACATCGCCATCGCTGCTGAGCGCGGAAAGCATCAAGTCAGCGTTCTGGTCCAATTGACGGACAATGACGGTCGCCGCACTGTCGGCCTCTAATTCGAGGGCATAGAAGTCAGCGTCGCCGGCGCAACTCACCAAGCCACGGACCAGACCGCCGATGACCCCCTGAGCACTTTCAGCGTCATCGTTCTCCTCGAATTCGTCGTCCGTACAATCGCCAGCAGTGCACGCACCGCCCGCACAGAGGCGTTCCCCCAAACAGTCGTTA
>Ga0115011_10001189_pt1 | contig 18980 bp, 12 predicted proteins | sample TroAtlMetagenome_2_FD_88705 | JGI IMG/M metagenome (GOLD analysis project Ga0115011, IMG submission 88705) | Marine eukaryotic phytoplankton communities from Atlantic Ocean - Tropical Atlantic ANT8 Metagenome | ecosystem: Environmental > Aquatic > Marine > Oceanic | place: Tropical Atlantic...
CCTCCGAATCCGACGTCGACTGGTGTCCTTGACGATGGCGATGATCATGACGATGGTCCATTGCGGCAATCGTTGGAAGGGGAAGCGCGGGGGAAGGAGACAACAACAACAACAACAACAACAACACCAACAACAGAGGACGGAAAGAGAGAAAAGGAAAAAATTTGGCGAACAAAACCCCGAGGTTTGGAAGTATCAAAAGGAGTCAAAAAGAGGAGGAGGAGGAGGAGGAGGAGGAAAAAAGAAAAACGAAACGAAAAAATTCTCGTCAAATTATTTATTAAAGCGGCGCAGAACACTCGATATAATACATCATGGATCCACAACTATTAAACTCTTTACCGGAAGAGGATAAGACCAAGATGGTCGCTATGATCGAAACCATGCAAACGAGAGATAGGTAAGCAATAGCACTGGTAGTATTTTGTTGTTCCAATCAATGTTTCTCTTGGAGCGGCCGCCGTCATTTTTCGTTATCTGAAAATCTTCACCGCGTGCGTGCGCGCGAGAGAGAGAATGTAAAACACGCTCATATACATGACTCACCGCATCTTTCATTTTCGTGTTCAATATAGTTTGAGAATGTACAACAATTTAGTCGAGAAATGTTTCAGCGAGTGCGTGAATAGTTTCCGCAGGAAGTCTTTGGAAAAAGACGAGGAGAGATGTGTGAGCAAGTGCTGTGAAAAATTTCTGAAACATAGCGCGCGAGTGTCAGTGAGATTTGCAGAGTTGAACGCGCAAACTATGGAGCAACAACCACCGCCTCCACAATGAAGAGATAAGACGAAAGGGATTGTTAGTGTATCATTAGATTATAGTTCTCGTTTTTAAATTAGTTTGTATTTATAAAAATGTTTAGAACTCTCTCTACATCGAATTACGTGTTTTTACTTGTTTTCAACAACCGTCGCTAAGACATCGAAGTAGTTCGGGAACGTCTTCTTCGTCACTTTAGGGTCATTGATGACGATATCTTCGTCGCCACACGCCGCTAAAGCAAAAGCCATGGCCATTCTGTGATCATCGTATGTATCGATAGCAACACCTTTGTTGAACCCACCCTTTGGTGGCGTGATGACACAATAATCGGCGCCTTCAACAACTTCTGCCCCGAGCTTTCTAGTTTCCGTGCAAATGGCAATCATTCTTTCTGTTTCTTTCACTCTCCACGAAGCGACATCTCTTATGGTTGTAGTGCCGTCAGCGAATAAGGCGGCAACTGCTAAGGTCATTGCAGCGTCCGGCATGGCGTTCATGTTCACATCAATTGCTTTCAATTTCCCATCCTTCGGCCCAGTACACGTGACCGAGTTCGCCGTCCACTCCAAAGTCGCGCCCATTTGTTCCATTGTGTACGCAAACTTCGTGTCGCCTTGAATGGAATCGAGACCGCACCCTTCGACGGTGACTGTACCACCAGTGATAGTCGCACCAGCTAAAAAGTACGATGCTGAACTTGCATCGCCTTCCACAAATATCGATCCTGGGGACTTGTACGTTTGCCCGCCTTGGATTTTGAACGACTGCAAATCTTCCGCCGCGTCCACTTTCACCCCAAACCTTTCCATCAATTTAATAGTCATCTCCACGTACGGTTTCGAAATCAACTCGGTGACAACCTCAATTTCCACTATCCCGGTTGATAATGGTGCGGCCATCAAAATAGCCGTCAAGTATTGACTCGATACGTTCCCACCTAACTCGATTTTTCCCCCTGGTAAACCCTTGCAGTCAATTCTCACCGGTGGGCACCCAGTTCCCATGGTACACTCCGCGTCTACACCCAATTGCACTAACCCGTCGACTAAATCTTGAATCGGTCTCTCTCTCATTCTTTCCACCCCGTCCAAAACGAACGTGCCTTGCCCTGCTGCCGCCACTGCCGCCGTCAACGGCCTCATCGCCGTCCCTGCATTTCCTAAGAACAACTCTGTCACATCTTTTCCGGTCTTTTCGAATTTACCTCCACACCCCGTGATTTCCAAAATATTATTGGCTCGATCTTCCGTGAAACTCAAGCCTAGGACTTTTAACGCATCCACCATGTATCGGATATCGTCCGAGTCTAACAGGTTTTCGACTTTCGTCGTCCCTTCCGCCAAAGCAGCTAACAATAAGATTCTATTTGATAAAGACTTCGACCCCGGAAGGCGAACGGTCCCATCGATTTTCTTGATTGGTTTTAACGTCAAGGTTTCCTCGACGGCTGCTGATTGGGCGACGGATGGCTGCGCACGCGAGACGAGGTTCCTTCTCGCGTGCGGCCTGCTGTTTCTTTGACCCTTCGAGCTTCTCTCGAACTTGGTAGAAGCGACGACAGATTTGAGGTGCTGTTGCGTACTCGTGGTAGCCATATTATTATTATTACTGCTGCTGCTGCTGCTGCTACAAATATTCAATGAGGAATAATCGTGAACTCTCTTCGCTTTGTGGCTGTGGAGTCGTTTTTTCGGATAAAGCCGGTTTTTTCTTTGTCAGACGCTTTTTGCTCTTTCTTTTTACGTGGTACTTTCACATATTGACGACAACGTGCGCTATTCTATCTATCTACACTAAAACTTCGCCTTCGTGAGAGAAGAACGCTCTGGACCCCGCGAAGACAAACTCTAACAACCGAAACTCTCTCTCATACTGTTTGATTCTTTTCAATCTGAAAGTGTGTTCCTCTTTATCCTCCGCGCTCTCCTCTCTCTTGGAACGATAATAGCTTTCGCAGCTTTCGAACCAGTGTAAGGTGTCAAATTTCGAGTCTTGGTTCAAGACTTTCAAGATGTACGCGATACCTAACGCAAATCCGTCGTCGGTGAAACACGATTGGTTAAGAAGCATTTGCGTTTCGACTTTCGAGGACGAGGGAGATGTTATTGTTTCCGATGCTTTCTGGAGCTTTTGCTTGGAGACGTACATGGCATCAATGTTGGAGAGACACAACGCGGGAACGATCAAGAAGAAAGCGTTCAAGTGCTTGTTCGTCTCACTTTGTAGCTCGCTTGAGAATATATTCGTCAAAACTTCGAAATAATCTGTTCCTTCCGTGCTGTTGCTTCGTAAAGATTCGATTTCGGCGTCGAGTTGCTTGGAAGCGTTTATGGTAAAGTCATGAAACACTGATTCACGAGCGAGAGATTCAAAGTTTGGATGTTTATTTTCTTCCTCAACATCAGTGTTATCGTTATCTTTTCTTGTTGTTATTGTTCGCGTGGCAAACTCGTTCGCTTTGGAGGAATAACGCATCGTGCCAAGCCGTATCATACGCACAAAGCCTAGTGCGTTTCCCATTTCAGTCACGAGGGATCGAAACTGGTCCAGGAAACTGAGACCATCGTCCGCGACGCCGAGTTTCCGCATTTCTTGGAGGAACTGTATTCCTCGAACGACGGGGTACTCTTCGTATTTCTCCTCCGATTGTACTTGTTTCTCTTTTAGAAGCAAAGATTTCACGTGGTCTTCATACAGAAACTGCGAAAATATTTGAAACCTTTGGGCGAGGTACCGAAAGACGGAGTTTATGACCGCGTGAGTTATACCAGTGCCGTGCGTTCTGATAGACTCTGAGACGTGCTTTATCGACAAAGTATTCAAGAGAGTCTTTTCTTTAGCCCAGGAGGACCTTTCAATGAACGTTTGCGTGTTCATGTTGTAGTTGTATCGGACACAAAATGACCGAATGTCTCGAACAATGTCCAATACATCGATGGCTACATTTTTAACTCCAGTATCTTCAACACAAGTTGACGTCGATGATATCGTCGCGGGAGGAAGTTCATCGATTTCCGACAGATTTATACCGTACTTCAGCAACGCAATACTTCGAATTTCTGAGTACATTTTCCATTCGTTAAGAGAAGAGGCTGCTTTTTCGTAGAACAACCTGGCCAAACACGTTTCCACTTCCTTCTTGAGGGAGAAAATAATAGTACCAATCTCCATCGGTGGTATGCTGAGGAACACGTGCGCAAACCTGTTATTCCTCCGTTCAGAATCTTCTCTCACACTCGTTGCACTATTTGTTTTCCATTGAATCGAAATATTCTCGCTTAAATCGCTCTCTATGTCTCGCACCAAGTTTTCGACCAGCTCAGAACGCAAACTGGCTACTAGAATCCCCTTCCCGAATTCCTTCTCATTTGCTGCATCTGCCAACAAATATTTCATTGGAGACGCGAACGCGCTAACAACTGAGGGTAAACGATAACACTGCTCCGGATGGACGTATATATCTCTTAACACCGCCGGAAACGCTTCTTCGGCGACATTAAACAAACATGACGAATCACAGGAAAATTTTAGTGCGTTTTTAAAATCCGCAACAATCTCCAAATATTTGAACGTTTGAGATGTATTTCCCCAGAAAACACGCTCTTTCAAATTAATCATTTTTATTACGTCTATTGTTAATTTTAAAAGTCCCAATTTCGGGAAATTCAAGAAATCATCTGCCAATAATCGCTCTAAAAACATTTTAATTAATAATTTATTCTTTTTAAAAAATATTTAAAACTCACCGGCTAATAAACACGCATCTAATGCATCGTACAAAATCCCTTCATGTCCACCTGATCGCATTAAATTGGAATTGTCATCATCTAAATTAATTTCTTCGAGTAAACTAGATTTCGCCTTTTTCTGTTATTTTAAAAATTAAATTAATATTTAATTCCCAATTGAAATATGAATTTTAAAGTAATCAACGTACCACAATTAAATCAAATGAATGCAGATTTTCTGTGAAAATTTGTGAAATCTGTGGGGAAAAGTGTGAAAATATAATTTGTGTGAGAAAGTGTCTTTTTACCTCCAAAGCGAGTTTGTTTTGTCTGGACACATAACACACTCGAATCGTCTCTAAAAGCTCCGCCAGTTGCCCGTAGGCACGCATTCGAGCGCGTCGTTTATTTTCTGGATGTTCCTTTTCGTTGGCTGTATCTTTCGAAAACGTGTTGTCCAAGTGAAGAAAAAGTTCTAAAGAGGCTTTTATGTCTCGAGCTATGCGAATGCCTCGAGTAAGAGTTTCGAGCGATACTTTACCATGGTCATTATCTCGTTCAAATTCGCTCGTCCAACTCGTCACTTCGGCTATGAAATCGACAATTATCGTTGCCAGCTGCGCGTTCATGTCGTTATACTTTACGATTTTATTCTCCAAGTGGGTCTGCCATTTTTTCTTGCTCGAAGGCAAAACACTTTCTGATAGCTGGACCATCAGAAAGTGCAACGGATCAATCACAATCCCAGTAGATGCGACTAAACCAACAACTTTTTCCGAAAAAATGTGCTTCAATATCTTTTCAATCAATCTCATGTCCGAACTCTTCGGTTCTAAGCGCACTAACAAAACTCCCAACGCTAAAATGCCGACATCGTTTTGTACGACGCAGTCGACTTCAAACATCTCCAAACCATACGCATGCAAAGCCCGCAAGAGTCGCATGGGGACTTCTTCCATCGCATTCTTCTTACTATGACTACTACTACCCCGACGATTCCCTTCGTCTACGATCTCTCTCACGATGGTTTCGAAACAGCTCTTCGAACACAGCTCAAACTCCAATGTTTGCATAGTTTTCTTCAAAGCGAGTAACTTTTTCTTTTGTTGTTGTTGTTGTTGTTGTTGTTGATCTTCTTCTTCTAAAGCTTCTTTCAGGGCTACTTTTATCGCCTGGAACGACCGTCGTAAATGACCATTCGAGGCTACCGCTTCGTCTATCGTACACGCCGTGGCTAAACACATCGTTAAGGTCTCAAACACTATCGTCAAGTTCACGTGACTCAACGGTCTCTTCTCCTCTACCGACTCGTCGGCGTATTGAAACTCCAACTGTCGAAACGCATTCACTGCGACCGCTTTTAAATGGTCCCGAAACATCACCGAGTCTTGCAGCATGGTTAATTTTTTCGTAAATTGTGCTAATACAGCGTTGTTAATACTGTTCTTGCTCTCCTCCTGTTTATTATCTTTGTTTCTTCTTTCCCTCTCCTTAGAACACCACCCGAACGATATCACGTTCGGTAAAATCACATTTCGACTTAACTTTTCCAACCTTTTCGCTTCCACGTATAACGAGCTGAACGCGACCGCGAGTTTAGAAAATAACACGTTATCAGTCTCGCCTAAATCTTCTATTCGTATCTTGTTGTTATTTGTGTTCTCAACGCTCACTATTGATGAAGTCTCGTTACTTCGTTCTTCCCACGAGACGCTGAAATTCGATTGGAACTCGTTCGTTATGAACGCTTTCAATTCCTCTAACTGTTCCTCGTTTTCAATTCTTCCATTCCTCTCGTCGTCTCCTTCTACTCGCGTCGTTCTGGTACCTCCGCCCATGCTCCTTTTTCTCGACCGCACCGGATGCGGGCGGAGAGAAGCGCGCGTTTTGTGCCTGACGCAATTCTATATGCTCTCTCTGCTTTTTTTTCGTGTTCAACACCATTTGGGACAGACAAAAAAAAGGAAAGAATTTTCCATGCTTTTGTGTCCCATCCATCGATCTTCTTCATTTTTCCATATTTTGTACCTATGGCATATGTGACCTCTCGACACCTTTGAAGAAGAAGAAGAGAGAAGAAAAGGAACGAGAGAGATCATCGTCACAAAAAAATCAAACGGAGAAGTTTTTTTTCTGTCTTCTTGTTCACTTTTGAGAGAGACCCCCCCGGTCGTAGCCCGGACCGCACGCGAGCACACGCACACAGAGAGACAGAGAGAGAGAGAGAGAAAGAGAAAGAGAGAGAGAGAAACGCGGGCGCGCTTTAATATAAGACACGCAGAGAGAGAGAGATTACACAAAAATAGAAATAAGAAAAGATGTCACCACAAAACCGATTGTTGAAGACGATTGTAGCCATCGTCGTCCTCTTCGTGAGCGGCGTGTTCCAACACGACCGACCACTTCTCGCCGAAGCGAAAAGGGGCGACCCGGATAAACCGAAATATTTACCGTCCACGATTTATTATTCCATACGCCAAGCGCAGCAAATGTGCGACATGCCGGTGCCGAAAGGGCACGAAAACGACGGAGCGCCTTTGTTACCGAAAGCGCGAGTGCAAGGCAGAGTCGATCAGAGAGCGTTGCACTTGTGCCAGCAGTGGAATTTCGTCGTCGCGAACAGGCAAGCGCAAGGGAAAATGCAAGGGTATAAATTGAAGCCGATCATCCCGCCAGAGCACTTTCATGATGGATACGTCCCAGACATGGATAAATCTGCGGAATATCCTGAAGCGGTGCAAGCACAAAATCGATTAGGCTACGCGACCGGGGACGAATACGACGAGGAACACATGAAAATGTCGAGAGAAATTCACGATGCGTCTGAACACGTAGGAACTGGAACTGGGCAAGCAGCTGCATTTGCGGACGACGTTTTATTAGTCGCTGGCGCCATTTTGTTCGGTGCTGCTTTGAAACACCTGTACGATTCGAAGGCTGACCCTTTTAAACCTATGGCAAACGTGCCAAAGTTTCCATTAAGGCCAGATCCGGAAAGTGGGGAGGCGCAGAAGCACGAACCGCAGAAGCACGATCCGAGCGGATGGGAGAAGCAAGGTTAACAACATAATCATTTGATGTCTTGAGAGGGACACGAACATGATATAATTAGTACAGAGAGAGAGAGAAAGACCCCAAGGGAGAAAGAAACATAGTACAATTTTGTGATGAGTGAAAACTATGTAAATTTGTATCACTTTTTATTACTAAACATTAATCTTCTTTCTTAGACTCCTCCCCGCCGGCGATCAAAAGAGCTTTTGCGATTTCCTCGAGAAACGCATCTACTTGCTGCGCAGCAGAGCTTTGTGCGACTCTCATTTTTAAAGCATATGTGGTCATCTTTTCATTCTCCGAAGCGGCGTTGACACACGGAAACGTCACGCCCTTCCCGCCTTCCATCTTTGCAAACTTTTGGCCTTTGAACATCGAAGCGTTCAAAATCAAGCGAAAGTTACCTTTCGTGCGCATTATCATTCTCACGTTATCTTTTTTCTTCGTCGAGTTGATTTTAAATTCACCTCGTCCTCGTTCTCTCCATCCTGGCATTTTCCCATCCTCTTCGCTGCTTACGTACTCGTACAAAGCGCCGTCCGTTTTGAACAGTAAATCTTCGTCTTCTTCACCAGTTTGCTGCTCGATTTCTTTCATCTCTTTTGCAACTTTGAACTCTCTCTTATTGTCCTCGCCTTCTTCTCCTTCTTCTTCTTTACTTCCTTCTCCTCCGTTAGATGTGGTAGTAGTCTCCGTTTCCTTCTCGCTAGTATCGTTTGCTATTTTACTCCCACCAAACACGGCACCGAAGACGGGTGCAGTAGTGGCAGGTGCTTCACCATCGCCCTCTTCCTTTTTCTTCTCGCTAGTAGTATTCGTGTCGTGGTCATTCTCTTCTTTCTTTTCCGCCTCCGGTTTCTTTCCAAACGCTCCGAATCCAGTCCCTCCCGTACTTGTAACTTGCGCTTTCAAACCTCCGAAACCACCACTGAAACCGCCAAAGGATTTCCCAAAGCCAGCTCCGAAACCGATTCCTGGCGCAGTTGATGGTGGTGGTGCTGTTGTCGTCGTCTCTTTTTCGTTCTCTTCTTCTTTAGCTCGTTTCTTCGCTGGAGGTTCTTCTACTTCCTTTTTCTCTTGTTGTTGTTCGTTCTCTCTCGGTCGCTTCTCTCCCGCTTCCGTCATATTTGTGCGCGCGCGTGATGTTCTGCGTTGAGATGAACCTTTCCGCAATCAGGGTGTGGTGCGACGTGGGATGCAACAGCAAGCGCGACAAAGTGAGAGAAAGAGAGAGCCCCTGCCGTGCGCGAAGAAAAGAAGAGGAATTATTTCAAAAAGACAAAAGCGCTTCGATGTTCGACGTTCGACCACTTTTTTTTTTGAGCAAAAAAAGTCACAAAACGAAAACGCTCTCTCTCTCTCTCTCTCTCTCTCTCTCTCTCGCTCTCTCTCTCTCTATTGTTTTCATCGCTCACGCTCGCACCCTCGCACGCACTCGACCGACGAGAAAAGGAGGAGGAGGAGGATATACAAAACTCTCGCGGGTAACCGAGGAGGTGTTGAAATGAATTCGCATTCCTCTCTACGCTCTCCTCTCTTCGTGAATAGGAAATACTAAATAATAAAAAAATGGACTCGGACGAGCTCCTCGCGCGTCAGCTTCAAGAGGAAGAGGAGAGACTGATGAAAAGGACGATGATGGCAGCACAAACAGCAGGACAACAACAACAACAACAACAACAAAATCAATTTCTCTCGAGATTACAGTCTGGTATGGAAACGATTACAAAGTACGAAGATGAGTTGGCACAAGCGATGGCTTTATCGGTCGTCCCTGTAGAGGAGTTGGAAAGAAAAGTGACGGAAGGAAAAGAACCGAAATGCGCGGGGTTGTCGTTCAGAGACGCGTTCATCGTCGAGCTTTTGAAATGGTTCAAACACGAGTTCTTTAGTTGGTGCGATAAACCAAACTGTGCGAGCACGAAGTGTTGTTTCTCGAAAGAAATACATCCAGAAGCGGCAGCAGGAAAAACAGTGAGAACAAACCCGCCAAATATGCAATGTGTTGGTATGGGGCACCCGAGCGACGAAGAGCGACAGTTTGGCGCTTCCAGGGTTGAATTATATTCATGCACCGCGTGTAGTTGTCAAACACGTTTCCCAAGATATAACGATCCGGTGAAACTGTTGGAAACAAAAAGAGGGCGTTGCGGCGAATTTGCGAACGTGTTTTCGCTTATATGTCGCGCGTTGAATTACGAAACGAGATACGTTTTGGATTGGACCGACCACGTCTGGACGGAGATTTGGAGCGAGGAACAAAATAGATGGATCCATTGCGACTCGTGTGAAGCAGCGTTTGATGAACCGAGATTATATAGCGAAGGATGGGGGAAGAGTTTGTCATTTGTTGTTGCATTTGCAATCGATAGCGTCGCAGACGTCTCAAGAAGATATCAAAAAATGGACGACGAAATGCTAGAAAGGAGACGCGCTATCGTTCGCGACGATGAATTTGTTTCGAAAGCAATCGCGAGGTGCTCAGAAACGCTTCAAACGAACTTAGACGCCGCGAGACGAGAGCTCTTAAGAAAACGAAACGAAGAAGAACGAGAATTGTTACTAGATGTGAGCAGAGAGGAGGAAAAGCGAAACTTACCAGGGAGAACTACGGGATCGTTAGAGTGGAGAAAAGCGCGTGGAGAATTAGGGGAAAATAATAACAATTCGAGAAAGAACCTCAGCTAGATACTATGTACTACTATATATATGTATTCAAATACTATGATAGACTAATTTATGCTGGTTTGTGTGCCCATAAATCTTTCACGAATACGAGCTTCTTTGGTTTTCGAGCTGAATGCATCAAGTTCAAAATTACAGTGAAGAGCAACAATGCATTTGCCTGGTGTGCGCTTCCTAATTCAACCGGAACGTGATAAAGCAATGCGGTGATACCTAATCCGACTTGTGCGACCGTTATTCCCATGAGTGCGTTTATATAGAATTTTGATTGAGACGATAAAGCCGAGTTTCCTCGAAACATCGCGTGTACTGCCGAAACGCTCACTAACGTAGTCAACGCTAACACTCGATGGTTAAACTGAACCGCAGCAGTATTTTCAAAAAAGTTTCTCCATCCTTTCGATTCCCAATCCTTTAAATACTCGTCTGGAACTATTTTACCATTCATTAACGGAAATGTGTTATATGCCCTCCCCGCGTCCATCCCGGCGACATATGCGCCAGAAATTGCCGTCAACCCAATTAAACCGGCGAGCGGGTGCGCAGCTTTGCGCAACTTTTTCGTTGCCGAAATTAAAGACTCTGCGGCCGTGGGTAACTGGGCAGGCGAGACTGGATTCATGACATTCAATGTCGTCCACACCATCCCAGTGTATATCGTAAATGCTCCAGCTAAGTGCGCGGCTAACCGATACGGACTCACACGAGGCACTTCGAACTTTTGTTCTTCTGTTTGCTTCAATCCACTCTTCACCATCCACCACCCAATCATCCCTTGAGTCGCGCCTAGAACGAAAAATACGCCTAGTCTTTTCATCAACTTGCTCGTCATGTACCCTTTGTAGCTAAAATATGCTAGGGGGGCCGCGAAATAAATTCCTAAAACTCTCCCCCACATTCGGTGCCCGTACTCCATCCAGTAAATGAACTTGTATTCCTCAAGCGTCATCCCGATGTTTGTTTTTTGATACTCTGGAGACTGCTTGTACTTATCGAATTCTCGTTCCCAATCTTCTAATGTCAACGGAGGATGTTCGTATTGAAACTTCCAATCCGTCATTGAAAGTCCTGATCGAGTCAATCGAGTCATCCCTCCGATGACAACCATCGAAAACACCCATGCACATCCGCCGACGAGCCAATACGTGACTTGTTTCACCGCTCTTGGTCCGCCGAGCACTAAAGGATTTTGATGAATCGTTTCAGTCGAATACTGTCGCCGCCGACGAACTAACGTTCGCTGTTGTCGAAGTTTGGGAATCGACGACGATCGACGCGTGGTAACAGCTAGTGAAGACGATGAAAATGTTCTGTATGATGTTGGTGTAGCTGTTCCCGTCGTTCTCGCTAGTATCGTTTTCTGCATTTTAGTCAGAGCGTTCCACACGTATCCCGACGACGACATCCCCGTTTTGAACGAGGAGGAAGGATTACCACCACCACTCCTAAAAGATCTTTTGTGAACCATCACATTTTCTGCCATCCTCTTCGCTCCGTGCGTTCTTGGCGCAAACGACGACGACGGCGACGACGAAGCAGAAGTAAAAAGTCTTCTTCTGGTTGTTGTTTTCGATGACGTTGTTGTTGTTGTTGTTGTTGTTCCAATGTGTGCCGTCGTCGTCGTCGTCTTTTGTACTCGCATCGCGGCGTGTCGCGCGCCCTTCGCGACCGCGCGACGAAGAAACGACATGTCGTCTGTTTCGCTTCCTTTTCTTCCGCGCGGACCGCGTGTGCCAAGCGCAGCGCCGCGCGCTCTTTGTGTCGACTCTTCTTCCAGTGGTGCGTAAGTCGTTTTGGACGACGGTGAAAACGGGATGATTTTTTGGAATGAAAATGAATAATGCTGAGGACAAGAGGACAGGACGAAAACAGCACCCCCCCACCAAAAAAAAAGAAAGAGAAATTTTAAAAAACTCCTTCCTCAAAACAAACGCCTCCGCCCTCGGGCGCCGCGAAAAGTAATAAGAAATATGACGTATTTCAACGTGATGGAAACCGGAGAGCAAGGCGAGGAGTTTCGGAAGCTCGCTTTTCGAGACCTTCGAACGAAATACACGGAACTTTCTGGTTTAGAGTGTCGTTCGAAAAATCGAGAGTGGATTGTCGGGAAGTGCGTGCAAATGAAACTGTACGGGACGCACGAGGCGCTCGGGAAGAGAACTTTGAAAGCCGCGGGGAGAGATTTGAATGTGAATAAAGGCAACACGAACGAGGAAGGAGAGTCCATGTATCATTACAATATGAAAAATCTTACTAAAAACAACAACGCATCTGGCGTAGGAGAGGCCATGGTGAATTTCGAGGAAGATTTGCTCTACGGAGACGGAGAAAACTTGAACGAAAACGGGAGGAAAGTATTGAGAACATTTTTATCTTTAGAACGAAGGAAAGGACAGAACAACTTGACGAGGAAACACGAGATGAAAAAGTTACGAAACGCAACCTCGCATCCGCTGTTGAGGCAAGAGTTTTGGACGTTAGATCAAATAGAGAAGATATTAGAGTCGTTCTTAGACGAAGAGTTTAGCGAGGATGAACACAAGATTGTTTTGATGCGAATAGCAAAAGGCGTAGTAACAGTGAAGAAGGAGAAGATGCAGCAACCTGAACGAAGCGACGGTTTCACCGTAAATGCGGCACGAACGATTTGCAGATTCGCGTTACAGATGGCGACAAAGGCACAGTTAGGGAACAAAAACGAATTGAGTAAGCAGTACTTTAAGTTGTTTATCATTGTAGCGGCTTTAGCAATAGAAGAGTTGCCCGTTAGAGAGAGAGAAGAAGGAGGAGAAGAAGCTGTAGGAGATGACGAGGCGGCTGCTCGGCAACAGCGAACGAGTAATAGGAGCAGTAGCAGTAATAGTCAAATGAGTGCGTGTGAGTTTGTTTCGAAATGCGTTCGAGATCAACTCGCACTTTCGCCGGTGCTTGCGAAACTATTGTTGAAACGACCGAAAGGGTTTCGAGATTCGTTCTACGACGAGCGCGATAAGATTTGGCCGGTGATCTTATTTGGGATTTGTGCTTCCGAAGAAGTCTCGAAGGAAATCCGAGATGAGGCTTGGACTCAGTTCCAGAAAAACGCTCGGTGTCTAAGAGAGGAAGATTTCGTTGCACTAGTGACGAACACTTTTGCAACGAACAATAACAGTGACAAAAATAATAGCAAAAGTGAGGTCAACAAGTCGAGACGATACTTCGTTAGCGAATGCATTAGAAGTGTGCAGCGAACAGGTTCTCAAGAAGTATCGGCGTCGCTTCTTCGAGTAGTTTTCCAGATTTGGTCGGAATACAGAAGAGAAATTCTCGAAATCCTTGACGATGAGTGCACAAAAATGATAGAAAGTAACGTCGACACGTACGACGACGAGGATGACGACGACGACGACGACGACGACGACGCGCAAAGTATCAGCAAAACGGCATGGTTGAACGTGTTGGAAGCCGTATCGACTTCGTGCGAATTGACGAAAGATGAAATAGATGCCAATCGCTCCATGCTTTTACAGATGTTATCGAGTTTCAAAGCATCTCGAGATTTCGGGAACCCCATTGCGAAGCGTGTTGTATTTGCCATGAATAGATTATTTGTCAAATCCAATTTCTTTGAAGGAAAGAAAGAAGCGAAGCGTCTCATGAAAGAAATTTACGCGAACGCGAACGAGTTGGACGAGGAAGACGAATCGATGATGCCGGTATTAAGTTTGGTTGACGCAGAGAGAAGCATCAAAACAAGCAGCGCTTTGAAAATCATCGATGCTATTCTCGATGAGAACAAAGCGGCCAAATTAGAAATGGAGGACGTTAAAACTGACGCAATTGAAACGCTTTGTGGGGCGCTGAAGAGAATTGCTCCTGCTACCGATGCGGAGGCGTTGAGTTCATCCTCCTTAATTTCAAAATGTGGGAAGCACGCAATACAATCTCTTCAGAAGTATTGGCCCGGTCTTGACTTCAATCGCGAAGGCAGGACCGTAGATCAAGTTGATTACGACAGTGCTCATGCTGCCATCGATGAAGTGCGCATGGCGTTCAAACTTCTGCTCGCTTCACTGGAGGCTTCTTTCAATACCGCCACCGCGTGTGATACGAGCGCCTTGAAGATGAATTGTCTTTCGTCATTCATTACGGATTCTATTGACGCGCACATCCTCGCCCAAGGTGCTCGCGAGGCTGTGCAGACTGTTTTTCTCTCGCAACGCGATCCTCGCGATAGATACAACGTTGGGAAAACCGAACAGAAAAAGCTGCAAATGATTGAAGTAGCTGGGAAGATGTACCCAATTGGAAGCCTAGTTGCGACGTTATCGTATGGCATGTATCACCAAATGAAGCGTTACGAGCTCCATCAATTGAACGAGGAGTGGGGTCTGGATAAAATATGGACTACTCTCGTGCCTGAAATCGTCTGCTTGATGGAGTTCCTATTGCCTTTGGCCATGCGAGAGTCCTCGGATTTGTGGCTTCACCAAATAGTACGGAGCGGGGTGATTTTGAACGACCAGATTTTAACCAGACATATGGATGACATTGAACACCGTTCGGTTTCTTCAATGACTTCGATGATGATAAAGTTTGAAAAGCTCGAATTTGGATCAGCTGAGTGTATTCTGACAGTTTCGGAGATGTTGTCCATGATTGGTAGTAGCACGAGCATTGCGAGCAAAGACATCCAAACGAAAATTTCAGCGGTGAAAATACTCGCCAAATCACTCGTCTCAGAATTACCTCTGTTGCCATCTTGGCGTGAACTTTCCTCCTCATCGTCATCGAACAAGAGAAATAACAGAATATCGGTCGTGGATGCGGTTGTTGACTCTGCTTCTGCTTTGGGAGAAACAGTCGAAATTTTCATACCTTTGGTTGTCAATGAATGGAAAAGGTTGAAAGAAGAAGACGACAACGACGATGATAAAAGTGCATCGTCGTTACTTTTACGAGACATCACGTTATTAGTAGAATCACTTTTCATGGCGTCCAAGTATTGCATGGAGTGCTGCCAGAGAGCAGCCTTGTTCTTGACCAATTCGGAAAAGAAAAAAGGCGATTTATCGGCCATCGTTTTATCTGGAGCTCGATTGCACTATGCAACAGGCGGTATTTTAGAATTCTTTCAAGGAGAAGTGATGGAAGCCATACCGATTCAAAATATCGAAACGTTAGAGCTTACTAGGCGTGCGTTCATGGCACAGTGCGCGGCTGTAAATGCAAACTTGAAAGCGTTAAAGAAAATGAAACTCCTCGATCGCAGTCTCATAGCTCTTCTCTACGCGTTGAAAGCCCATAAAAATACACCTGTAGCGGACCAACAAACAACTGCTGTTGAAGGTACAGAAGAAGGTATAGATAAAAACCGAAACGAGAGAAAGAGGAAGTATGGTCTTTCCATTTACACAACGACCACGCAAGCGAAAGATGCGCAACAACAGCAGAACGATGCGAGCAATGTTCTTGACGGAAAAGAATCTGGAGATATTGGGGATGAAGAGGTAGAAGGAGGGCGTAAGAAAAACAAAGCTAACGACAACGCCAACGACGAGAGTCAGCAACAAAAGAGGAAGAAAGTAATGCGAAAGAAGCGTTCGAGAAAGCGTCGAAATCGTTTCAATAACCCGTATTTAGAGGCTGTTCGAGAACATGAAGGGGACGATTCGGGCAATGATGACGACGACCTGGCTGACTTCATTGTTTGTAAACCCGGACGGGATTACAGACAAGTCTTTGGATTAACATAGCAATATTTTAGTAGTAGCAATATGTTGAATTCCCGCGCGAATATATAGGGTACCGTACAGGATTTCTTATTTCTTTAAATGAAAATAAATTACATTTTTGTACCTAGTATGTAGCTATGATTTTTTTTCCTTCATATTATGCGAGGGGAGCTCGCCATTTGGCATCCTCTTCAGCTGTAGTCGTGCTAACGACTAAGATTGGTGCGAGTGGCGTATCTCCATCGGTTTCTTCCGCTATAACAGTCCCGGCGACACCAGCGTTGGCGGTGTGTTTCGACCCGCCGGCGCTTGGGATAGCAGTCGCGAAGGGCATCTTGGCCATAAAGTTTTGCAACTTTTGCTCAACCAAAATCTTCTCTGCAATCAGTTCTTGCTTCGTCTTGGCCCACTCACTTCTTTCAGCGGCTAAGCACGCGTTTAATTTTTCTAATTGTTCTCTCAATCCCAAAATACATGCTCTTGCCGCGATGACTATGGACGACTTATCCGTCTTCAATTCATCATCTGGGTTTTCCTGCAAGCACTTGGACAAGTCCTCGAACCGATCGTTCAAAGCATCTCTTCTCGCTTTTTCTCTCACAGATTTCTTCACCTTCTTCGCCGGTCTATCATTCGTTACAGTAGTTGCAGCTGTTGTTGTTTCGGCTTTGGTAGTGGCCGCTGCTACTTCGGAAGGCAACGCGTGCTTCCCCAACGTTGTCGTCGTCGTCGTCGTCGTTTGGACAGAGGGAGGATCTAATACTAAAATATTTGAATTCGTATTCGGGATGGTTTCTACTGGTTGTGGAAATATATCCGCTAAATCGAAGGAAGATAACGCTCCATTATCTTCTCCTTCGATCGGAAAAGCTTTCGAGAGCCAATCGTTGTTTTCGACGACGTCGCTCGGAAGCTGTTGGATGGGCGGAACTTTGCTCATTTTGTTATTCCTCTTCGGGTTCAATTTTGATTTTGCGTATTTTCTGTCTTAAACGCAAACGCGAACGTGAAACGCTTCAGAACGTGACGTTAACGGTTACTTAATTAGTTGTGCGATGAGACGCGTTAATACTCTATTCCTCGGATGTCTTCTCTTTCGCGACTTCCGCGCAGAGAATTACCACTACGAGTAGAAAAATGAAAGAATTTTTCTGAAGAAGATCTGGGGAAGAGAAAGAGAGGAGGGGGGAAGAGACGGCGGGTTCCTCATGTACCCAAGGTAAAGCGTATACAAATTCTCATTTAGATTTTTACTAAAACAAACTCTATTTTCATTCCTCATCCTTCTTCTTCTTCTCTTTCTCCTCTAAAGCGGACTTCAAGTCGCCTAAACTGACCGTCGCCGACCCTCTCTCCTTGGCTTTTTGCTGCGTGTCGGAAGGAGACCATCCCGTCATGTATAAAATCTGAAACGTGGCGGAAATACCACCTTGACTAGCAGTGGACGGTTTCGGCATCGAATCGCCACCTTTATGAGATGGCGATAAAGCCGAAAAGTTTTCCACGTATTTCTGGTTGGCTAATTGCATCGTGCTCCGTTTAATCGTTTGTCGTCTCTCAATCACGGCGTTTTGCTCTCCCATCATCCTTAAATGCTCGACCAAATCCATCGGAGTCTTGTAATTCAGCGTGAGTGTGTCTACGTCCACCGCGGGGAGTTGTAGCCCGGCACGTCCGAGTAAGTTTCCAGCGTCTCTCACGTGAGCCAACGGCGATACACGCGCGCTCACGCCGCCTTCGTTTTCAGTTTCTGCTAATGCACACGCGATTCGCAATTCTGTCAACGAATCGCCGCCAAAAATGGCGGAGAGAAACAAGCCATCCGGGACGAGCGTACACCTCGCTTGGCCCATAGCCCCAGGTAAATCATTCACCCAATGCAAACCCAGAACGCTCAAAACACAATCAACAACCCCATCTTTAATCGGCAAATCATCCTCGAAGGCTCGAACGTACTTAATTTCCACCGGAAAATCATCAAACTTCCGTTTCGGCACATCGCCGACGATTTTTTTTACCAGTTTTAACATCTCCTCGCTCGAGTCGCATACGATAATCGTTTCTACATCTTGCCTTTTCTCGAGTAACTGCCGGACGGTTGAAACCGTCGCGCCTCCAATGACTAATATCCTTTTAAACGGTCTCTTAATGTCGTCCAATCGATCGAGGACTCTTCTCGTCGCTTCTTCGAGCAAAAAGTCACCTCCACTATTCGTGTTATTGTTCTCCTTCTTCTTTCGTTGTAAATATGCAGCTCTGTCTCTGTGCGCTCTCTTCACCTCTCTGTCGAACACTGTCATCGATTCGGCTTTCACTCCAGCCGCTTTTAACGCCGCAGCTTTCATTCGAGTTCGCTCCATGGCCGCTTCCGTGTCCACGTATTGGTCGCGCATTACCGACGACTGCGACGTCGACCAATCGTCGTCGCTCTTCGCACCGACACTCCCATCACCACCACCACTCGTCGTCGTGGCGCGAAAACGAGACCACCACGATGTGTTCGTCGTCCCAACGAGTGATGGTGGTGGTGGTGGTGCTGAGAAAATGGCTCTCTTCCTCATGTCTCTCCGCGTGGGTGGTTGGGTGGTAGGTGGGTGGGCCCCGCCTGCGCGCGAGCGCGCGGTGTGTGAAGCTTTTGATGTGAGAGAATGTGTTGAAAAAGTGCTGCGTTAACGAACAAAGTTCTTGTGTTGTTGTTAAAAAAAGCCAGAAAATTTTTTGTTTGGACATTTTGGGGTTTAGGAGAAGTTGGAAAAAAAAAGGAGAAAAGAAAGACAAGGAAGAAGAAGAAGAAGACATGTCTCAAAAAAAACATTTCGAATTGTCGAAAGAAAAAAGAAGACGACGACGACGGCGACGGCGACGACGACGACGACGAGAGGGTCAAAAAAGAAATGATCGCAGGGTCCAGTTTTCCTCGCAATAGCGCTGGTGCGAACGCGAATGGCGAGGATGGGCGCACGAAGAAGGAGCACGCGCCACACTCCGGGGCTTGTTCGACCTGGGTCGACGACGAAATCGAAGCAATGCCAGAGGA
>Ga0115011_10001192_pt1 | contig 18948 bp, 14 predicted proteins | sample TroAtlMetagenome_2_FD_88705 | JGI IMG/M metagenome (GOLD analysis project Ga0115011, IMG submission 88705) | Marine eukaryotic phytoplankton communities from Atlantic Ocean - Tropical Atlantic ANT8 Metagenome | ecosystem: Environmental > Aquatic > Marine > Oceanic | place: Tropical Atlantic...
AAACAACCTCTCCAACAGCTGTGCCACGAGCACCAAAGCTCTCGCCACTAAAGGACCGTCCATCTTCGAGGAGCAACACTGCGCCCATCCTCGTCTCCCTGTATCTTGCTGATATTTGAGTTAACCAATAAAAGGCCAACAAACGTTCGCGAGTTAGCCCGACAAACCCTATTTGTCGAGGGGTGAAGACACCTGAATTATAGGTAGATCAAGAGGTGGCGTTTTGACCCTACGAGCGATAGTTGAGGGCTATCTCACTCTCAGCCCAATTTGATCAGCGATTAATTGAGGAAAACAACCCATGTCAAAGAACAGAACCGTCACCGATCTGGCACAAGTCCGCAACATTGGTATCGCCGCCCATATAGATGCTGGCAAGACTACGCTAACTGAGCGAATCCTCTACTATACTGGCGCCAGTCATAAGATTGGAGAGGTCCACGACGGTGAGGCCCACATGGACTACATGGCTGAAGAACAAGCTCACGGTATAACGATAATGGCAGCGGTAACACAGTGTCCCTGGAAGGGTCATATGGTGCAGATTGTCGACACACCTGGCCACGTAGATTTTACTATAGAGGTAGAGCGCTCTATGCGTGTTCTAGATGGAGCGGTGCTAGTGCTCGATGCTGTGAGCGGAGTTGAACCGCAGACCGAAACAGTATGGAGACAGGCCAACAAATTCCAGCTGCCAAGAATGTTCTTTATAAATAAAATGGACAGGGCTGGAGCTGACTTTGAGCGTGCGATGGAGTCCGTCACCAATCGACTCAATGGAAATCCCCTACCCGTCGGCGTTCCTATCGAGGGAGGAGTTCTCAACCTGATAGACAAGACCTTCACCACATTCACGGGAACTCTAGGGGCAGATGTCACAACGAACCCAGCATCTGATGAGCTTTGGGAGCAAACAGAAGATCTCAGGGAGAACCTTCTTTTAGGGCTCGCTGATTACAATGACGACATAGCCATGGCTGTTCTGGATGACGGCGAGATACCAGCACCAGAGATCATCTGGGAGACCCTAAAGCAGGCAACACTCACTGGAGAAGTCCAGCCCTGCTTCGGTGGGTCGGCACTAAAAAACCAAGGTGTACAGTCCCTACTTGATGCGGTCCTAAAGATCTTACCATCTCCACTGCAAGTCCCCTCTTCAAAAGGAGCGACCCTAGGTGGAGATGAGGTAGAGGTGCCAATGACAATCGATGGCCCACTAGCCGCCTTGGCCTTCAAGGTCCAGCTGCTCGAAGGCAGAAGACACGTCTTTGCTAGGATATATAGAGGTATCCTCAAACCTGGCGACACCTTGGCCATAGTCGGCAGTAAACACAAAAACGAAAGGGTCGCTAGGATCTTCGATGTTGATGCCAACAAGAAGAAGAGGCTAGACGAGGCGAGAGCTGGGCAGATAGTGCTCCTCGCTGGGATGCGCTACGCAACAACTGGTGACACCCTGTGCGATCCAGAACATCAGCTGACACTTGAGAGTATTCAGACACGCGCTCCAGTTTTAGGACTCGCCATTGAAGCTAATTCATCCAAGGATGAGGCTAAGCTTTTAGAAGCACTCAACAAATTCCAAGAAGAGGACCCCACTCTAAAGCTAGAAGAGGACGCTGAAACTGGAGAGAGAATATTACGGGGTATGGGAGAGTTACACCTCCAGATCGCCTTCGAGAGACTAAAGCGAGAATTCAACCTAGACATCAGAGCTGGTAAACCCGCAGTCGTTACCCGTGAAACTATACAAAATGCAGGTTCTGCAGACGCAATTTTCGATCGAGTGATCGAACAACCTAACGGCAATATCGAACTAAAGGCTAGAGCCACAGCGACGGTTACGCCTAGGGATAGGGATACTGGAACCGAGTTCAACGTAGCACCAGTTGTTTTACCTGAAGGAACCGAGCTAAACGATGAGCAGCTGGAGGCAATTGCCGATGGAGCGAGAGACGCGGCCTATGCTGGCCCTATCCAAGGCATGGCCCTTCAAGATATATCTATAAATATAGACCAGATTGAAACCTTTGGTGCTGCTTCGACCGCACAGGCTATTAGAGTGGCGGTCTCGGAGGCTGTCCGCAACGCTATTCAGGCTGGAAACGGTGTGCTGCTTCAGCCTATTATGAAGACAGATGTTGTAGTCCCAGAGGAGTATATGGGCGGAGTGCTCGGAGATCTACAATCACGCAAAGCTATGATTCAAGAGACCCAAAGTGATGACGGCATGACCACTATCAGGTGTGACGCTCCCCTCTCGGCTCTGCTTGGCTACACTACCTCGCTACGCTCAATGACCCAAGGTCGTGGTCAATTCACTATGGTGTTCGATAGGTTCGACACCTACTAGGGCTGAGCAGGCTCAGCTAGCGCCAGGCAGCTCAAGTCGACCTCGTCAGAGCTGCAGATCCTCCCCTCCCTAACGGGTGCTATCGGCGACCTAGTTCTAAGCGCAGATCTTACTACATCATCTAATTCACCGAGAGTCTCGATAACCTGTGTAGGGTTCAACATTGTGTAACCATCCTGACTTCCAGATGGGTCGATTATGTACTCCAACAGAGCGAGCCTTACCGTCTCATCATCACCAAGAAGCCTCCACTGGCCACGGTGATTTACAGACACTCTTGAAACATCCCCATTCGATACATCATGATGAAAGGCCAGGTTTGATACCTGAAGCCAGTGACCTGAACCAGTCCAATCGCTAACTGAATGTTCAAGTACGGCTTTGACAGTGGCCCCATCAACCTCAACGAGCTTCATGACAGTTGGAAAGGCAAAAATTTCTGCTACATCGCGCTCTCTGAATTCTCCCCCAGCCTCAAAGTTCCCATTAGTTCGAAGAGCACCCGAATTGACAACAGCTAACAGTGGCTTGTCATCACCCCCGAACTTTACCTCAAACTGCTCCCGTAAAAGGTCAGCGACCCAATTTCCAAAATTCGTCTCATATCTTCTCAATCTCGACTCATTAGAGTCTAGGAACACTGATGTAGAACCAATAACCTCATCTGTACAACCTATCTCTGGGCATGCAGCCAACTCATAAGCTTCAACCCAGTTATCTATTGATGTTTGTATCTCTAGGTCTTTTGGAGCACCTGAATCCAACTCCGCGTATCGCCACTCTACAGTGCTCTCGCCATTGGCGGACACTGAAAGACTCACCACTACGGCTGAAAGAGCCTCGGCATCTGCCTTTAACACCCAACGCCCCCCCACCTCTTCTGAAGTTCGAACATGCTCATGACCGCCTAGGATAATATCTGGACCGTCTGAGCCAAGCTGTTCAAGGATCTCTACATCCTCCTGCACCCCAAGGTGAGTTAGAGCTAAAACCCATTCTGCACCAAGGCCTCTGAGACGAGCCACCTCCTGTCTAGCCACCTCTACAGGAGGTCGAAAACCATCGATATAAGCAGCACTTTGGGAGTCAATGGTCAACCCAAAAATTCCTATTTTTACCTCACTTATCTCGACCAATCGCCCTGAAAAGTCTAACTCCTCAAGCCCAGACCCTGGGGAGAAATCAATATTACTGGATAGCCACTGAAACTCAGAGGCCTCTACACTTCCCAGCAACCACTCTGCATCTGACGACTGCCTACGATCAAATTCATGATTACCAAATGTCACGAATGTAAACGGATCGATACTGTCTGTACTTCCGTCCAGCCTATTTAGCGTATCGATCATCTGCATCCCTGCGAACTCACGGCTTAGAAGAGATGGCTGGAGTAGATCACCAGCGTGGAGCATTAGTGAGTCCTCTCCATGTTCCTCCAAACTCATGCGCAACGCACGTACTCTGGCGAACCCCCCAACGTTCTCAGAAGCAAGGCCCTCAATCCTGTAGGTATCATTGATTGAGACAATAGTGACGTTCCTGTTCTCTGGTAGAGAATCAGGCTTGTTCCCACAGGCAACAGACAACAAAATGATGGTTGTTAAATAGCCGAAACGCATACACGAACCTCTGATTAGTGGTAACATATCACCAGCAAGAAAAAGCTTGTGCCAAAAATCGGTTGAGAGAGGTTTGAAAATAGGCTATATGGGCCGCACTAAAGTGCGTTTTCGGAGGATAAATATGAGACCCAACACTATCGTAGCATCACTATTGGGATTGGCGCTTGTTGGGTGCGGCTCAGGGCAAGACGACACTTACACAGAATACACGGGGCCAGGAACTGTTGAATGGGCTTCCGAGGACCTTTCTTGTGAAATAAACAATGACTGCCTTGCCGGTGAAGCGTGTATTGACAGCCTCTGTCAGGTTGATCGATGTGGCGGAGATTTGCCAACCAGCCTTCCCCCTCTAGGTGACTATCACTTCCTATTTAGAGAGGATGAGATCGCCCTAGCAGATTCTGTAACATACGAAGGTGAATTCTGGGTTGACGGTTTTCAGCCTGCGACAAGCTCATATGACGGGAGCTGGAGCGCTGGTACTAGAGGAATTTTAGATATTGCTGGAGGGACGCTACTTAGCGCACGCCCATCTAGCTACGTAGCTGCTACATCGGGAAGTAGGGACCTAAGACTCGTCGGTACAAGCGATGTGATCACACTAGACTTTAACCCATCAAATGTCGCAGCAGGTGATGTCGATGGTGATGGACTAGATGAGATTATCGCCACATCTTCAACGGGTGACATCGCTGTATGTGATGCGGAGACAGGAGCCTGTGATTCATGGATTATGAGCAACACCACGATTATCGATGTAGCTGCTGCTGACATGGATGGTGACGTTTTAGTTGAGCCTATACTACTTATTGAGTCAGGCTCACGTAGAGAACTATACGTGTTCAACATTGACGCTAGCGACACTGGCCAGCCTGAATCTTGGAGCGCTATCGTCTCCAGCGACACAACAAGAATCGCCGGCGGTGACCTTGATGGTGATCGTCTAGGTGAGATCATCGCTTTAGTAGACTCGGGGTGGATGGACCAGTGGGTCGATAACCTCGAAGTGTGGATTATAGACGACGGCTCGAACACTGATCTCATGAAGGTAACCACGTGGCAGACAGACGGGCATGCTGGCATTCAGGACATAGCAACAGGTGATGCTGACATGGATGATGAGGCGGAGGTCTACATGCTGGACTATGAAGCACTCGTTATCACCGCTGAATTCTCAATGTCAACGTTCGTAGCAAGGCGAGCTCAGAACCTTAGCCCTAGCGCAGCCCCAACAAGGATTGCAGCGGCTGATCACGACGGAGATGCACCAATAGCTTGGCTTAAAGGTGATGCTCAAGAGTGCCAAGGTAATGCCCTTCCAATAATGTTTATGATGTTCCCGCCATACGACCAATTTCATAGTGATGGTACTCCTAGCGTTACCTATGGTGACGCCGAATCTACGGGCGTAGAAAACAGTGATTCAGTATCTCTTGGCTTAGGGGTTGACGTCGGCTACAAGCAGGGATTTGGCGAGGTGTTCGGAGCAAAAGTTTCAGCGTCTGTAAACTACCGAACGACGCATTGGCACTCGGTAAGAGAGCGAAGATTTGTTTCCAACAGGTTCTCACTTAAGGCTAATCCAGCTCTTTACGGCCCGAATTACGGCGGTGTGGTGCTCTCATGGGGCTGCTTTGACGGCTATAAGTACCGTGTTGACGATCCAAATGACTACCTAGGCGGGGCTGACCGAGAAGACTTCGTAGTTACAGTTCCTACGGGAGGTGGAACCTCTTTATGGTCTAGTACAAGGTATAACGCGCTAGCGTCAGAGCTTGGACACCTCCCTCTGCTAGAGGTACCCTACCAGGTAGGTACCACTAACTACCCACTGGCACCCGAGACTATTCAAGGGGATCCTATGTCAGAAGGCGTCATGCTCTTCCCAGACCCCTACCAGGTGGTCGTATCTGACATTGGTACAGTTGGCTGGTACTACAATGCATCGACAGACGAGTCCAACGGAGCGACCACAGACATAAGCATTGGGGCCTCTATGGGCATAACAGTTGGTGGTTTCCAGGTAGGAGTAAACGCTAGCTATGGCTGGGGTACTGGCTATACGCTTTCTGTCGGAGAATCAGCCCTATTTGTTGGTTCACTACCCCCACTACCAGATGACATGAGCACACCTGAGGATGAATACGGTGAGTATGCTTATGCCATGACCCCTTACGTCTACCTACAAGACTATGTAGATGCCCAAGGCAACGAATCATTTGTGTATGTACAGACCTACACGGTTGAAAACCAATAGCTTTAGGATACGGCGACTTGAAACTCAAAATTCTGTTAGCTGCTGCCTGCCTAATACAAACAGCCTGCTCACCACCTTTATCGCCTGGAGAATGGGGTAATTTACGATATTTCGACGAGGTCAGAGGCGAAACGCCAATGGATCTACTCCCACCCGCCACAGATAGGTTTGGCAATGTCTACGTTCTATTCGGTAACAGAGGCCGAACTGATACCACTGTATGGGTAGGCCACTCGGATGGTGGATGGAGCGGAGGCTGTAGCGCACACAGAGGGAGCTTCGGTGTACATGGCTTTGTAGGTCGGACTGATGAGAGGATGTGGTATTGGGCGGGAAATTCACTAGTTGAGGTTCGTAGTAACTTAGGATCATGCTCAGAGGTGCTTTCTACCGATCCAGTGAGTGGTGCTGAGATGTACTTTGAGGCCGTAGTACCATGGGTGAGAGAGACACCTACTCGATCTACGCTCATTACACTTATCAAGAGCGTAAACGATGCGAGGCCGTTCTTAACTCTCATAGATATCGAAGAGCAGATCTATACGGAAGTTCAACCATTTGAGCCATCTAATGCAAGAGACGTCACAGTTGTCGCAACAGGGGCTAATCCAGACAGGTTTGAAGCCTACATCGTAGTTACATACACATTAAACAACGAAACTGTATCAGAGGTTATGGTTGTTGACGGGTTCGGCGATATTATAGACCGTATAGAGCTACAGGGTGATCCAAGCCTTAGCGAGTGGGCTGTCGTTGGGTTTCTTCAAGGAGCCGACAATGGCCTCGTGGCAGGTATACTTGAAAGTGGGGAGCTCATTATTTTCAATGGGGCTGGGGGCGGAGTTACTTCAGTTAACTCATTTGACGCCATCGGAATTCACAAAGAAGATGGGATGTTATACGTAACGGGCATGGGTGGTAATGAGCCTGTGATCGCACCAATATCTTCCAACGGGGCAGTTGGAAATCCTATAATCTGGACATCTGCGCTGAATGCTGGTCAGGCACTATCTGGTAGCATGCCGATTGTTGACGAAAGGAACTCACCTATAAGGAACACAACTTGGTCGGACGTTGAGTCAGCCATCTCTACCTGGCCTTTAGTTACACCATACCCACTGGACGACTACGTAACAGGGACGACTGGGTGGTTAATAGCTGGGCCTTGGTACACATCAGTAGAGAGGATGACATCGGTGGCATTTGCCCCTGTTGGATACTCAGTAAGATGATTCTCTCTCTCTTGTCACTGGCTCTTGTTTGGACCGCGCCTGTCAATGCTCAGGATCCTGTTGTAGATGTAAGCGGGTATGTATCAACTGTGATCGACGGGCGATACAGACCTAACGCTACGCCAGAATTTCAGCGAGAGCTAGGCTTTAGAGGGAGTCGAGCAGGTATCACCTTCTCTGGTAGCCCATTGGAAAATTGGTCATTTAAATCATACTTTTATCTTGGTGGAGAGACGATAGACGTCCTGACCAATGCAGGAGCAGTCGATACTGATAACAACGGTTCAGTCGATACCGTCTCTACAGACTCTGGAACCGCTGTGACCAATTTCGTTCGTGAGGCGACACTAGCATGGCACCCAAGCGAACGAACAAACCTAAAGGTTGGTAGAATGCGAATACCTCTGACTTCACAAGCTCAGAGTCCAGATACCGCCCTAATGTTCCCCGACAGGGCTGGGCCCAACGCAGTCTTCCTGGAGGGAACTGATCTAGGAAGCCTACTCTCTTTTAACAGCGGAGGCTCTAGAATCGGTGGCTCGCTTGGTCTTTTCAACGGCACGGGCCATGGCGTAGGTAAGAGTGCTCAAAGAGGGGTTCTTTTTACTGGTCGTATGGATATCACTCCTCTAGGAGCCTTCACCCTAGACGAATCAGGCCCTGGGATAGGACCATTTAGGTGGGGTGTGGGTGCCGGTTTTGTATATCACCCATATACGACCTACGACTCTGGTGGATATTCAGCAATTTCAGTTCACGACCTCAGAGGGAGTGCTTCCATAAGATTTGCTGGTCGTGGCCTTCACTTTTTAGCAGAAGGTCTCTTTAGGTATGAGATGGACTCCCTTAAGGACAGGCCTAACTGGGCTAGCGGCGCTTTTGGGCAGATGTCAATGTTTCTCTCAAACGGAGTTGAGCCAAGCGCTCGCATGGGATGGGCCGCAGAAGATCAAAGTTTCGCCCCGCGCCACACGGTCTGGATGGACGGGGGTATCAACATGTACCCTGGCTTCGAAAACGAACCCGCTGACATTGTGAAGGTAAGCGCCCATTATCTAGGTGAATATAGGCTCACTGAAAGGGACATCGCACATGGTCTTTCGGTACAAATGCAGATTACGTGGTAGCCTCTAGCCAGAAAAACGCACAGTCAGCGCTCAGTCGCAGGAAAAAATAGAGGCCGCATATGTGGCGAAGGTGAAAGGGAGACAATGCAGCTCTATACAAAGATTCTGATAGGTATGCTGGTCGGTATTATGGCCGGATTTTTAATAGGTCCAAACTCGACAATGCTACCTCAGACTGGTGTACACATCAGTAGCGAAGCTCAGATTTACACTGACTATGAATCAGGAGACCTGTCGCTTCTCGGCGCTGGGGTGCGAGATGCTGTCCTAACTGGTGCGGCAAACCCTGAGGCAGTAGAGATAGAGTGGACTCTTTCGAGTGCTGACATACTACAATTACGAGCAGGCAGTGACTCGGCAGCACTAGCTACCGCTATCGCGGATTTTGAGGCCAGCGGTGAAGACACCGTGCGAGGCTGGGTAAAAGATGTAGAGCCTGAGGTTCGTCGCTTTGCGCCTCTAGGAGCTAAGCTCGTCGACTCTACTGTGTGGGTAGGTAAGCTCTTCCTTGCCCTAATCAAGATGGTAGTAATCCCTTTAGTATTCTGTTCGCTCGTAGTTGGAGTGGCCAGCCTTGGTGACTTTAGCAAACTAGGGCGTATGGGTGGGCGCACTCTAGGAATATTCACTTTCACGACAGTAGTGGCTCTGACGATAGGTGTAACGTTAGCGAACGTCATTAATCCAGGACGCCTAGTATCCGCAGAAGACAAAGCAGCCCTACTAGCAAACTACAGTGACGGGGCCGAGTCTGTTGTGGGCAATGCCGCAGAGGCGCCAGGCCTCACAGAACAACTAATAGGCATTGTCCCACAGAACCCAATAGCGGCTCTAGCTAATGGAGACATGCTGCAGATAATATTCTTCGCCCTTATGCTAGGGATAGCGCTCACAATGCTTCAGATAGCCAGATCTAAACCTGTGATTGAGCTGCTAGACGGCATCAATGAAGCCATGGTAATGCTGGTTCACCTAGTAATGAAGCTAGCTCCATTTGGTGTAGCGACGTTATTGTTTGAGGTCGTTGGAAACACAGGCATATCAGTACTCATAGCTCTAGGCGCCTACGCCTTAGTTGTGATGGGTGGCCTGCTACTACACCTTGGACTGACCTACGGTTCAATCATAAGAATTGGGGCCAAATTACCCTTCTTTAAATTCCTGGGAGCTCTTAAACCTGCGCTTCTAGTCGGGTTCTCTACATCAAGTTCAAGCGCAACACTCCCAGTCACTATGGAGTGCTGCGAAGACAGGCTGAATGTAAGCCCATCGGTAACCAGCTTTGTACTACCCCTTGGAGCTACGGTAAACATGGATGGTACTGCGCTCTACCAAGGTGTGGCAGCTATCTTTATCGCCCAGGTCTACGGACTTGACCTAACTATGGCCGACCAGGCCACAATAGTCGGCACGGCCACTCTAGCCTCTGTAGGGGCCGCAGGTGTCCCTGGGGCGGGAATGATAACCCTAGCAATGGTACTGACCGCTATCGGAGTACCTGCCGAAGGTCTAGCTCTTGTACTTGGTGTGGACCGACTGCTAGACATGTTCAGAACTGCCACCAACATAGCTGGAGATTCTGCAGTGACTGCATTTATGGCTAGACTGGAAGGCGAAGAGCTTCAGGTAATGAGCAGCAGCCAAGACGTAGCAGACGCAAAACATGGCGTCGAGTCAAGGGGTGACGAGGAGCCTCAAAAGGTGATAGCTCCTGCTACTGAAGCAGAATCTAAAGATTAGCTAGTTAGTGTCTACCACCATGGTGGAGCGGTAGTATCAATCTTCATCTCGTAAGACTTCGAACAGCTCTCACCATTATTCTCCGACCATACACGAGCAATATAGGTCCCATAATCGCACCATATGGTGCCCTCATGGGTAATCATCTCTGTACCTCCAGCGCCTGTCGACGACGCTGTTGCGATATGCGCGGGTGATGCATTCTCATTATCCTCGATAAAGAAAAGATCCATCGAGAGGTCAACATTGTTGGGTGACTGCAGCGTTATCTCTAGGAAGAAGCCTAAACATCCCCACTCATCCACCCAGAAAGAGAAGCTGTCCTGATCTGTGGAGCCAAAGATGTAACCTTCTACATATTCGGCCTCTGTATCGGTAAGATCTCCTAGATAGTAGGGTGATGAGTCATTTGGTTCATATATATCCTTATCACCATCCTCATCAATGACGTCATTACAGTCATTGTCTACACCATCACAGACATCCTCGGCTGATGGGTATGTATATTTATCATCATCATCGCAGTCACCTTCGTTCTCTGTGTAACCATCAAGATCATCATCTACGTCATTTGGGTCGACTGTGTCGGTGTCGGTGTCTGTGTCCGTGTCCGTGTCCGTGTCCGTGTCCGTGTCCGTGTCGATGGTGTTCCGCCCAGTGTCGTCTCTTAATGGTGGCGAGTCCTCTCGAGCGTCCCTAGAGAAACACCCTGAGAGTGCTATCAAGCCTATCAGACCTATCGTATTAAATGTTCTCATTACCATCTCCAAAATACGGACACACTGTGATCACTTACCGCAACAGAATAGTCGGTATCTAGCCAGAGCCAGATCGCCGCTCCTAAAGTTGCTCCTCCAAGACTACCAAAGATTATGGCAGATTTCCGCGCTGGAGCAACCTGTTTATCATAAATATCCTCTGCCACAGAGTCCTGTTCAGCCTCCAAGTACTGTTCATAGGCTTTGTTAGCTTCGATGAACTGTAGGCCACCCATAGCACCCAGACCTAAACCAGCCGCTGTTATAGTGCTATTAAGAACAACTCTACCCATTGACCTAGACGAACCTGACTCCGCCTCTATAGCAACCCCGAATGATGAATCTGCTAGTGTGTCTGATTCTAGTGGTTCTACATTATCAGAAGGGTCCTCATCAGAGAGAACTTGTGACACAACCAGCTCCTCTGCTTCATCAGTAACCACATCTGTAGATGAATCAGACGGCTCAAAATCAGCCACTTCTCCTTCATAATCCCCAGTAACAGCCTCTTCTTCCGAGACTTCTGGACCCTCAGAAGTCTCTGGCTCGCTACCTATAGCTAATAGAGTTGAGTCTATGTTAGCAACAGACTCCGCTGAAATTTCTACCTGGCCGTCCTCAGTTATGTAGCCTTCCCTCTTTATGGAATAGGAGTGATCACCTGACAAGAGTGAATCAACTGTCACTGGTCCAGTCGCCACATAAGCATCGTCCACCCATACTTCTGAGTCAATCGGCGAGACGCGAACCACCAGGTCACCATAAGTAAGGGGCGACAACAAAACATGATGTCGAGTTGTACCTACACCCCCCACCTCAATGAACTCAGAGGACTCAATATAACCCTCAGCCGATACGAGCACCTCATGTTCACCGCAGGTTACCTCCCTCAAAATTATCGGTGTATTACCCACAAGATCACCATCTAGAGTAACCTGAGCGTTTCCAGGCATAGAACTAAGCCTTATCTCACCTAGACCTAGTACTAGCTCCATGTCGGCGCGAGACACACGCCCCTCTCTAACCTGAACCTCACTGGAGGCATGACCACATAGAGTCGAGACCTCTATTTGATGATTACCAACAGGCACATCTGGTATTAGAAAAGGGGTGACGTATTCAGTAACCACACCATCTAGCGTTATTACCCCACCAGCCTCACCTACATCTACAAAAACCTCACCCGTCGATGTGAGGTCATCAGCAAATGCCGCCTGACCATTCATCATTAAGATGACAGCACTTACTGCAAGCATTGAATATCTATCTCTGATCATTTGTTACCTCATATGGGTTGTCTATCCCATCGCTTCTGTCCATTTGATGTTTGTTTAGGTGGGCGTCGATCCCTTTTGACTGCATTGCCTGGATAATACCCACCCTAATGTCATGCGATAAAGCCCACGCACCAGCAGGTGACTCTGCCCACCCAGCCAGACGACACTTGACGGCGCGCTCGCCCAATTCCAAGACCCAGAACACTGACTCCTGATCAGGGATCACGTTATCACTTTCATTAATGATCCTAAGCCCTATCTCTCTTACGGCATCAATGTCAGCATCATGACTGACCCAAAATTCAGCAGATCCCATTACCTGAAGGTCGATCATTGTGTAGTTAAGTATCGGCTGCTGGATTAACCTACTGTTGGGTACAACATAGCGCCTCCAATCCCACAACCGCACCACTGTATGAGTCGGCGCTATGTCGACAACCACACCATATAGCCCATCGATTTTTACCGTATCCCCAACCGAGATCACTTTTGAATTTGAAATAACCAATCCAGCTATTCCATTTTCAAGCACGGGGCGGACCGCTATCCCAAACACTACCGTTATTGCACCAATAACGACTGACAAAACGGCGCTTGAGACCAAATCCAAGAAGGGGAACGTTGCCAATAGCAGGGTAAGTGCAGCTAACAATGGCACAAGGAACTTACGAGTAATTGAGGCGCTGCGCTGTATGTTCTCCACACCTCGAGCTCTAGTCAAATCGCCCCTCTCTCCAACAGCGCTACCGCTACCTACAGACTGGAGGTGCTGTCTCTCACTGAGGGCCGCTACACGCCTCTGGGTCATATTGGAGACAAACCTGAGTGATAGATACAGAAGCACGAGGCCAACAAAAGCGAGCCCTCCAGATAGAAGTAATTTTTCGCCCACTAGGTTCATGCCTCTGTTTTGTGCCTCCTGATAAATATTACTTGGCAAAGCTTACCAGAAGCGTAGAGACAAGTCACGTGGCCCACGACATTAGTTACATGGTTCGAAGGCTCTAAAGAGCAAAAACAAGACCGCCCACCATTTTCTGGTGGGCGGCCTATCTTTCCGAGAGCACCCTTCCGCATTCAGCACGTGAACAAAGTAAAAACTAAGTCCCAGCGATCGCGGTGTCCACGAGGAGCCCTCATGAGGAGGACTCTCATAATAGCCCGCAAAAAAGGCACCCGCAACCAAACAAACTAAATGGACTGGCCAACTGCCACGAAGACCTGAGCTAAAACATCCGATCTATCAGAGATAAACATTCCTGCGCCTGTTCCCAACTCAACGGTCAAACCCCTTCTGTCTGTATATTTAACGCCAACGACGCCCTCTCCAAACATATAGGTCGGAACATCTGGGACACCTACCCCCCACTCACCCACATTTGCACCTACAAACAGGCCCCTGTCGAAGTCACCAGCCACATAACGACGATACCCGAGCTCCATTCCAGCGCTCAACTCTGCAGCTAGAAGAGACATGCTCAGTGAGTCCTGCCTGCCAAAGCGAACCTCTAAACCAAGCGCTACCGACTCTATAGCCAATGGAGTTGGGCCACCTAAGGTCGCGGGCCCCTGGTGATATGCGAAAGAGATTCGGGCTGTCGCCCCAAAATGCCCGCCGTGACGACGGCCATCCATCCAACGCCTATGGCCACGATGAGGGTTAGGATGTGGCCTACGTCCTGGATGCGCAAACACAACTTCTTCATCTCCTGACCAGCCGTCGGAATAGGCCAAACATTCTTCTAAACAAGCTTCGTTTTCAACTGCTTCGTCAGCCAAAACAGGTGCTGAAGCAAAAGACCCAACCAAAATTAACTTAGCAATACTCACGAACACCTCCAGAACAAAAACTTCATTATTAGGCTCTCATCGTGAGATAATAAAGTCAAATTCAATCAGTCGGTAATCGCTCCAAGACTGCGACTGGCTCAGAGACAAAGCTATCTAGGCAGGAGCCACTACACAGGTGCAATTCATATTCACCAACCTGCGTAGAGTGACTAGCATCACCAGCCATACCAAGGCCGCAACCCGCGCACTTAGTTACCACATGGTCAACGGTACCGTCTGCGGCGTCAGCTGAGACCAACTGTGCTTCATAGCCAGAGACGTCGACGTCTGAAGAGATAACTGAACTGGACGGCTGCTCTATCTCCTGTACAACTGAGCCCTCTTGTTCGCCGTCGCATGCCATCAGAAAAATGCTGAAAAACACAAATATATACTTCATTTAACACTCCAGTTTTTTGATTATTCACTATAACCATAGAAAAGTAAGGACCAGCATTTAACGTCTCGTGATAGACTCTTCATGTCATGAGTACAACAGAATCAACATCCGACAGTAATTCTTCAAACAGCTTTCTTGTGGGGTTTGCCGCGTTCATAGTGGTGGTAGCGGGCCTCAAGGCGGCAGCACCCATATTATTACCCCTCTTGGGGGCTGGGTTCTTGGCAATCATAACAAACCCTATGGTAAACTTATTAATCGGTAAAGGCTGCTCGAGGGCATTGTCAGTTATCATAGTTGTCCTTGGGGTCCTGGGAACGCTGTTCGCTATTGGTTGGCTAATTGGAGATTCAGCTGAACAGTTTGCAGCTATAATGCCAGAGCACATGGATCGAATCAGTGAACAGCTTTCGGAATGGTTGGCTAGCCGTAATATAAACGTCCAAGAGGCCGAATTCAGCTCTAGCCTAAAAGCACCTATAATGGCTGCCGTAACTGGAACAGCGGTCGGCTTAGCTTCAGCCTTATCCAATGTGACGCTTACAGTGATATTACTGCTTTTTCTTTTAATCGAAGCAGACACTGTTCCTGCAAAGGTAAGGGCCGCATTCTCAAAAGACGAAGTGAGAATAGCTCAGATGGAGGCCTTCAAAGAAGACCTTGCAAAATATATGGTAGTAAAGACCTTCCTGAGCGCAATAACAGGGATCCTGCTTGGGTGCTGGATCTGGGCTTTCGGGGTTGAGTTTCCATTCTTACTAGGTGTTATCGCATTCTTGTTCAACTACATCCCAACCTTCGGGTCAATGATTGCAGCAGTCCCAGCTATACTCTTGGCTTTAGTTCAGTTCGGCCTCATCCACTCTGGTTTCATTGCACTAGGATATTTCGCCGTGAACATGTTGGTCGGCAATGTAATAGAAACTCAGGTCATGGGAAAGAAGTTGGGACTCTCGGGTGTTGTGGTCCTGATATGTGTAGTTTTCTGGGGATGGGTCTGGGGACCAACGGGAATGATTTTAGCGGTACCGTTAACCATGGCTATGAAGATTTACTGCCAACACTCCGACAACTCAAGATGGGTCGCCATTATGTTGGGTAACGGGGTGGTCTCTGTACCGAAGACATAAGGGCTAGCGACCTCCACCAACCCTACGACGCCACCACGATCCACCAGCAAAGAGTCCAAATATAAGCGGTAGCCAAGCCCCAGACCAAAGTGGTGTAGAGGTTGTCTCGTCTACCCAGTGCCCTGCTTCTTCGTCGGAAGGAGGCGCTCTATAGTCCATGGGGGGGAAATATTCACCACCTCCAGCGGCCGCCATAGAGACTAAATAATCCCTATCTGGAGAGACCTCCTCTAGCTCGGGATCTCTAGCTGTCACTGCAAAAACAGTTGTAGAACCACCCAGAGATTGACCCTCTAATGTTGCTGTCGCTGACACCCTATAAACCCCCGTATCTTCGGGTTGAAACAGCGTAGATGCCTCACCTTGGGAATCAGTAATGAGCACCCTATCTTCTGATTCAATATCAGAGGGCTTACCAATTGTGGCCCGATTAACCACAACAGATACCTCTGCGCCCTCTATAGGGGTGAACCCTACGTCTCGGACTCTCACCGAAACACCCACCTCTCCACCTAAAAGATAGTTTTCTTGAGCTACACTTAAGCTCACTGGGTCACCTACAGGATCTCTTACCAACCATCGCATAGAGTTCTTCCATAGTCTTTGATAGGCCTGATTTCCGTGACCCATGGCAGCTTCAGCCATGACCCATCGCCAACTAGAGTCCCCCATAAGCGCCATTGTTCGCCCCTGACCAACCTCTCTTACCGCGAGAACTGGTGCATTTTCGCCACCTACTACCACTGTGGGATGCCGCAACAGCACCGCCGAACCAGGTGACGCTCCTGTTGTAAGGTTTATTCCGTCTAATTCAGATAGGCGCTCCCAAAGGGCTTCGCTCTCTGAAGGCTCTGACAACAACCTAGTGATCGAGTGCTGTCTCCCTTCTGGAGTAAGGGTAGCTCTAAAGCTATCTAAAGATACCTGTGGGCCAGAAACACCCAAACCAACTGGTAAGATAGACTCTATAGGAGTTCCTGCATACTCACCAAGATCAAAGGAGCGGTCTCCACCGATCATAACCATTGCGCCTCCCTGTCTTACGTAATCGGCGATGTTCTGGAGCAACTCATTGGAGCGATAACCAAAATAAGGACGATAATTGAAGTTCTGGAGTACAACTAGATCAAAACTCCAGAGGTCTGTAGAGAAGAGCATCTCGTACGGGAACTCGATCAGTGAAAGCTCGTTGTTGTTGTACCCAGTCCCCATATCCTCGTATGTCCGAAGGATGAAAAAGGACACCAGATCAACAGAAGGATCCTGCTTCAGCAGTAGTCTCAAGAATTTCTCATCTAGACTGGGAGAACCACAGACCTGAAGAACTCTAAGCTTGTCCCTAACGACCCTCACCGCCCTAGACATTGTGTTGTTTGAAGGAACTGCGTCTTCGTCAAGTACAGGGACCTCAATAGAGTAACTAGAGGTTCCTATCTCAGTAGGGTTTACCGAGAAGACTACATTGCCACGACCAACCTCATCTAATGTTATTGAGCGAACTGAGACAATACCTCCGTTCCTACTAAGGGTTACGTCAACCTCACGACCCGCGAAATTGGCGCCCTCAACCTCGGCGGCTATCTCAAACGGTGTACGAAGAAAAGCAAAGGCGCCTGCTGACATCTGAGCTATGGAGAGGTCTACTACCTCACCTTCAGTACCCACCTGGTAAAAAGAGGTCGGCCCAGGAAGCCCTAAATCACCGATCTCTCCACTAGCTCGAAACTCACCTCGCAGATAGCTGCTGTCTAGGCCGTCTGTCACTACAGAGATTGATGCAAGACTCTCACCAGCAAACTGATTCCTTACCAGCTCAAAAGCTGCCGATAAATCACTAGCACCATCTGAGAAGTCAAAATCACTGCCACTCCTGGCATCAGAACCAAACAAAACGATCTCATCGGGCTCTAATACATCGAGTAGCCTCTCTACAGCAGAGCTCCTTGGCACCCCATCTTCAAGGACAGACATTGATCGAGAATTATCCACAATTACAAGAGACAAAGGCTCCTCAAGGTGGCCGCCCTCGACAACCCAGACAGGTTTTAGTACAGCCAACGCCAAAGCTATTACGGCTGGGAGCATGAGCGCTACTTCCAGCCTTTTCATCTGGCCATACCTGAAAATAGATAGCGCCATAATTATGATCAGGAGCAGTACAATAACCCCCGACAAAACACCAGCGCCTTGCCATTGGAGGGAACCTCCATCTTCAAGACTACCGCTGAAAAGTAGCTCAATCATTCAAGCCTACCCTCTTGCATTAACTGGCGAACATGAGCCTGATCCTGCTTATAGTTGGAGGTTAGTGCATATAGAACCAGGTTTATTCCTAGTTTTACCGCCTCCCTACGCTGTCGTTCTCCGTTGGGTACTGGCTGAAACTGGTTCCTCCCAGAGGGATCTCTAACAAGAGCACCCGACAGGTCATTTCTGCAATAGATAATTCTAGTTGTTTCGCCTATCGTGACCCCCTCCAGCCAAGGGTTTGATGCGACCCTACCAACTGGCGCATCTAAAAGGAAAAAGGCTCGATATAGAGAGTGGTCCGATGCCAGTGGGCTGAGCCCACGAGATGGAAACAGTCTGCCAACAAGTCGACGCACACTCGAATCAAAGGGAGATGAAGGCAGCCCCGTAGTGTCGTCAATAAATAGAAAGCCTCCGTAAGTCAGGTAGGCTCGCAGCTGCTCTATAGCCTCGACGCTGAAAGGCTCAAACGCGCCATCCCCGACCAAGACAGCAAAAGGATACTCAAACAGTGCTGGATCATCTAAACCAATAGTAACTACACTAGACGCTGTCTCTACAGATGTGGTGGCCTGGACCTCATACAGCATCCTGCTCCAAGCGCTCGGCCTTGAGACTCCTCCCTCATCTAATTCTATCTGGGCTATTGTAACTTTAGACGCATCCCCTAAAGCCAGTGCGCTACTTGGGTATAAAAGCAAGCTAGCAATTATAAAGATCGCTGCGGTTAATCTTTCCCTTGTTCGTATCGAAGTTATCATTCGGCCTCCTGACTCAAAAACCACCCCAGCAGGCCTTGAATTAGGAACATAAACACACCCACCAGTAAAAGAGGCCAAGCTAAAGATGCGCTCTTTAGAAACAGCTCTGGTGCGATTTCTGCTGAAACTTGGTCGATCCTCCGACCAGGAGTAACATCTGACTCATCGGTAGAGACATTTACAGCCACCCAGACTTCAGCAGGTGCACCAG